>Ga0209542_10016521_pt1 | contig 12242 bp, 15 predicted proteins | sample RifCSPhighO2_01_FD_184028 | JGI IMG/M metagenome (GOLD analysis project Ga0209542, IMG submission 184028) | Soil microbial communities from Rifle, Colorado - Rifle CSP2_plank highO2_0.1 (SPAdes) (version 2) | ecosystem: Environmental > Terrestrial > Deep subsurface > Rock core/Sediment ...
TCAGGTATGTTAGCCGTATTAAACGCTAAGTAGGATCGGTAGGTATAGTATGTTGATCCAGCATAAGCCTGACCAATAACACCCCCAACAGTCGGGTTAGTATTTATGCCGCATGTCCCGCTTGTATCGGGAGGATTTGTCGATTTTGTATAGCGTAGGTAACCATCAGTTGTTTCGGATACATACGTTTCCGGTGAAGCTGCCAATGCCGTATCAATTGCTATAAACTGATTCAAAAATTTTCTAATTGCCAAAAGAAATGGGGTGCTCGTTTGCTTTGGATCAAGCGGAACCGCTTTCATTTCGCTATTGAGTCCAGTAATCCATGGGGTTGTACCTGAATCTGAAGTACAATAATTATTCCCATCGCACCCTGCCGGAAACTTGTTATCGTTGCTAAAGTAGTAGGCGTTGACTGCACCGCCAATTGATTGAAGATCGGCTTTTCGAATTCCATCGCGGGTTTTGCCCTGCGAATTCCGGCCGATTATAATCATAACGCTGGAACCTAAAATTCCCAGCACGGCTACCACAATCACAAGTTCAAGGATAGTTACTCCAAACCTGCGTTTTATCCTCACATCCTAATTGTGGAAAAATTAGCAAGGCTTTGTCAATTAATGTGGCTCAAAGCAGCAGATGCAACCGGTTTGGCGATTACCAAAAACCTTTTCCAGGTTGTTCCCGGCGGATAGCACGTTTGCATAACTAAAATTTGCTCTGCTGTTTTCATTGTAAAATAGGAAACATCTTCCGGCTCGGTTATCTTTGTCTCCTGCACAATGTAATCAAATCGCTTATTGTCAAAAAAAATGACAATTCTGTCGCCCGCTACCATGTCATTTAAAAGATAAAAAATGGCGTTAAATCTGGGCACGTTAAAAATGGTATCGGTTGAATGCGCAAACAAGTAAGTTACTCCGGGCTGACCCGGAAATGAAGACCCCAGGGCGTGAGCAACCCCCCGCTTCAAGGCATCAGTGTAAATCGCTTTATTGGTAGCATCAATGTTGGGAATTATCGGCGCGTCGGCACCGATCTTTTCCACAATTATCGAAAAATTAGGATCTTTTGGAACCAAAATCTTCAAATTCGGGTCTTCACGGCCCAAAAGTGATCCAAAGCTTTGGGTATCGGAGGTAGCAATCGGCGCAGCCTCATACCTTGTGCCCCGCAAATTATCGAGATTGTGTTTGGCAAAGGCACCCATAATCGGCCAGAAAGTAAAAATCAGTCCGGTTACCGATCCCAGTATCAAAAAATTACCGATGGTGCGAATTAAAAGAATCCGTTTGTCAATCATTTAACCACCTAACTATCCAACCAATATCGTATCCCCGGAAGGAATCGGACCTTCATCCCAAGTTTAGGAAACCTGTGCTCTGTCCGTTGAGCTACGGGGACGCAAACATTTCTATGAAAATTATATCAGAAGCTGACTATGAACTATGAACTATGAACTCATTTACAATTTGCAGGACTTTTGAGATCTTGAGGAACTTCCAACTCTGCGGCGGAAACATAAACAATGTTCAGTTCGCACACAGAAGTTAAGCCCAGCGCGGACTTTATGCTCAAGGTTGCGCTGTTTTTGTTGTCGGCATATTCGGCAATATTTTCGCCTTCAATAAATGCATAATAGACGTTTGGCTCTCGCTCATAAACTATACGGAATTGGCTCGTTTCAATGGGAAATCCGGCAGAAGCAGAAGCATCGATAACCACTTTGCTTTGCGGCAAACCGACTTTTTGGAACTTGTCAACGGCTTTTGGATAGTAGACAAATGAAAACCAGACCAGTGACACTGTAAATAGTGCTATCGAAAGCTGCATAACCAGAGTGAATTTTTTACCGCCGGTTCTAAGATGAGAGTCCCCTGCCAAATTGATTTGCCCGCCTACGGTTGCTGAATTTAAAATAGCCATATTAAATAGCAATAGCCTCGGTAAATTCTAAAATCGAAAGCATCAAAGCAATTAGCGCAAAAACTATTAATGCTGTGGCAATCAACGGGTCGGAAAGGAAAGTGGCAAACGAGTTTTTAGGTGTACTAGCGGTAGCTTTTTTCGAAGCTTTTTTCTTGGCAGGCATATATACCTCTACCTCAAGCTTAAAACTCCGCGAGATATAATGTCAACAATATGTCGAAGTCGGGGTAGCTGGATGCCATTGACCAGGGGTACTTGCCTTCGGCAAGTTGCCCGAACCAGCGGCCTCTCCGTCCCGAACCCCGTAAGATTTTCAGTCGGAGAGGGCGGGCTCGAACCGCCGGCCTCGCCGTCCCGAACGACGCGCTCTACCAGCTGAGCTACTCTCCGAAAATTTACGGGGCAGGCTCCGCGCGCTACTTCACCCCGCTTAGCGGGGCAAGCTGCGCCATACCCCGATATCAGCCTGTATTATATCTTATACTTACAATTGACAATTCACCATTAACAATTGACCCTTCAACGCGCTCAGGGTAAACTAAAGATATGAAATTCCCCATCCTTGCTAGTGTATAATATGACTATGAAAATGTTTATTACATCCAACCCTAAAGTAATGTCGGGTGCGCCCGTTATTGCTGGCACACGTGTTCCTATTGCACGTATTGTTTACCTTTTAAAGGATGGTTTTACAATTGGACAAATCAACAAGCAGTTTCCCCATGTAGGATTAAAAAAACTGCGCGGTGCTATGAACGAGTTGGCTCAAAAAGTAGAAACTATTCCATATGGCACGCAGATTTCACAAACACAAGCTACTGCTTGATGAAGGATTCCCCGTTCGTTCGTACTTTCCTCTGTTAAACAGGCGTTTTGATGTTAAACACATAAGCCAAGATTTTAAACAGGTCAGTTTATCAGATAAACAAGTACACCAGTTTGCGGCAGATCATAAAAGGATTGTTGTAACATTAAACATCAAAGATTTCAAACCGCTTTCTCCAACAAACAAAAATACGGGCGTAATCGGTGTTTCAGCTAATTTACCGTATGACCAAGTTGATAAAAAACTTACCGCTCTTTTAATTAAATCTAATAAAAGACAGTTTCTTGGCAAGCTTACTATTATAAGTGGAGAGTCTCGAAAGTAAATCTCGACAGTCAATTGACATAAAATCCCCAAATAGCTGATACTATAGATGAAATGAAACTGCCCTTCCTTAAAGTTCTGAGATCAGAGACCGTAGATCATAGCAAGAAATCTATATCAGCAGGTCCCCAAGTGCGGGGCTCCTCTGATATATCAGATTCAGCGAAGCTGAAGGCTGATATGAACTATGAACTAAGAACTAAGAACTGGCGTCAAAGACGCCTAGGCTTTTCTTTGATCGAGCTGCTTATTGTCATTTCCATTATCGGTATTTTGGTAGCAACAGCCACAGTTTCCTGGACAAACGCCCAGCAAAAATCCCGCGATTCCAAAAGAAAAAGCGATGTTAAATCAATCCAGCAGGCTCTGGAACTTTATTTGCAGGATTATGGCAGCTACCCTGACGATGATGCCGATGGCAAAATTCAATGCACCATACCTCCTAATGACATAATCGAGTGGGGTGGAGATTTCACTTGTAACAACAAAACTTACATGAACCCCCTGCCCAAAGACCCCATCAACGCAACAATCGGAACGATCAACCACACGTATTATTACAAGGACACATCACCGTCCGGACCCATTTTGACTTATCAACTCAGTGCAGGTTTGGAAAACAGCAAAGATCCGGAATATTGTACACCCGGCTGCACTCCAAATCCTCTACCATGTATTCCCGCACCAAACCGCAGCTACTGCGTAATCAATCCCTGAGAACTAAGGCGAGAAGTATATTGTATTTTGTATAAAGTATTACGTATACTTGCGTCGATGAAAATAGAATCTTTTACAGATCTTAATGCTTGGAAAGAAGCACATAATCTTGTACTGCTAGTATATGAACTAACTGAAAAGTTTCCGACAACTGAAAAGTTTGGGTTAACTAACCAAATTAGAAGAGCCGCTGTTTCAATTACTAGCAATATCGCAGAAGGATTCTCAAGGAGAAGTTCCAAAGAAAAAATTCAGTTTTACAGGATGGCGCTTGGATCACTAACAGAGGCTCAAAATCAAATTATAATTGCCAAAGATTTGCAATATATTTCTAATAAAGAATTCGAGGAATTATTTAATAAATCCATCATTGTTAGCAAATTAGTAAACGGTCTTATTAAATCCGCGAGCAACCATCCCTAAAATAGATCATACATAATACACAATACTTAATACATAATACTTTCCTCTTTATAAAAGGAAAATCAAGAAGCCCGCCAGAAGTCCAATAAGCCCAATCAAAAGGTATTCAAACATTAGCCATCTTGTCGCATCCCGTCTTAAATGATGGAACACAAAACCCCAAATTAGATAATATGCAATCATTAACAATAAAACTATAAATTGCCTGCGCGCATCGAACTTTGAAAAATAAATCCCGACTAAACCAATTGCAAAACCAAGATATAAAACAAGATTCCAGATATTGTCGAAGCTTTTATTTGATCTTTTATTCATAGTTTATAGTTCGTAGATCATAGATCATAGTTCCCTATACCCTGATCACTGATCACTGTACACTAATCCCTGTACCCTGATCACTAACCTAAATAACCGTTCCTTGTACAGCATACCAAAGAGCAAATAATACTAAAGCCAGCAACCCAAGGTGGGCCAAAGTTGAACTTTTAACGCTCAAATGAGATTTCTTGGAAGCAACTGCAACTTCGACCACAAACAGCATGAAGACAAAACCAACAAGCACCAAGCTCATGACTTTTGAAATTGAAAATTGTCGGCTGGCTAGAACTGTTGCCGACTGAGAATCTATCGAAGTGGTTACAGACTCCTGAGCGTTAACTGTTGCTTGCAAACTTTCTTGCTGTAAACTCTCACTAGTTGATTCGCCTTGAGCCTCAGCTTCAGCTGGCACTTGCGCCAAAGGTTCGCCAGCTTCTTGTGAACCGGCTGGCTGGCTTGTCACTTGCGAAACAGCACTGCCAAACATCTGCACAACCAGCACACCTTCCGTACCTGTTAAACTTCCATTGGAAACAGAAACGCCTATTTCTTTGAAATTTTTGTCCAGCACATTGCTTCTATGAGTCGGCGAAGCCATCCAGGCATTAACTACCGCTTGCGGATCATTAAAATCACGGGCTAAATTTTCACCGGCATAAATATATTTGTAGCCGACGCTAGAGATAAAATTCCATGGAGTTTTACCCTGCGGCGAGTAATGGGCCCAATAATTATTGCTGTGCATGTCCACCGATTTTGCAACTGCTGCTGAGGAGAGTAGCGAATTTTGCCTAAGCGCTGAAAGTCCCTCCTCTGCTCTTTTGACATTAGTTAGTTCTATAATCTGCTCGGCCGTATACTGGGCCGTACCCAGAATTTGGGGCGCAGTTGTCCTTATAAAATAAAATCCGCCAATTGTTAAGCAGAAAACTAATACGTAACCAACAAGCGCACCGTAACTTAACGCATGCGCCCGATGATGCTCATCTGTCTCTGGGTGATGATGCGGAACAAAATGATGTGCAAACTTTTTTGCAGACACAAGAATAGTGTATCAGTGATAAGTGAAAAGTGTACAGTGACTCATTGACAAATATTACAATTGTAATATAATTGTATGATTATGAGCAGAACAGTTTTGCAGATTCCAATCAGCACAGATTTAAGAAATAAGGCTCAAAAAGCAGCTCTTAGTGAGGGATTCTCTTCCTTACAAGAAGCGATCAGAGTAATTCTGAATAAAATGGCCCACAATAGAATCAGCTTTAATATAGAACAGCCTATTCAACTTTCCGCAAAAGCTATCAGACGGTACGACAAGATGACCGAGGAAATCGAAAGCGGCAAGGTTAAAAGTAAGGCATTTGACAACATCGACGATTTAATGAGACATCTCAGTAAGTGACCATCAGACTCCATCCTCACTTTAAAAAATCATATAAGAAACGAATTGCTAATAATCGAAAACTTGTCGAAAAAACTCGTAAAAGACTCGAGCTATTCAAAACAAATCCGCATGATCCGATCCTAGGGGATCATCAGCTAAAAGGCGAAAGAAGAGATTCTCGAGGTTTTTCTATAACTGGAGATATTAGAATTGTCTACAAAATAATTAATGATGAGGTTTGGCTCTACGACATCGGCACGCACAATCAGGTTTATTAACAAAGTTTAGCCTATCACAACAACCCTTTAAGGGTCCGTCCTTTTTATAGGCTATACTGAACTTAACAATCTTCCTACTACCACAAACCTTGCTGAATCCAGAAATCCGCTACAAGTGTAAATAGTTAAGCGGGAATCGCCGACATTATCTAAAATTTCTACCTGATTAGGTTTGACTTCTTTACGCTCAAATACCTCATATTTATAAGCTTTGCCTTGCTCGTCGTAAACCTCAACAATATCGCCATTCTGAACCTTCCAAAGCCCGCCTAAAACGTCTTTAGTGTTGTGCCCGTAAAGAACTACATTTCCCGCTTGCCCAAGTTCACCAGACGTTGTCAGATAAGAAACCCCACTCTTGGCAACTATCCAACGATTGTCGGATACATACCCGTCGGAAACTTGCAGCTCTCTTTCAATCTTGGGAATACTAATTCTTATTGGATTGTTTCTTGTTTCCCGCTGAGCCATCTGGCTTTGAGGCACGTCTTGCGTGCCCAAAAAATCCAGATAGCCGCTGTTTACAGCCGCCTTAAACACCAAAACACTGCCAAAGGAAATTAAAAAAAGTGCACTAAAGAGGGAAAGGTAAAATTTAAGCTTTAAGCTTTTCTTCTTGGGAGAACGTTTGCGAGTTGCCATACACCAGCTCCCATTGCTACCAAACCTAAAAGCATCAGGATCTGTGGAGCACTACCGGTTTCAGCCAGAGTTGTTGCACCCAAAACTTCGCCTTGCGGACTGGAGCTTGAAGATGAGCTTAAACTACCACCGGATGAACTTGATCCGCCAGACGATGGGCTAGGGTCTGGACTTGGTGACGGTGAAGGGTCAGGACTTGGGCTCGGTGATGGACTTGGGCTTGGTGACGGAGATGGGTTACCTCCTGTATTGCAGGAAACGCCTTCACAGTCATCGTCAGGTGGAGGTGTCGGACTTGGACTTGGCGACGGACTTACACTTGGACTTGGGCTAGGGCTGGGTGATGGTGATGGACTTGGCTCTGGACTTGGTGAAGGTGACGGACTAGGTGATGGCGATGGACTTGGACTTGGACTTGGACTCGGCGATGGACTTGGGCTCGGCGTATTACAATTATTGTTGTAAATAGCCTGACCAGTTGCGTCCCAATTCCTGCCATTGGAATCCCAATCTCCTGGCGGAATTATATCTTGCCCGTTTTGATGTTGGCTAGAATTGTGGTCGCCATTCCCTTGACCATTTACTGCACTTTCATCAACTGTTATTTTTTGCCAGCCGTTACCAGTCCTGTGACAAATAGTTACGTCATCGTGGGAAGCTAAAACTACATAATTCAGGTTTAATACACCAAAAGAAACCAGAGCTAGTCCAGCGCCTAAGGGTAGAAAAAATCTAAAAAGCTTTATTTTCATTTCTAACTATGGGCAAGATGTGGGCAGGAGTTCTGTAACAATCAGTCTGCGTATTGTTACAGATTGCGTATTCTATAGTATATTATTATGAGTTGTCAAGTGGGCAAGATGGGGGGGTCTTTTTCTTAGAAGAGTTTTAAAAAGCTCAATTTATATTTTGCTGTTCGCTAAAGTTCGCAGCCAGAAGTTGATTCTGCACCAACACACGTATCCACACCATCGCCGCCGCTGCTAAAATCACCACCGCCGGCTCCCGCATCCAAAAAGTCATCTTCAGTTTCTCCGAAAAGGCTGTCATCGCCGCCATTAGCGTCAAGAATATCTTTGCCGGCTCCTCCGTTCAGATAATCGTCGCCTTCATTGCCAATCAATTTATCCTCGCCTGCTTCGCCGAAAAGCGAATCCGGTCCGCTTTCGCCAATCAAAAGATCATCGCCTTCTCCGCCTAGAAGCGTATCGTTCTCTTCACTGCCCAAAATTACGTCATTACCAGCTCCTCCTACCATATAATCGCCGCCGACTCCCCCGACAATGCAGTCATCTCCACCTAGACCATTTATAGAATCTCCGCCTTCAAGACCAAAAATTAAATCGTTACCCTCTGTTCCATTGATAGCATCACCCAAACCGGTTCCAAAAATCGGGTCGCCGTCAAAGGTGATCTGGCTGCACTCTGCCGGTATATCACCGTCCTCAATAAAAATCCCAATAATCAAATCAAAAACAACTTCGGCGTTCTGAAATTCATTGCCGGCAGCAGGGTCAAAAGTTGCTTTAAACGTGTAGGTCGTGGACGCTGAAGGAGCCAGCGTAGAAAGAGGGATTCCATTAATATCACCGCTATCGGCGAAAAACTCTTCGAGAGTTTTAGGGCCGGTGGCACTGCCTGCTCCCCAGATGGAAGTTGCGCCATCTAAAATTACAAAATCCAAAACAGTCGAAAAATTTAGCGCTTCTGATGTTTTTACTCCGCGAACTGCAACCGTGCGGGAAACTATACCATCGTTGGTGACATCAACCTCTCGAGATTCCATATCACCAGGGAGCATATTGGAAGCGACAAAAATCGGGGCGCCACTGGCAACACCCCAATCGATTGTCAGATCTCCGGCAGCATATGCACTGTCTGGACCTAAAAATCTGGGCGCAGCAAAGGAATAAACGGTTGCCAAAGATAAAATTATTAAAAGAATTTTTAATATTCTTTTTTTAATTTGCTGTTTCCTTCGTTTTTTCATAATCATCTAAAGCCCTGGCTGGGGAATTGTCCTAACGACAAAATCACCAGGTGCAAAATTTGCGCCAAAAGCTGTATCATCGCCATCCGGATCACGCTCTATAGATTCATTCTGTGCCGGCGTGGCATCACCAGCTTGGTTCCACCTCACTACGTCCAAAACAGTCACACCGTCCGTATCTATCAAATGCAGCTCCCCCCCATCTATATTCAAATTGCCTCCCAAATTCCCAGTCTGGACCCCGTTATTGCTGTAACAGCTATTCCAGATCGCATTGTTATGAGCAAGAAGCAGAAAGTTACCCGGTGCAATAGTCAGGTTGTTCGCTGTAACCAAATCGATTGTGTTTGTGCCATCCGTAATCTTGTAATTTTTTGGGTTCACAGAAACATTAAAGCCATTATAAATTTCTATCCACTGGGCTTCGGTATTACCCTGAAAACAGGAAGAATCCGGCAGAACTTCATTAATTACCAGTGTTCCTCCGCCGGGGCTGGGGCTAGGGCTTGGGTTTGGCGAAAAATCCCCTGCTGCTTGTAGCAGATTGCTATTGGAAACTTCAGTATCGGCGTAAGAAGCAAAAGATTCCTGAAAAAACATGATACCGACAACAATCGGCACCAATAACCTCATCAGGATGTTGCCGGAACTGGAATTATTGGCAATAACACTCCCATGCTTTTTTCGTCTGATGTTGCCGATTTCGCGAATAATATTAACAACTTCAAAAATAATTACTAAAATTGCAGGCAGCATAACCAGCGCTAAAAATCCGTCTCTTGTTTTGGCCAGAGCAAAAATCCTGCCTAAACCGGCAATTTTAAAAGCAGACTTTCCTAAAATTTTATCCTCAGCCACCAAACCACTGTCAGGCGAATCATTGGCATCGCCTTTTGTCACATATTGGATTTTTCCGTCTTGGGCTTTAATATCAACTATCCGGTGGGTTGTAATGGTGCTGGTATCTTTTTGGCCGCTAAAAGCCACAATATCGCCGACTTTATATTTGGGAAAAATTGCGGGTGCCGGAGCTGCGACAGGTTTTCTGGCGTTTACGACAACCAGATCACCAACTCCAATTGCAGGCTGCATGCTGCCGCTTCTCACAATCAAAGCTTTATTGCCAAAATAAGGCACTGCCACGTAAACCAAAAAGGCTGCAGCAGAAAGCAGCAGAACTGATATAACAATATTGAAACTTCTTCCGACCAGCTTCATATTTTCCTCTCTCTATACCAGAATGGGCGGAAAGGGCTATTTTTTAACAGCACCTCCGCCCAGTCTGAAAAAATTCTCTAAACTAATCTAAAACGATTGACCTGGGTTGTTCCTGTGTTGGACAACCTGGAAAATCAGATCAGCATCAAGCGAATCTGTCTGTGCTTCGTTTCCAACCGTAGTCGGAATGCTCCATGCTAGACCGAAATAATAGGTTGTTGAACCAACCATTCGTCCATCGTCTGCAATACCCTGACACTCACCATAATTGTTGTGACCATTAGCGTTTATTGTAGGCCCATTTTGGCAGTAAAAAGCGTCAACAAGCGCAAGTCCTTGCCAGATATTGTGTGTCTCGTCTGGACCAGGATCACTGCCATCGTTATCGACAGTCCCCGGTAAGATTACCAACGGCTCATCGCAACCATCAAGACTTTCAGGAATGACAAAGTCGTTCGGGTCAGTAAGATTGCCACAATCCCAAATATTGTCACCTTCGCCCTCATCTGGATCATTTGTCGGCTCTCCATTTGCGCCAATGTTTTGGAATCCAGGTGTTACACCTTGATCCAACCACGCATAGAATGTAATGGAATTAGCAAGCTCTCCCGAGGGATTCGGTTGACCGGGAGTCGGAATGTCACACTCTGGATCCAATACTGGACCGACTTCAGTTTCAGGTTCGGTACAATCGTTATCGAGATCTTCTACGTTGTTGATCAAGAATCTACCCCATGCGTCGTTGTTATAAACATGGAGTGAGATTGTGTCTTCTCCGTCATCTCCCGGCTTGACATCAGTCAAGTTGAAGAATTTGTGAGTTGCACCTAGATCAGTTTCTGTCCAAGTACCATCACATGCGGTACCAGGAATCGGCCATCCTTCGCCTCCACTCCAAATGAAAGGAGGAACCGTTTCAGGAACTGGGTTCGCAATACATATAGCCCCGTTATAATGCGAAGTGCTATCAACCTTAAGGTCAATAGCCCCTGCAGTAAACGTGTTATTTGTCGATGTTTCCGTATCGCTAAAGAATGCAAAAGTCGCGCCGATAATTAGTGCCGCTGCAGCAGCAATTGCCGCACCGGAAAGTAGTATTTTCGAATTAACATTTATTGGTATTGTCATAATTTAATTCACCTCCCTCCGAATTAATTTTTTTTGATCTTCTATTAAGGACAAAGATCTAGATTATCTAATGTAGTTTGCAAAGCAGCGTAATCGCTTACAGGAAAGTAATGTCCGGGGAGAACATCATCATCGGCGATTTCGTTTTGCAGGAAAGCTGTATTAACATCTCCGCCTACTCCAACTACAAATACTTCAATTCCTGCCGCTCTTGCCGCATTTGCGGCTGCCACAGCTACATCGTCTGCAGTTGATGACGGAAGAGGCCTGTTTGGGTGGCCGTCGGTAATAATTATCATGAAGTCGGGCGATGTTAAATCATCTCGATCGTTGCCTCCAGTCAACTCTCCAGTTGCCAAATCAATCCCGGACTTCAAATTGGTGAAACCACCAGATGATAAGGCAGCTATAGCCGCATCCATGTTTGCTTCAGTGGAAGTCAATGGCTGATCTAGAGTGCCGAAAGTAGCAAAACTGGTTTGCCCCGCATGAATGCCGGTAGGTGTGAGTCCGAGAGAATCGACGAAGTCAGTAGCTGCCGTTTTAAGTAGCGCAAGTTCAGTTGAATTTATACTGCCGGACCTGTCCAGAACCAGCATGACATCAGCCTGTCCGCATGGTTCCGGTGATGGGGTTGGTGATGGGTTTGGGGTTGGAGTTGGAGAAGCACTTGGTTGGCAGACAAAGCCAGGGTTGTTTCTTGACTGAACTGCTGTAAATTTGATATCTGCTAACACCCTGTCTGTTTGAGTCGCATTGTTTAAAAGATCCCCGTCACAGGCAACTCCGCCTGTCGAATCTGCGGGAGTATGTACTTCGTCAGGTGATAAAGGTTGCGTGGTAAGCGTTCCAAAACACCAGGCTTTGCCAATGTAGTTAACAATCGGATTATCCTCCGCGTCGTTACCGCCTAGCATTGGCTGGCCATCTATGCCTCCAAGATTATTTGTATTAGCGTCGGCAAGAGGAATTATGTTGTCGTCAAGAACATCTTGCGCAGTACCCTCTTCGAAAACCTCCTCACCTTCTTCTAAAACGTTATCCCCATCATCTGCCCAGAAA
>Ga0209542_10016522_pt1 | contig 12241 bp, 13 predicted proteins | sample RifCSPhighO2_01_FD_184028 | JGI IMG/M metagenome (GOLD analysis project Ga0209542, IMG submission 184028) | Soil microbial communities from Rifle, Colorado - Rifle CSP2_plank highO2_0.1 (SPAdes) (version 2) | ecosystem: Environmental > Terrestrial > Deep subsurface > Rock core/Sediment ...
AGCAAATAAATCTTTTATTTCAGAACCTGGAGCAATCTCTTCAACATGGGGCGGAGGCCATATTTTAGATTTGGCTTTAGGATTAGAGACAATAAAAATAATTAAAAGAAAAAAATTATTAATTAACATAAAAAATACAGGAATTTACTTAAGAAAAAGATTAAAGGAATTAGATGTAAAAAATCAAAGAGGTATTGGTTTAATGCAGGCTTTCGATTTAGAAAATAAAGAAATAAGGGACAATTTAATAATTGAATGCCTTAAAAATGGGTTAGTTGTATTGGGATGTGGACATAACGGAGTAAGATTAATTCCCCCATATATCATTTCGAAAACGGAAATAGATCAAGCAATTGATATATTAAATTCTTCAATAAAAAGATGTTCCAATAAACTATTTAAACATCAAGGAATAATATGTAATTATATGAACTGTGGAGAGATTTTAAGCTAAAAAAAGATGGAATTGCTACAAAGATTAATCAATGCATTCGGGCCAAGTGGAAATGAAGTTGCTGTTAGAAATATAATAATGAAGGACATTAAGCCTTATGTAGATAAGATGTGGGTTGATGGCTTCGGAAACCTAATAGCACATAAAAAAGGCAAGGGCCAAAAAGTTATGTTAGCAGCCCACATGGATGAGATTGCATTAATGATTAAGAAAATAGAGGAAAATGGATTTCTAAGGTTGTCTCCTGTAGGAGGAATAGAAAGTTTAACATTGCTAGGACAGAATGTCTTTATATTTTCTCCAGCTGGAAAGTTCATATGCAATGGCATTGTTTCTTTTCCAGAGCTACATGAAGGATTAGAGATAGAGAAAGACAAGCAGATAAAAATGGACGATTTGTATATTGATACTGGTTTAGGCAAAAAAGAATCCAAGAAATTAGGAATAGAAATTGGATGTTATGTTATTCCGAGTCATTCCTTCAAATATTTGGGAAATAAAAAAATATTTACTGGAAAAGCCTTAGACGATCGAGTTGGCTGTTATATTTTAGCTGAGATAGCCAAAAAAATAAAATCTCCAAAAGTTGACCTTTATCTAGTATTTACTGTACAAGAGGAGATGGGACTATATGGGGCAAAGACATCAGTATATCAAATAAATCCAATATGGGGGGTTGCAATTGATGTTACTGATTCTCATGACTCAGATATTAAAGGCGAGAATATAATCGGAGCAGGTCCTTCAATAACAGTAAAGGATGCAGAGATGTTGTCCAATCCAGATATAGACAATAAATTAAAGAGTATAGCAAAGAAAAAAAAGATTCCATATCAATTGGAAGTCTCAGAATTCGGAACTACAGATGCAACTAGTATGATGCTTTCTAGAAAAGGAATTGCTTCTACAGCAATATCAATTCCAATAAGAAATATCCATTCAACAGTCGGAATAGCCCATATAGATGATATTGATAATGCTATTAAGCTAATTGTTGAGTTATTGAAAGATCCCCCAAAGATAGGTGTATAAATTTTGCAATAACTTTATATATTTCTTATATCAATATCAACAAAAATGGTCGACCCAAGAGTAAAGAAGGCAGCAGATATTCTTGTAAATTACTCAACAAAAGTAAAAAAAGGAGAGTATGTTGTAATAAATTCTGAATTAGGATCAATTCCATTAATGATGGAAGTTTACAAATTAGTTGTAAAGAACGGCGCTTTTCCAATATCACATGTTTCTGTTCCGGGAATGGGCTACAATTATTATAAATTTGCTTCTGAATTTCAGTTGAAAAAATTCCCAGAATTATCCATGGAAGAAACAAAGAAAGCTAATGTTTTCATAAATATATTTGGCTCAAATAATACAAGGGAATTGACAAGTATTGATCCAAAAAAGATATCAATGAGACAAAAGATATTAGAGCCATTAAAATATGAAAGACTGAAGAAAAGATGGGTTCTTTATGAATTCCCCACTGATGCATTAGCCCAGGAAGCAGACATGTCGCTAGAGGAATTTGAGGATTTTGTTTATAACGCTACAAACTTAGATTGGAAAAAAGAATCAAAAAAGATGGAAAGGGTTCATAAGATAATGTCAAAAGGCAATGAAGTTAGGATAGTCCATGATGATACTGATTTAAGTTTTAGCATTAAAGGAAGAAAATTTATCTCAGCAGATGGAACGCATAATATGCCAGACGGAGAAATTTTTACAGCTCCTGTCGATGATTCTGCTGAAGGGTATATCCAATTCTCATTTCCTTCAATATACATTGGAAGAGAGGTTGATGGGATGAGATTGGAATTCAAGAATGGAGAGGTCGTTAAAGCCACTGCCAAGAAAAATGAAAATTTGTTGAGATCCTTGATAAGTATGGATAAAGGCTCAAAAAGATTAGGTGAATTTGGAATTGGACTGAATCCAAATTTAAAGAAACCAATTAAACAAATTCTTTTTGATGAGAAGATGAATAAAACTATTCATTTGGCATTGGGTTCAGCTTATGAAGAATGTAATGGAATAAACAAATCCGGATTACATTGGGACATGATCAAGGATTTAAGGAATGGCGGAAAGATTTATTTGGATGGAAAATTAGTGTCAAAAGACGGAAAATGGTTATAACTTAAGTTTTCCAAACCTATCCATCTCTTTTACTAGTCTAGATTCTGTATCTTTATCAGAGGCACTATGCCCCCCAAATGTAAAGTATAATCTAGATTCTTTCAATGATTTATGTAGCTTATAAGCATCTGAAGGAATGCATACACAGTCATATCTTCCATGCACTATTGATACAGGAATATTTTCTATTTTATGAAGATTGTTCATAATATAATTTTTTGGTAAAAAACAATGATTGACAAGATAATATAACTCTATTAATGAAAAAGCTGGAATCCTTATATCCTTCATCACATTAACAACTTTATCCTTTGAATATTCCAATTTTGATATGGAAAATTCATATTTAGCCCAATTAAACAAGAATTTATTCCTTGTTTTTTTATTATTTGAGGTTGCTTTACCAAAATAATATCCCTCAATATTATTTCTTTTATTTTTAGGCACTAAACTTGTCATCTCTTCCCATACTTCTGGATACATATATCTGGCTTGATTAATGAAATAATCTTCGTCTTCTTCTGTTCCCAGGAATATTCCCCTAATGACCATTGCCTTAACAGTTTCGGGATAATTTATAGCATAGACTAAAGCTAGAGTAGAGCCCCAGCTTCCCCCAAACAGTATTACCTTTTTTATCCCAAGAAATTCTAATAATTTCTTAATATCCCCCACTAGTTTAAATGTTGTATTATTTTCTATAGAAGCAGATGGTTTACTTTCTCCAGAGCCCCTTTGATCAAATATAATTATATTAAATATTTTAGGATTAAAGAATCTCTTGTCTTTGCTGCTGGAACCGCCACCCGGACCACCATGCAAAAATAAAACAGGCTTACCTTTTGGATTCCCACTCAAGTCATAATAAAGTTTATGACCATCACCTACATCGAGATATCCCCTTCTGTAAGTTCTAATTTTTTTATATACCATTTAACTCCTTATTAGATTTTGTTAGTATTTCTATTTTATCCTTTCTTAATAAAATATCATCCTCTATCCTTATTCCATATTTATTGGAATAAACCCCTGGTTCAATTGTAAATGTCATATTCTCTTTAAATATTTCCTTGGATTTAAATGATATTGATGGAGATTCATGTATCCTTAATCCAATCCCATGCCCTGATGAATGAATAAATCTCTTGCCTAATTTCTTTCTGATAAAATTATCAATTTCACTAACATTTTTATCACATTCCAGCATATCAATTGCTTTAAGTTGTGAATCCAATACTAAATTATAATCATCAATCTCTTTTTTTGATGGCTTTCCGATATAAACTGTCCTTGTTAAATCAGAACAGTAGTTTTTGTATTTAACACCAAAATCGAGAACTAAGAATCCTTTCCTTAATTTATTTTTTGAAGCATTACTATGTGCTATTCCGCTATTTTTAGCGTTTGCAACTATTGGGCTAAAACTTTCATTTAACCCATAATCACGAATTAAAGATAAGATATTATTATACAATTCCAATTCAGTTTTAAAGTTGAAGTTTGAAAGTATATTATCATAAATTTTATCTGTATAATTACATGCTTTTTTTATATAATCAATTTCATCTTTTGTTTTTATTGATCTTAATTCATCACATTCATTTGAGATATCTACAAATTTAACTTTCTTTAGGTATTTTGATATGTTTGATCTGGATTTTAATGAAATTTTGTCATAGTTCAATCCAACCTTTTTGGCTTTTATCTTTGATATATGCTCAAATACACTGTTTTTTACAGGTATTATATTTTTTATTCTTGATTCCTTTATAGCCCTTGGATATTCCATCTCTGAAACAAACAATTTAGCATTATTCTTATCAATTAATAAAATTCCGGTATCAAAACCGCTAAAATAAAGAAAATTATAATCTAAATTATCAATATTATTTGAAGAAAACAATGCATAATCTATGTCATTACTATTTAGATATTCTTTAAATTCATTTATCCTCATACCTCAGAAATGCTTATAAAATATATAAGCCTTTTCTCAATATGAAGAAGAGATTAAGTAATGGATTAACAGTAATTTTCAAGAAAAAGAACAATAATTCAGTTACATTAGCAATATTAGCGAAAACTGGCTCAAACTATGAAATAAAGGGCAAAGAAGGGATTTCTCATTTTATAGAACATTTACTTTTTGAAGGAACCCAAAAAAGAACCTCCCAGCAGATAACAAATGCCATTGAAAGCCTTGGCGGGGATATAAATGCCTTTACCTCCCATGAGGAAACTGTTTATTTTATCTCAATCCCGAAAAAGCATTTTGACGTTGCCCTTGAGATTCTATCAGATATGATTCAAAACCCAAGATTTGATGAAAAGATAATAGAAAAAGAAAGAAAAGTTATTTTGGAAGAGATTAACCTTCATACAGATGATCCAAAATCATACCAATGGATTTTATTCTTAAAGAATTTATATGAAAAACATCCAATAAGAAACCCCATATATGGATCCCCTGAATCCATGAAGTCTATAACAAAGGATGATATTCTAAAGTATTATAACAAATACTATCAGCCAAGCAATCTAATATTTAGCATTGTTGGGAACATAAAAAATCCAGTAAATAAAGTTGAAAAAGCATTTAGAAAATTCAAGAATAATAAGCTCCCAGAAAAAATAGTAATCGAAGAATTAACAAATAAAAGTAAAACAGCAACGGAAAGAAGAAAGATACTGCATTCATATCTTGTCTTAGGTTATAAAACATCAAAAAGAACAGATAATGATTTTTATGTACTTGAAGTTATAAGAGCCATTCTTGGAAGGGGTCAATCTGGGAAATTATTTGATGAGATAAGAACCAAAAGGGGATTGGCTTATGCTGTTGGCATAAACCATGATGCTTCATTAGGTTATGGCTACTTTGCTGTTTATGTTGGGATGGATAAAAAAAATATTAAATTAGTTAAAGATATTATAGTTAAAGAACTAAAAAAATTAGAGAATATAACAGATAAAGACATTAAAGATGCAAAAACTTATTTGGAAGGGAATTTTCTTTTGGAGATTGATGATAATAGAAAAGAAGCTGTTGGATTAGTTGATTGGGAAATGATCAAGGATCATAATCTGATCTATAGATATGTAAATAATATAAAGAAAGTAACAAAAAAAGACATAATAAGGGTAGCAAAGAAATATCTTAATGACAAGTATACCTTGGTTACAATAGAACCTTAGCTTATTTTCTCAAGTATTATTTTTCTAACAACATCGGGCTTAGCTTGTCCTTTTGTCAATCTCATTACTTGGCCTACTACAAAGTTTAATGCTTTTTCTTCTCCTTTTTTATAGTCCTCAATAGCTTTCTGATTCTCTTTAATTACCTTATCACAAATAATTCCAAGTTCATCTTCTTTTGCAATAACTCTTAGACCTTCTTTCTTAACATATTCCTTGACATCAAATGGCTTTTGTATCAATTTTTCAAGAATTTTCTGGGCATTTGTTTCTGTTATCTGCTTCTTCTCTATTAAGCTCAATAAATCAATTAGATGTTTTTCATCTATCTCTAATTCGTCTAAATTTTTTTTGTTATAGTTTAACACCCTTAATAATTCCCTTCTCAACCATCTAGCAGCTAATATTGGATTGATTTCTTCAGCCACTTTCTCAAATAAAACAGCTAATCTATATTCCTGGGATAAAACTTCTGCGTCTTTCTTGTCAATATTAAACTCTTTTATATATCTATTAATCTTTTCATGCGCTAACTCTGGGATATCTTTTTTTATTTTAGTTATAAAATCTTTAGTAAATTCTGTCTTTACTAAATCACTCTCGAAAATATACCCATAATCAATATCCTCTTCTTTTAATCTTAGAGAAAATGTTACTCCCTTATTAGAATCCCAGGCTCTTGTTTCTTGCTCTACTTTCTTGGAATTCTTTTGTCTCTCAACTTCATAGTTCAAGGCAGTCTCGACTTCCTTAAATCCAGAAATATTTTTTATCTCTACTTTTGTGTATCCTTTCTCTTTAATTGAGATATTAGCATCAACTTTTATTGGATTTCTATTTTGATCATATATTCCCAGATATCCTATAATTGAGATTAATTTTTTTAGAAACTCTCTAGCTTCTTCGGGACTTTCAATATCAGCTTCAGTAACAATCTCACATAAAGGCATCCCAGCCCTGTTATAATCAACCAAAACATAACTAGATTTCTGCATTCCTTCCGGATGTATCAACGACCCAGGATCTTCTTCCAGATGAATTCTCCTTAATCTTATTTTCTTATTCTCTAATTGTAATGCTCCATCAATCCCGAGAGGAATCTCATACTGTGTAATCTGAAAATTTTTGTTCATATCAGGATAAAAATAATTTTTTCTTGAGAAAAATATCTCATTATTTATCTTAAAATTCAATGACAAAGCTAATTTTAATGCGTGATTAACTGCTTCTTTATTTAATACTGGCTTAGAGCCTGGATGACCCAGACAAGTAACACAAGTATGGGTATTTGGCTCAGAATCTTCACTAGATAAAGAACAGCCACAAAATAGCTTTGTATTAACCCTATTTAAAGGAACATGACACTCTAACCCAATCTTTATCATTACAGTTAAACTCTTTAGATAATTTATATCTTTTTTGATTATAGATAATGTATAGATTATATAAAAGAAAAGCTTATAAAAACAGTTTTAGCTTCATAAAAATGCCATTTTTACAAAATTTGATTATATTGATAGTAATAGTTATAGGTTTAATAGCAATCTATAGTTTATTCAGGAAAAGCCCTGAAAAATACTATAAATTAGCCCTAAAATCACATAAGAAAGGCGAGAAGTGCCATCTTTTGGGTGATACTGAATTAGCTAATAATTATTATGAAGAAGCCGAACACTATAGGAAAAGGGCAGAGGAATTGAAAAATGTGGTATAAAGAGCTTAACCTTGAATCAAATCCTTTCTCTCTAGAAAAACAAACTGAGTTAATAGGATATGAAGATGTGATAGATAGTATGATCTATGTTTTAGAGTCTGGAAATATGATTTTTATAGAAGCCCCAGACGGTCATGGCAAGACTTCATTATTAAAAATAGCAATTGAAAAGTATAAAGGACAAGGAAAAGTTGCTTATATAGATTGTAATAGATTAGATGACTTAAACATTGAAAGGGTTATAATGAAAAGATATGGATTTTTTAAGAGATTATTCTCAAAAACTCCGAAAGAGATGATAATACTTATTGACAATATAAATAATCTATCAAAGAAAAATTGCGAGAGACTAAAATATTTCTTTGATCAAAATTATGTAAGATCTGTAGTATTTGCAGGAATTGATTATAATTCAGTTTATTTTACTCCTAGTTTAAAAGAAAGGATAAGCAAGGTTGAAAAGCTTCCTATACTAAAAGATGAAGAGGCTAGAGAGATAATTGAGGTTAGAATAGGAAATAATGAGATGTTTTCCAAAGATGTTGTTAAAGAATTATTCTCAATATCAAGCAAAAATCCAAAAGTCTTTATACAAAATTGTGAAAAATCAGCTAAATATGCTGTAGAAAATTATAGCAGAATAGTAAAACAAGATCATCTAAACAAACTGTTCAATGTAAAAAAAGTAGTTGATCCAGTACAAGTACAGCATGATCATCAGCATACAGAGGGATTATTAAAAATTTCTTCAAAGAAGGAAACATATAAGCAGAAATTAGAAAAAGAATTAGCTGGGGAGAAGAAACCTGTGAAAAAACAGGAAAACAAAGAACAAAAGCCAAAGAAAGAGAAGAAACAAAAAACAAAGCCAAAGAAAGAGATTAATCCAATAGCAACAGAGGGAGGAGCTCAGGACGTAGCTGAGAAATATTATTAAAATGGAAGTCTGGTATAAAGAATTGGGATTTAATGGTAATCCATTTAGTATAAAGCCAGCTGCTTATCACAATGAGCTATATGGCTATAACATTAATGAAATAGTTAAAAAAGTAAAAGATGGAAGAATATTCTTTATAGAAGGGGAATATGGAAAAGGAAAAACAACAATATTAAAGAGAATAATAAAAGAGTTTGGTGGAAATAAAAAATTAATATATTACAGCTGCAATAGAACAGAAGATAATTTGGATATACAAAGATTAATTGATGAACGGCCTGGATTTTTCTCAAAATTGTTCGGGAGTACCCCAAATGATATGATTCTTTTGCTAGATGAAGTGCAAGATTTGTTAGCAGAAGATTCTGAACAGATAGTACATAGCTATCAGAAATACTTTAAATCAATAGTTTTAGTAAGCTCTGATTATAGCAAAATAAAGTTTGGCAACGGATTAAAAGAGATGATAGGGGAGAATATAATAAAATTAAAAGACTTGTCAGATGAAGATGTTATAAAAATAATAAGAAAGAGAATAGGCAATAGACTATTAACGGATGAACAGATAAAAAAAATAGCTGAAAAATCTGATTATAATCCAAGAAAGTTACTAAAAAACTGTGAAGAGATATGTAAATACTCTGTTGACATAGGTTATGAAGCTGTTAAGGATGATCATATAGACAAGATTCTAGGTAAATAGACATATGATTAAATCAATAATTTTTGATATAGATGGTGTTCTCCTCAATTCTTTCGAAGCTAATTTGAAATTTTTTCAAGATTTGATGATTAAAACAGGATATCGTCCGCCGACACGAGAAGAATTTCCAGCAATCTTTCATCTAAACATGATGGACGCAATAAAAGCACTTACAAAATCCACTTCTGAAGAAGATATCAAAAGAATATGGGAGATTGGACGTAGCCGCGAAATAAATTATGATCTTAGATTAGTGACGACTCCAAGAGAAGCAGATAAAGTTATAAAAAGATTAAGCGAAAATTACTTGCTCGGAATTGTTACGAGTCGAATTAAAGAAAGTGTTTATGAATCCCCCCAACTTGCAAAACTGGAGAAGTACTTCAGAGTCACAGTTTCATATCAAGATACTACTAATCACAAACCCCACCCGGAACCTTTGCTTCTTGCTGCTCAAAAGTTGAAAGTGAAACCAGAAGAATGTATCTATGTTGGTGATGTTGAAAATGATGTCAAAGCTGCACATGCAGCAGGTATGAAAGTTATTATTTACTCTGAAAACCAATTTAATCAGGCAGATGCTTGTACATCGTCATTTGTAAAACTTCCAGAATTAATATTATCTTTAACATAAGTAAACATAGACAAATTAATGGAAAGCCTTATAAATAACTGTTACCACTATATAGATACAATGACACAAGTGTATTATATGCCTGAAGGTAGATTCTTTGATAGAGAAAAAATTCAAAAATCTAAGGAATTTTTAGGTGAAAATGATATATTACAATCTCAAGGTAGAGCCCACATTTATACAACAAAAGGAGTTAGATATTTAGGAGAAAGCGATAATCCTAAAATTAAAGTTTTATTTTCTCCAAGCGATGTATATCCAGGAGAGGTAGAACAAGTAACTTTTGAAACAAGGCCAAAAAAATTAAATGAGTTAGATGAAGAAGAGTTAAAGATATTAAAGGGCTTGGAAAAATTACTTGAGCCAAAACAAGTATTGGATATCATAGGAAGACCACTAGATATAATATCAATTTAGACTTATTCTCTTTCCAACTTCAATTAACTTTTTCTCATCTAAATAATTTCCAATGAACATTGCTCCAATAGGCATATTTTCTTTATTGTTTCCAACATTAACACTTATATGGGGTAATCCTGCTAAATTTGGACCAACAGTCAGCATATCAATCATATAATTTTCAACAATGCTTAATTTATCAACATCTTTTATCTTAGGAGCAACAATAGGGACAGTAGGACTTAGTAAAACATCAAATTTCTTGAAAGCTTTTTGATATTCTTCAATTATCATTGTTCTAATCTTCATTGCTCTTAAATAGTGTGCATCCCTGTAACCAGCCATCCTTGCAAAAGTTCCAATCATTATTCTACGTTTAGCCTCCTTTCCAAAATTATCACTTCTTACTTTAGTGAAATACTCATTGTAAACTTCATCTAATTCTTCGTGTATTCCATATCTCATTCCAGAGTATTTAGCTAAGTTTGTGCTTGCTTCAGAAGGAGCAATTAAATAATAAGTAGGAATTCCATATTCAACAGATATCGGCAATGAAACATATTCATATTTTATTCCTAATTCATTTATTCTATCTAATATTTTATCTTTGATTTCAGAATCAACATTAAAAGCCTCTTTTATTATTCCTATTTTTTTAACTTCTGGATTTTTATTTATATCTTTATTTAATGATGTAGAATCATTTTCATCATATCCTTTAATAACCTCTAATAACAAATCAACATCTTCTACATTCTTTCCTATTCCCCCAATTTTATCAAGGCTATTAGCATAATCTATTAACCCATATCTGGAAACCAATCCATAAGTTGGACATAATCCAACTACTCCACAAAATGAAGCTGGATTTACAATACTTCCTCCTGTTGATTCTGCTATAGCAATGTGTGCATTCTTTGTAATCTTAGTAAAACCAGCTGCTCCTCCTGAACTTCCCCCTGTAACTCTTTCTTTGTCTATGGGATTTCTTGGAATCTCATAACCTAATCCAACATTAGTATTAAATCCACCGAATCCAAATTCATCTTGAGAAGTTTTTCCGATTATAATCCCACCTTCATTTATTATCTTCTGGATTACAGTAGCATTAAATAACGGCTTGTATCCTTTCAATATCCTACTTCCTGAAGTAGTTTCAACCCCATTAACACAGACACAATCCTTAACAGAAACAGGAACTCCCAATAATTTTCCCTTGTTATCTTTTTTTAATCTCTTTTTTATCTCATTTGATTGCTCTAAAGCCAATTCTTCGCTTATGACATTGAAATAATGATAATCTTTGTTTATTTTTTTAGCTTCGTCAAGAATTTTATTTGTGTGTTCAACTATATCAATATTTCCAGATTTTACTTCTTTAATGAAATCCTTAATATTCATTTTAATTTTAGAGACATAAACAATAAGTCTTCTCCTTCTGTAAAATGATCTTTTAAATAACCTTCTTGTCTAAATCCAAATTTTTCTATAAATTTTTTATATTTTGGAAATGATAAAGCCATAACTTTTCTTATTCTATTATTTTTACACCAAGTTAAAGCGTGATTTACTAACTGTTTTCCATAATTTTTTCCTTTATATTTCTCTTTAACAACTAACTCCCTAAGTTCTGCTAAATTTCCCTCCCAAATTAAAATTGATATATAGCCCATTATCTCATTTCCTTTTAATACAAAAAATTTTTCCTTCTTCAACTCAATTTTATGTCCTTTTTTTAAATAATCTAAAGTCCATTTCTGACTATATTTCATCCCTCTATTACTCCAATACCTCCTAAGTAAAGTTGCAACTTCATTAACATCATTTTTAGATAATTCTTTTATCATATTATTCTTGGTCCTTTAAAATAACCATTCTTTTTGTTTTTTGTATTCCTCAAAGCTTCTTCCTGCGTTAAACTTTTTTTAACAATATCCTCCCTAAAAACATTTTTTGATTCAAAAGGTTGAAAACTTGGCTTTATATTTTTTACATCAAGTTTGTCTAATTTAGAAAAAACATTGATTATTTCATTAAATTGTGGAACAAATTCTTCCAATTCTTTC
>Ga0209542_10016523_pt1 | contig 12240 bp, 6 predicted proteins | sample RifCSPhighO2_01_FD_184028 | JGI IMG/M metagenome (GOLD analysis project Ga0209542, IMG submission 184028) | Soil microbial communities from Rifle, Colorado - Rifle CSP2_plank highO2_0.1 (SPAdes) (version 2) | ecosystem: Environmental > Terrestrial > Deep subsurface > Rock core/Sediment ...
GGTAATCCCCATGGCTATGCCAATATCCGCTTTTTTTAACGCTGGCGCATCATTGACACCATCGCCCGTCATGGCCACAACATAGCCTTTCTTCTTGAGCGCTTCGACGATCCGTAATTTATGTTCAGGATTCACCCGAGCAAAGATGCCGAAACGTTTTATTTCCTTAGCTAAATCTGGAATTGCTTCTAATTCTTGGCCGGTAACAGCCTCGCCAGAAATGCCAAGTTCTGTGGCGATCGCCTGCGCTGTAGATACTTGATCCCCCGTGATCATGATCACTCGAATGCCGGCGTCCTGGCATTTTTGGATGGATTCTTTCACTTCTTCCCGGGGAGGGTCAATCATCGCCTGCAAACCGACAAAGATCATGTTTTTTTCAGCATCGTTCTTCGCGGCATTTTCTTTGTAGGCCATGCCCAGAACACGCAGCGCCTGTGTGGCAAATTCTTCATTCTGCTTCAGGATCTCTTTCTTTATGTCTCTATTCAGCCTTATAACTTTTCCATTGATAAGAATTTTATCACATAATTCAATGATGACATCAGGAGCGCCTTTGGTGTAGGAGACAGTAATTTTTTTTGTTTTGTGAATCGTGGTCATCATTTTCCGTTCGGAGGAGAACGGAATTTCATCAACCCGTGGTTCTGATCTATTCAGTTCTTCCGGGAAGTGTCCAGCTTTTTCAGCCGATATAATCAACGCTGCTTCCGTGGGATCGCCGAGAACGTCCCGTTGTTTGTTTTCAAACTTGGCATTATTACACAGCGCGCCAATTTTCAGAAGCGGATAGAGCGGTTCAGGGTTGGCAAGCTTCTTGTTTATTTCAAATGTTCCTTGTGGATCATAGCCTGATCCGGTGACATTGTAGATGGTACCATTCACCCACATTTTGGTGACGGTCATTTGGTTATGGGTTAATGTTCCTGTCTTATCCGTGCAAATGACATTGACAGAGCCTAACGTTTCAACAGAAGGAAGTTTTCGGATAAGAGCATTACGGGTAATCATCCGCTGCACGCCAATGGCCAAGGAGATAGTGATAACGGCGGGCAGTCCTTCCGGAATGGCGGCCACGGCCAGGGCAATCGCCGTGAGGAGCATGACGGAAGCATTTTTTCCCGTGAAAATTCCTGCAAGAAAGACAATAACAGCGACAATGATAACCGCAATCGTGAGATATTTTCCCAACTCGCGCAGTTTTTTTTGCAGCGGGGTGGTGGTTGCCTGCGCTTCATGGATAAGCTTCGCTATTTTGCCTACTTCTGTCCTCATGCCGGTATGGGTGACGACGGCTTTCCCCCTCCCCGTGGTTATTATAGTGGATGAGTAGACCATGTTTTTGCGGTCTGCGAGAGGCGTATCTTCTGCGAGTTTGTCAGTTATCTTTGGAACTGGCTGGGATTCTCCCGTTAATGGACCTTCCTGTGTATGGAGGATATGAGCTTCTACTACTCGAGCGTCTGCGGGGATTTTATCCCCTGTTTCGAGAATAAGAATGTCTCCCGGAACAATATACTTGCTGTCGATTTTTACTTCTTTTCCATTGCGGAGAACTTTAGCTTTAATGGACACCAGGCGTTTCAAGGCTTCTATTGCTTTCTCGGCTTTGTATTCCTGGATGAAGCCAAGGATGGCGTTCATAATCACAATAATACCGATGACAATGGCATCAGCTGTTTCTCCCAAGAAAATGGAGATTATCAACGCTGCCAAAAGAATCCCTACTAAGGGGCTGGAAAACTGCTGCAATAACAGTTTGAGGGGATTGATTCCGTTCTCAACCTGCAGTTCATTTAATCCATACGTATGAATCCGTTGTTCTGCATCATGATTAGTAAGTCCTTTTTCAGAAGAATGAAGTTCTTTCAAAACATCGTTAATCTCTTTTTGATGCATGGATTATTTTAAATGGGAAGGGATATAAAAAGGTTTGGCTGGGAGAATTTAGTATCCAGCCTTCTTTAAACTCCTGATATTCTTCCACCGTGCTTTGGGCGGCTTTTTCGGCAAATTCTTTGTCTCCGGGGAACTAATTTTCTCACCGATAATTTTATTAGCATCGTATGTTAGATCATCACTGAAAATGACAGAAAATTTTTATTACTTTGACACTTCAATATGGATTGATCTCTATGATAAACGTGGCTACAATGGGGAAATGGCTTTAAAACTCATGGAGAAAATAATCAATAATGATGATTTTGTCGTCTATTCTGATGTGATTGTTTTTGAACTTAAAAAATTAGGATTCTCTGAGTATGAAATTAATCAAATGCTCGCTATTGCGAAACCAGACCATATAAAACGAGTCCATTCAACAGCAAACCAACTTAAAGAGGCAGCAAAACTTGCAAAACAAAGAAAAGTCCCGCTGCGTGATGCTGCTCATGCAGTTTTGTCACGAGATCACCAAGCACAACTTGTTTCTTTAGATTGGGACTTTGAACAATTGAAAGATATAACTAAAACAAAGAAACCGGAAGATTTACTATAACTCAACACCAAGACTTTGGGCAAGTTCTTTCACTGCTTCTTCACCTGCCTGGTCAATATCTTTCTTCGTAATATTCCTTCCTTTCTTTGCACCAGCGCCATACGCCTGTTGCAGTCTTAATAGTGCTGCTTGTTTTTCCAAATCTTTAATTTTATCCCTGACTGCCTCTCTAATGAACTCTGTTTTCGTGGCATATCTATGCCCTTTCATAGCCTTCTCCATATCATGGACAAAGCTTTCCTCGAATCTAACTGATACCGTCTCCATTGTAAAACATTGTATTACATAGTAATATATAAATATTGTGGTGTTTTTGGACAATGCTGGTTTAGGCAGTTGTTTGTGCTTCTCCGAGAATTTACTTATAGCCAAAGAACATTTATCTTCCCAGAAAATCTTCTTTAAACATTTGATATTCTGTGCTTTTGGCAACTTTTTCGGCAAATTCTTTGTCTCCGGGGATCAAGATTCGTTTTAATTTTACATTGTTTTTTCCCTTTTTCTTGAGAAATTCATGCCGTGGTTTAATTCGGTTTTCTAAACTGTAAGAAACATAGGCGGGGAAGGAGATGAGATCGTTCAAAGTTCCGTTCAATTGGTCAAAAATGTAGGTAATGGTTGGTTTTAGGTTATTTTCAATGTTGTACGAAAATATTTGGGGAAATTTTGTGGCTATCTCGCCGATATTTTTGATTCCTATACTCTTAAGATATTCTCTATGCGGTTCAAGAACGTTTTGAATGCTATAGTATAATATATGCGGACACTTGGTGACAGCTTTTCCTACATCGGTTATGCCTATACCCCGTAAGTAGTTTACATGGGGCTGCAGGATATTTTCAATGCTGAGGTATATACTTAAGAAGTTAGATCCGCTTTATATTTACGGCGAAGTTAAGTTATAAAAATAACCACTTATTAATGAATACAACAGAAATATTTAAAAAGAAAAATGAGTTTTGGTAGTAAAATGAGAATTAAACATGCGCTTGTTGGGTTGACGGCATTGATCGGATCGTATGGGGCAAGTTGTAGACAAGAACTCATAAATGGTTCTATAGTCACCGAGCCTATAGATGTTGTGACTACACAATCTGGGAGTGAAACAACATCAGGTACGGGAAGCAATTCTGAAGTTCGTAGTTCGTACGATACTCTTGCAGACGTTATTTACGATTCTCAATCAAAAGACATAGTTGCAGAAAGAAATACCTCTGATGTTTTATCTGATCCTATTGATGTTATTACTGAACAATATGGAAGTGATGTTTCCTTAGAAATTAAGGATAATTCTGAAGTTCGTAGTTCGTACGATACTCTCGCAGACATTATTTACGATTCTCAGCTGGACACGGTTATGGGAGAAAATTATTCTGATGTTGCGTCTGAGTCTAGTTACGATACCCCGTTGATTGACACGGTGAACATTGCTGAAGTTTTATCAGATCTTATCTACGATTCCCAGCCAGACACAGTCATGGAGGGAAATATTACTGACGCTGGATCTATCTATCCATCTGATTTAGGAGAAGACTCTCAGGATAGTAATGAGCTTGGAGATTATGGATGTGTTGATGGTGCTTGTGTAGAATTACAAGAAGAAGTTAAATTATGTGATTTTGACGATAAGAACTTACAGAATAATGTTTGCGCAGAACTAGGTAAAAATGAAGGATGTACTATTGATTTATCAGAGGCAGAGAAGATTACCACGCTTTCTGCTTATGGAGCTGGTATTGCTACATTAAAAGGGATTGAATGTTTAACCAATTTGATGTGGTTAAATTTTAATGCCAATCAGATATCTGAAATTTCTTCGTTAGCGGGTTTAACTAATTTGAAATACCTTTATCTTGATGGGAATCAGGTATCTGACATCTCTTCGTTAGCGGGTTTAACTAATTTGGAATACCTTTATCTTAACGGGAATCAGGTATCTGACATCTCTTCGTTAGCGGGTTTAACCAATTTGACATGGTTAATTCTTAATGCTAATCAGGTATCGGACATCTCTTCGTTAGCAGATTTAACTAATTTGGAACAACTTTATCTTGATACTAATCAGATATCTAACATCTCTTCGTTAGCAGGTTTAACTAATTTGGAACAACTTTATCTTAATGAGAATCAGGTATCTAACATCTCTTCGTTAGCAGATTTAACCAATTTGAACTACCTTTATCTTAACGGGAATCAGGTATCTGACATCTCTTCGTTAGCAGATTTAACTAATTTGGAATACCTTTATCTTAACGGGAATCAGGTATCTGACATCTCTTCGTTAGCAGATTTAACTAATTTGAAAGACCTTTATCTCAATTTTAATCAAATTCCTGACATCTCTTCGTTAGCAGATTTAACCAATTTGAACTACCTTTATCTTAACGGGAATCAGGTATCTGACATCTCTTCGTTAGCGAGTTTAACTAATTTGGAACAACTTTATCTCAATTTTAATCAAATTTCTGACATCTCTTCGTTAGCGGGTTTAACTAATTTGGGACAATTGGGTCTTAATGTTAATAAGATATCAGATATTTCTTCGTTAGCGGGTTTAACTAATTTGGGACAACTTTATCTTAGTATTAATAAGATCTCGGATATTTCTTCATTAACGAGTTTAACTAATTTGGAACAACTTTATCTTAGTGGGAACCAGATATCTGACACTACTTCTGCCTGCTGTGTCATATTCCAAATTGATGTAAATGGACAACTTGCAGTTCAAGGGTTAAACTGCTCTGATGTTGATGAAGCTGCATGCCCGAAATGATCTTATAACGAAAATTATGAACTGCGTCCAGAAAGTTCTCATATAGTTAAGCTTGAGAAGTCTTGGTATTTTAGTGTAGAATGACATCAGTCTTGGAAGAACTATTGAAAGAACATCAGATTAGCGATTTTTCTAGAAAGTGGGTTAAAGAATGGGTGAAGGATGATGATTCTATTAGAGCAGCTTACGCCGTTTTGAAAAAAATTGGATTAACCGATAGCAAGATTGCTACACAAGCTCAATTGCTGGGCATGCATCCAGACTCGATCGACCGAAACTATCAATATTTATCAAAGTTAGGATTGAGTGATACCAAAATTGTCTCGCAGGCTCAATTGCTGGGCATGCATCCAGACTCGATCGACCGAAACTATCAATATTTATCAAAGTTAGGATTGAGTGATACCAAAATTGTCTCGCAGGCTCAATTGCTGGGCATGCATCCAGACACTATTAAGAAAAATTACCAAGGGTTATCAAAGTTAGGATTGAGTGATACCAAAATTGTCTCGCAGGCTCAATTGCTGGGCATGCATCCAGACACTATTAAGAAAAATTACCAAAGGTTATCAAAGTTAGGATTGAGTGATAGCAAGATTGCCTCACAGGCTCATCTGCTCGGTAGGGAGCCAGACACTATTGAAAGAAACTATCAAAGGTTATCAAAGCTTGGCTTGAGCGATAGCAAGATTGCCTCACAGGCTCAATTGCTGGACAGAGATCCAGACAAGATTGAAAGAAACTATCAAAGGTTATCAAGGCTTGGCTTAAGTGATAGCAAGATTGCCTCACAGGCTCAACTGCTGGGCATGCATCCAGACACTATTGAAAGAAACTACCAGAATCATATTGGCTTATTAAGAGAAAATTATAAGGATCGCAATTCAGGTAGAGATATACTATTACAACAAGCCCAACTTTTAGGCATTTCTTCAGATACATTAGAAGCAAATATGCAATGGTTTGCAGATAGAAATATCAGTTATGGAGACGGGCTTTTACTGGGAACAAAACCACAAACAAAACGAAAAAAACTAGCATGGATTTTACGTGAGATTTTTGATTATAGGGAGTTAAATCAAGAAGAGAAAAATCAGGCCATTCAATCAAGTTATGGTTTGATTAGAGATAACCCTCAGTTGTTAATTTATTCTATTAATACTTTAGAAAAAAAAAGAGATCAAATAAGAAAAAAGATGGCACATTCTAAGCGTCCACTTTGAAGAGCATCCCGCTGGGAACGAAGTGATAAAACTTCACCGAGTGCAAATATTTATAAGTTACAACCAATTATATTTTATACAAAGTGTCTTTTAAAAAAAGAAGGGAAGCAATAATTTTTGGTATAATATTTGCCTTAATCCTAGCTGTAACCCTCCTTTTTTGGAGTTTAGATGGGATTACCGGAGCAAGTATCGGTATTCTTCCCGATCTTAATGCAAGAGTTGACAATAGTAGTGAATTTCCGATTCCTGTCAATGAACCAGAATTAGTGAGAGATAATAGTACAGAAAATGAAGATGTTCTACTCATCACGGAAGAATTAACTATTCAAGATGCAAATGGTTCTCAATGTGGAGATGTAAATGGCAATATTGTCTTAACCACAAACATCATTTCTAATAATGGCACTTGCTTTACAATAAATGCTAATCATGTTATTATAGATGGTATGGGTTTTAATCTTACTGGAAATAAGACCGGAGAAACTATATTTTGGACGGATGGTCATTATGGGATTCTTGAACCTAATAATAACGAGTCTAGTAACATTACCATTAAAAATTTTGGTAATATTGGCGGTTTTGATATTGGGATTAATGTTTATGGAAGTAATAATGTTACTATCTTCAATAATACGATTTACAATAATTCTTATGGGGTTTATGTTATAACAACCAACAAAGATCTAAACATATCATACAATATGTTTCGTAATAATAGCAGAGGAATTGCTTATGATGAAACGAGTGATGGGAATGTCTGGATTAATTTTAATAACTTTACAAATAATACGTTTGGGATGGAAATTGAAAGTTCATCTGTCCATTTAAACCAATACAACTTTTCGTATAATAATTTTTACAATAACAGTTTTAATTTTCGTAGAACTCGTGCAGAAAACCTCACCTTAGAAAACAATTGGTGGGGTGCGGCAGATTGTGTTAATATTTCAAAGAACATGTCTGGATCTCTAAACAATGAGTTTAGCCCTTTCCTTGATACCCCTTATCCGACGGGTGCGTCAGTTGACTGCCCTGCGCAATATTGTGGGATGCCTATATTTAACTTTACAACACTCACAGCTAATTTAGAAAACTGCCCTGGTAGAGGGATAATTATTGGTGCAAATGATGTTATATTAAATTGTACCGGACGCTCCATTATCGGAGCTTCCGGTAATTCCGAGATTGGTATTTATGCAAAAGAATATGATCGTATTAATATTACAAATTGTAAAATTGTTGGTTTTAATGAGAGTATCCGTTTTGGCGGAGTTTCTACTGAGAGTGCAAGTGCTTCTACTGATGGTTTAATAAGTAATAATACCATAATAAATTTTACCGGAACCGGTATTTTTATTAGGAGGAGCAGTAACGGAAATGATATTATTAATAATACCATCACCTATGCAAATAGCAACTCTTCTGGCGCTATGATTCTAGGGTCTTCCAGTAATACTATTAAAGAAAATAATTTTTCACATAACAGGCCGAGGGCAGTTTATGTGAGTGAAATTCATAATAATTTTGATAGAAATTTTTTGTTGAATAACTCTGTAGGATATAATTTAGCAGGCTCAGCTAATAATTTTACCAACGAAAGGATTTATAACCACAGCAGCGGGGTTCTCATTGATTCAGATGCTGCTTCTTACATCAATAATGTAATGACCAATTGTCTATTTGATAATAATGCCTTTGACATCAATCTTGAAAGCACTTCTAGCAGTAATCTTACACTGATGAATAGCACTATTAATAAATCTAAGATTAACACCGATATTGGAGGAACTGTTTACATACGTTGGTATGTGTTCATTAACGTGAGTGATACCCTCAATAATTCTCTATTATCAAATGCCACTGCCTACACCTCCCTTGATGGAGCTGAGTTCAGAAATAATACCGATTCTTTAGGTTTAGGACGTTTGGAGATGACTGAATATTATCGGAACGCTGAAACTGATTTTTACTTGACACCGGGAAGAATCGTTATCAGTAAAGATAATTATACTGAGAATACAACGAGTGTAAATCTCATTGATCAAACTTTTGCGCAATTCAACATAACTTTAACGCAAATTACCTGCGGTTCTACGATTACTTCCAATTTTAGATTTGGAAACAGCTATCTCTGTGATAATGCTTCTCTTACAATTGGAAGGGATAATATTATCATCGATGGAAATGGCTATAATTTAACTGCAACTGGTGATGTGATTAGTGATGTTGGAGTTTATATTAATAATCGAAAAAACATAGTTCTAAAAAATTTACTGATCGGCGGAAAATACACCACCGGAGTGTATCTTTTTAACACAAATGATTCTAATATAACTGGCATCAAAATGTCGAACATGACTCGCGGGATAACAATTAACAATTCTCATAATAATATCATTTCAGATAGTAATCTTAGTAATGGAACCGGTATCTTGGCGATCAGTACTGGAAACACGAATAATTCATTAGTTAACATCAGTATTAACATGAGTTTAGTTGATGTGACTGCGAATTCTTCTATTTTCCTGAAATGGTATGTTGACGTTAACACGACTTTTAATGGAAAAAATCCTTTATCTGGTGTAGATGTGTATGGATATTTTAACAGTTCGGGAACTTTAGACAAATCTACAACTTCTGGTAGTAATGGAATGTCAAGACTTACTCTTACCGAGTTAAAGAAAAATAGCTCAGAAACTGAGTACCTCACTCCACACAATGTAACCTCCGTTTTTGTGTATCAAAGTGCTAATATCACAAACTCTACCACTTTTAATCTAACAAAAACTGGTAATATTAAGATAAATCTTAGCGTCGTTTTGAATTGTACTGCGTTATCAGGACGTTCTACAACTTTAAGTGCTGATACGACAATTTGTCCTGGCTCATATAATAATCAGCTTAAAATAGGAGCCAATCATATTATGATAACTTGTATTGAGTCTATAATTTCAAATCCTACTGGGTATGGTCTTGATGGGAATGGAAAAGATAATTTTACCATTAAAGATTGTACCTTCAGTCAAACAGGTAGTGGGTATGTTATAGCATTAGGTACTGCTGGAGGTTCTGATGATGTTAAGTTGTATGGATTAACTATTACAGCAACTGGAACTAATTGGGCTCTTTTTTGTTCTAATTCAAACAGATTAAAAATTGTCAATTCAAGTACTAGTTCTATAATAGGCTATGGTGTTTGGCTCACTAGCTGTTCGCATGCTGAAATCACTAATGTAACTTTTACCGGAAAATATGGGATTTCATTACGAGGGTCTCATAATAATACTATCAAAAACAGCACATTTACTGATGTGACTACTGCAATATTATTCAAACCTACTTCTGCTTCACAAACACTTTATTCCGATAACAATTCATTTTATTATAACAAATTTTCTGGAACGGGAACTTATGTTGATTATGAATCTACTTCCGGGTATAATAATTCATTTAATACTTCTGTTGGCGGATATGGAATTGGTAATGAATGGGGTAACGATTATTGTGGTAAAGGTGCTGATTTAAATAGTGATGGATACGCTGATAATGTTTCAAGTGCTACTGCTGGAGACTGGCCTTATAATCAAACTGTAGGGACACGGATCACTGTTTCTGGAGGTACATCAGTGGTTGATTACGGACCGAAGATAACAACCTGTCCTCCAGCAGAAGTTTTCTTAGGTAGTGGCGGAGAGGCCACGGGCGGCGCAAAAGCAGCCGCAGCATCAGCCGCCGGAGCGCCTGCTCCCCCAGCTCCTGCACCTGCTGGCGCAGCGAAGAAGCCTACGCCGCCGCCTGCACCAGTAGAAGAGTATTATTCGGCTGAGGATGCCAAGAAATTCTTGAAAACAGAGAAAGTGCTTACGCAAACAATAGATCCAAAAATAACACTCGTTACCGTAACTTTGGAAAATACCGGTACGCAACGAATGCTTCTCTTTCCAAAGCTGTTTCAAGAAGTTGAGGATCCTTTCTTTATTGTTACCAGAAAAACCCTTGGCTTTGAGGGTTCATTTCTCACAAAACTGGCTTCCATAAGCTACTCTCCCAACCGCATTGTAGGGAGATTATTAACTGCCGAAATTCTTGATGCAGAAGATATTGTTGTTAATCCGGGAGAGAAAGTTGAAAGAACATTAGAACTTAAAGAGGGATTGGTCCTTCCCCGCCAGATTAAAATTCAATTTACATCGTTTGGAGAAACCGTCCTTGAACAGGAAATAGAAATCAAAAAAGAGGTGATTTCCGGGACGGCTGTTGATCTTGATACGCAAGAAAATTTATTGGATATCTACGCTGTTATTGCTCCTGCGGAAGAATTACAAGAGCGTTCGCCGGGAAATAACCAAGGAAAACTTACCGGCGCAGTTGTCTTGGAAAAAGATCAACAGCAGGTTACGAACTACTTTTTAGAATTAAATATCAATAAGAAAGTCAATGGAAAAGAAAAGACTTCCTATGGTGATATTTATGGGCCGTATTCCATCAAACCAGGCAAAAGTCTTATTTTTGCCCAGCAATTTGTGTATGATCCGGCGATTTTTGCGGGCAACTATTCCATTAACGCAAAAATATATAGGGAAAAAAACATTGTTGTTGAAAATAAGTTTGATGTCAAATTTGAATAGTTAAGTTTAAAACATTTTACAACGCCGAAGGCAAAAATTCAGAATTATTGGGAGCTAATTTAACTAGATAATTCCCCACAGCTTGCTGTGGGGTAAGAATCTTATAGTCTTGCTCTTTTTCTACTCCTATGGTGCGAAAAGCAGCTCATAGTGCCTACGATATTCACTATCATCTTGTCATTGTGATGAAATATCGCAGAAAGATTCTTGTGAAACAAGAATACATTTCGTATCTCTGCACTCTCGTTGACGAGATAGCGGCTCGGTACGAATTTGAGATTGAAGAACTCGGTTCTGACGGAGATCACATCCACATTCTTGTCTCCGCTCCCCCTCGTTACTCTCCATCCAACATCATGCAAATAATCAAAAGTATAACTGGTCGCATGATGTTTAAGAAGTTTCCAGAAATTAAGAAACAGCTCTGGGGCGGAGAGCTGTGGAGTGATGGCGGTTTTGTAGGAACAATTGGTCAAACCCAAGGGATAGAAGGAATGAAACGATACATTCAGCGTCAAGGTCAGAAAGATAAGAATTATGATCTTCGTAAGTTCTTAACGTGATACCCCGCAGCTTGCTGCGGGGAGAGGTTCATTTGAATTGCCGATGCAAGAAGGGATCGTTGTCCCTTCTGCACCGAAGGGAAGAATATCCCTTCGTGTGTTCCCCGGATGGGGCTTCCCCCTTCTCGGCTTTAAAGTGTAACCAAAGAGTGCTACGTGAATTGACACTACCTATATTTTCTACAGAGCCAATTTTTCCGTAAAGCTTATAATACTTCCACTGTTATTTCCCCTTCGTTATTCAAAAGGAGGAGATATGAAATGAGAACAATCTGTATTATGAATCATAAAGGTGGTGTTGCAAAAACAACTACCGCTGTCAATCTTGCGGCAGGATTATCGCGGCAGGATAAACATGTGCTTCTGGTGGATATGGATCCGCAAAGCAATATTGCCCTTTCTCTTGATGTGAAAGCAAACTTTACAATGTATGATGCCCTGACAGGGAACGTTCCCATTGAAAATTGCATTGTAACTCTGGCCAAAAACTTTGATGTCATCACCTCAAAAGAAACGCTGGTGAAAGCGGAATATTACCTTTCCAATCAATCTA
>Ga0209542_10016524_pt1 | contig 12240 bp, 13 predicted proteins | sample RifCSPhighO2_01_FD_184028 | JGI IMG/M metagenome (GOLD analysis project Ga0209542, IMG submission 184028) | Soil microbial communities from Rifle, Colorado - Rifle CSP2_plank highO2_0.1 (SPAdes) (version 2) | ecosystem: Environmental > Terrestrial > Deep subsurface > Rock core/Sediment ...
ATTCTATTTGCAATTGTCAAAGCCAAATTGTTTGATGCAGCCGACACCGGTTATATCGCTTATTACATTTATGATGAGAAAGGAAAGCAAAATTATAACAAGACCAATTATTGCATAGGTTAAAGTATTCCTCGCGTCTTCTATTAATTTTTCCTGACCTCCAGATCTTAAAAATTTTATTCCTGCAAACATAATAAAAAATATGGCAACAACCGCTGCAAAAATTAACGTCCAATTAACAATATTTTGAAAGACAAAAGGGATACATTTTAAAGTTGCAACTCCTTCCGGTGAAAGACAGCTTGTTGGCCAAGGCATAACTTAAGATTAGCAGGGGAGAAAAAAAAAGGCAAGAGAAGAATTTTTAAAATTATCTTTACTCACGGGGTGGGGGTGGGCTGTTGAGTGCCACCACAGGTTGGGTTGGTAAGAGACGGGATACAAATATTATTAAAATCAAATGGTTTGCCTGTGATTAATGTAACGACTGTTGTTAATATAAAGAAAGCCGCGATTACTATTACAAGACCAACGATTGCCGCAACTATGTGATTTCTGGCGCTTTCAACAGCGCTCTTATCTCCGCCTGATAAAACCCATTTTATACCGCCATAAATTAAATATGCAACAGCAACAACTATCCCAACTAGAAATAGAAAAGTTACAATAAATTGAGGAATGTTTTTAAGTTCAATAGTTGATGTTGAGCCGGACGGTGGCTCAATTTTTATTGTGTCGGCAAATGCAGAGGCTGTAAAAATAAGATAAGATGCTCCGGCAGTTATGGCTCCCAAAGTTTTTCTCATTAACCTTATAATAAGAATCTTTTTAAGGTTTGTCAAGCCCCCGAAATATTCCCCGATCTAATCTGGGCAATGGGGGTCAAGTGGCAGTTAGATTCCAAAAAAACTCGGGAAATATCCCAGAAGCGTTAACACAGCCTTTATTATTGCAAAAGCAGTGACAATTACTGCAAAACCAATAATGGCATATGTTAATCTGGCTCTTGCGCTGGCTATCTTTTCTTTGTCTCCGCCTGAGAGCGTCCACTGGATCCCGGAATAAATAATAAGAGCAATTGTAATTATAACCCCCGTAACAAATAAAAGACTAAAGCCAAGATTAATAATTTTTTGTCCTGTGTCCATGCCGCCGGTCGGAACACCCGCCGGCGCTTCTATCGGGGTTCCGCCTATTGATAAAGAAAGATACTTCATGAAAAATTCAAATAACAAATCCCAAATTGCAAATAAATATCAAGCTCTAAAAATAAAAAAACTATTTATTAACTATTGATGAGAAAATTTTTTTAAGTTCGACAACTTCATTAAAAAGAGTCAACCCCTCATTTTTATATTCTACATCATTCATTTCGATAATCAATCGTAACCAGTAGGCAGATTCTTTTGCTTCTTTTCGGCAAATTTTTACTCGCATCACAAAGTCTTTCTTGCTCAAAGCTTCATTTGCTTCTATATAATTGGCTCCAACAGAGCCGGAAGATCTTATCAATTGTTTTCCATCTTCTATGTTCGTTATTGTTTTTGGAAGTTTTTTAACGAATAATCTTATTTTTTTAGCAAATTCAAAAGTGCGGTCTTCTAGGTCATAGGGTTTATTTTGATTTTGGCTCATTGGATATTATTTGAGATTTGATGTTTGATTATTGGAATTTTAGTTTCCGAATCCAGGGATTTTGAGTATATCAACTCCGATTATCTGCAAAATTACCAAAGAAAATATTATAAAAAGAAGTCCAATTATAGCTGAAATAAGCTGATCCCGCGCTTCCGTAAGCGCTTCTGGGTTCCCCCGCGCTGCCATTAGTTTATAGCCCGAGAAGATAATAAGAAGAAGAGCTATTCCGCCGGAAAGACCAAGAATGAGAGAAAAAATAGATTTTATAAAACCTGTAGCATTGGTATTTATAGCGCCTATTGCAGTTTCTACTGTGTCACATCCACCACCTTCTTGAGAAAGAGTAAGACAAGGTAGAGGAGGAGTTGGAAACGTTTCCTCATTGCCCTGCAGATCTGTCCCGTTGGGATCGGGGATTAGGGCGAGGCTACCATCTGGATTTTTATCAAAACTGCCTCCACCCTTTCTTATACGAACTCCTAACGTATAATAAGTATAACCAGCAGAACAATCATTACCAACAATATTATTGCCCTCGTTTACCTGCTCGTTGATTTTAATTAAGTAGTCTCCTACTTCTGCTTTTGGAAGAATAAAGTCTTTTGAAGAGCCGGGCTCAACCCTTCCACAACTAGCATCTCCAAACTTCCCAAATTGGTCATGGAGTTCCACGGCATAATTGTTACGGTTTTCATTATCATGCTTGCGTCTGGTACCTTCTATATTTACTTTGATTCCCTCTCCGTCTTCGTTAGACGGTTTGTCGGGAGATACGGTTATTCTTGGGAAATAATGCGATACATATATAGGTACTTTGTCAACAACTCTTGTTGGGTCTTTTCTTATAAGCGCAACTGAATAAGTGTGCCCTGCCCAGAAATAATCATCCTCACTGCATTCTTCTTTCCCATCACCTTTAGATAATTTTAGGGTATCTCTACTGTCTGCGCAAAAATTTCTAGTTAAGTCACTACTCCCTGGTTTGCCAATAGATACTATGCCATCCATGCAGTTTATTAAGCTATCACCTTTAAGACAGAGAAAGTACTCTTCATCAGAAACAAGGCCACTAAAAGTTATTGTGATTGTTTTGGTATTTTCATCAATCTTTGGGGAGGAAGTTGAGGGAGAAGGAGTAGGAGAAAGAGATGTAGGTTCATAGTCTTTGGTTGAAGTTATTGTGTATTCTGCAAAGGCAGCGTCTTTATAAACAAAAGCCAATAATATAATAAACAGTGATAAAATAAGAACTTTAGAAAAAACTGTCCTCACACTTTTATAGTAGACAACTGAAAAATGTTTTGCAAGTCCGTGCGGGCTAGCCAGATATCCTGCAGTTCTCTTTCTGATTTTGTTTAAGCTGTTTTATCTTTCAGGTGGGGACAGGTGGAAAACATGCAGGCGATAAAAATTATATTAAAAAAATATTATTTTAGGGCAAGAGAAGATGCCATATGTTCAAAAATGGGCATATATTTATCAAAGTTATCTGAACTTGCAAAATAATATAATCTTATTACATTTCTTCCCATAAGCTGCATTCGCAGCAAGTACTTCCGGTCATAAACAACAACGCGTTCTGGGTAGTTAAGTTCTTCGTGTTCTGCGTAATAAAGTTCTATACTGGGTTGTCCAAGGAGTTCCTGTCCTTCAGATTCTTGTATGCCTCTTTCTTTACCGATAATTTCATCACCCGAATCGCGAAGAATGCCTCTGATTACACGGGCTTTATAATCTTCAATTGTAGTTTCGTCAGGGTCAAGTTTTACTATGCTAAAATTTATATAAACAGTTTTATCGTCCTGCTCTTCATTACTAAAATGACCATCTGCGAAGAATTCGTCTTTTTCACCAGGATCACTGGAAGTATCGTGTGCGGTCCAATCTTCAGGAAATTCTATTTGATAGGTTTCTCCGTGGTATATTTTCCATCCTGCTTCTGGAGTTATTAAGCCCGCATCAGGATTTTGTTCAGGGGAGTCGTCCCCATTTGGTTCTTGATTACCGTTTTCAGAATTATTAGATCTGCTGCAGGCAGAATTTATTGCTGCAGCAAGACCAAATCCTACTAGTGCGGCTCCTCTCAACACGCTTCTTCTTGAAACCCTTGTTTCTAATAGTCTCATATGATTTTGGCAGTATCCCAATATAGTATAAAGATAATCAAAAGTCAAGAACATGTTTGGCTGACAGATATAAGTTATACTTCAAAATTTTTTTCCTAAATCTTCCAAATGGTGTTTGTTCGAGTAGCTAAGCTGTTTTATCTCTTGAGTAGCGAACATGGATAGAGATATTTTGCAAGCGGAAGGAAGAGGATTCTTTATATTTTTAAAAGTTTTTTGGTAAGGCTTTTTGTTTCACCAGTAAAGAATTCTTTCACTTCCTCCCATGAAATTTTCTCGATCATCTGCGGCATCTCCTGTTCTTTGTCTGCATCCCTGAAGTATTGGAGACTTCGTATTATATGATAAGCATTGTTGGACAATTTTTTATATTTCCTATCGTAAAAACTAAGAGCCTTTTTGAGAGAAAATTTTTCTTTAACAATTGAATAAAGGTCAATAAAATCGCGTTTTGTCCCGCGATCACAGATGGCAGCAACTTTCATAGCAGCAAGGTCAGGGAGCGAAGCAATATTGATTTGCATGAACGGCGAAGCTTTTTCAATTAGCGGGTAAGGATAATAAAAAAAACTGAATTTTACTTCTGGGAATGTTCCTAAAATAGTCCACTTTTCAGTTCTTTGAAGCATAAATCCCGGAAAACTTTCTAATTGCTTTACTGTTAGTTCTGTCTCGAACTCAACATCAGTGAAAAAATCCAAATCAAATGAGTAGCGGTGACCAAACCAGAGTGCGCAAGCTGTGCCTCCGGCAAGATAAGCTTTAGAAAGCAATCCTGATTTTCCTAATATGGCCAATGTGCCCTTCGCATTTTTAGATACTGCGTTTGTAAACATAGAATGTCTTTTTCCGAAACTCCCAACACACGACCCCAAAAAGTGGCTGTTCTTGGGGAAATTCCGCGGCGCGTCATTACAATTTTTTTTATTAGTTTTTTTGAGAAAATTTTGAGGAGCCAACGAATTGCCTTTTCGTCGCCAAATTCAAGCAGTCGAACAATGATATACTCAGAGTTTTTTTTTGAGTCAAGTTTTTTAAAATCAATATCCCAAAAATAGCGTTTTAAGAATGACGGTAATTTTGCCATACTATAATTTTATCATAATTAAGAGACAAAACGGAACCCTCTGCCTTTTAATGTCTGGATATGGGTTGGGTTATTTGGGTCATCTTCTATTTTTTTTCGAAGGCGGAAAATGAGCTGATCCAAAGCCTGATCGGTTACTCCTTCTGTAGATTTTGCATCACTCCAGACAGATTTTATAATCTCTTCTCTTTCTATAATTTTATCGGGGCTTTCCAAAAGAAACTTAAGAAGCTTAAATTCTGATGAAGTGAGGGAATCTGATAAGATAACATCACCTTTTCTAATTTCATTACTAACCGCGTCATACTGAATCGCTTCACTGCCCGATTGTTTCATTATTGAGATAAATCCTTCAAGAAGGGGAATAGTGATTTTACCATCCTTTATCAATCCAACATCAATAAGATAGCCACTAGTACCTAGTTGATTAGTGACTAATAATTTCTGTTCGGAAGGAGTTAGTGAAAGCCAAATTTCATACAATGCTCCCGTGACAGATTTTTGCTCAAGAAAGAAATTTTCTAATTCCTGATTCCTTATTCCTGATTCCTGATTTGAAAGCGTTGCTTCAAACGATAGTCTTGTTAGTTTTCCATGCCCTGAGGTTAAAAAAATTATTTTCTCAAACGATTTTTTATCGATCTTTTTTCCCGAAACCTTTTCAAGGTATGAAATCCTAAAATCAAGACCTGGTTTATCTAAAAGCGGCAGATAAACAATACTTCCGGCTAAAAATTCGTAAAAATCCGCAAAAAGCGTGGGTTCTATTAAGTCCTCCAGCGGTCTGTTAAGAGAAAAAACAACCGAAAATCTATATTTTGCCCGATTTCTAAGGATTCTTAAGTTTGCAAAAAATTCTGTCTCAAGCATAGATATATATTCTTCGAGCCGGTCAAAAAGAAAAACTACGGTTAACTCTTTCTCTATGCTTAAAAAATCTATGGCTCTTTTAAGTCCCTGGAATAAAACAAGTTCATCATTTGAAACTAAAGACTCTTTAAAAATTTTGTCTAGAGTCTCATATTCTTTACCCATCTTTCGTTCTCTTAATGAGTCTACAAGAGAAAGAAATATGAATTTTGTAGCTTCAAAAAGCGGTTTTTTTCTGATTTCCGAAAAGTTGCAGAGTACAAAATGAAACCATTTTTGGTTTTCCGAAAGATGCTTTATTCGAACATTCGTGTTATAAACCAGAAGTCCTAAAAGATTTGATCTTCCAACTCCGGGAAGGCCAATTAGTTGACAGGAATTTCCATTTTTAATATATCCGAGTATCTTTTCAATCTCCTCAAACCTACTCGTGTCTGGGTAAAGCGACTCAAAATGAGCATTTTCAATTGTTTCATTGTTTGACCGTTTCATATTAATTCAAAAATCAAAACTCAAAAGTCAAAATTTAAAGTAAAAAGTCAAAATCTCTTACTCTTTAATTTTATCACTCCAGCGCCAAGCATATTTGCCAGTTCTTTTACCTCTTTTAGCAAACCGTCAATTTTGATTTTATCTGATAGTCCGGCATCAAGAAGAAGTTCTAACCAATACTGAGTTTCGTTAGCGCTTTTAAGAGAAATCTCGTAGAATTTCTTGAATTCTAACCGTGAACTTGAAGCCCTAGCTTCTATGAGGTTTGCTCCGATTGATGTTGCTGAGCGGATAAGTTGATCGGCAATAATCCATGCGCTACGTTTATTTGGTAGGGAATCGGTTGTCTTAATTATTTCTAAACTAAACTCATAGCATCTTTTTTTCAGGTCACTTTTGAATTTGGAATTGTAATTTTGCATTTTGCCTTTTGAATTTTGCCTTACTGCGTAAGGATATTGTAATCTTCTTGTTAGCTAATTATCAAGTAAAACGGGTTTCCTCGCTCTAGAATAGCGAGTATGAAAGAAATGCAACCAGAATCAATACAATCAAATCGAGAGGGTTTGACAAAGCCTATCGGCCCTTCTACACTTGATGTAGGAGGAAATATTTTTATGCTAGAACCCGGAAATGGAGAAGGTCAGCAGACCCCCGAAGTAAAACCCACCGTTCCATCTGAAGGCCCATTTACCAGTGCTGCTGATCAGATCGAGAACCAACAATTACGGAGCTTCGCAACAGATTTTCAAAATAGAATAAAAGAGAGTCCACTTTCTTCCTGGTCGACAGAAGATCTAAGAAGTGAATATCTCCGTCTTTCGGCCCTAACAGCAAAACTTTCAAGTACAGGAGAATTTGTCCAAAGAGAAAGAATTTCAGCCCATGCTGCCCCTCTAAGCAATTCTATAATGGAACAACTATCTCAAAGAGGGGTTGATTTAAGAGCTCTTTTCCTTGAGGCAGTTGGTAAGGCAGAAACAGCAGGTACTCCTTTAAGGAGTGTTGGAGCAGCTACTTTAACCCCTGCAGATTTTCTAGACCCAACGCTACAAAATATAGTAGCAGAATTAAATACGGAAATTAATAGAGTCGGAGCAGGAAATCCTCTCAGCCCGGATTTTATAGGACCTCAGCTTTTAAGAGTAAGAAGGCATATTGATGATAGACGAGTTAATCCGGCTGAGGGAGTTAGACTTTTAGGGGAGTTGAATAACTGGATGACAGAAGCAACAGTGGGTCGCAGAGGAGATTTAATGGATCGAATAGGCAATGCGATAGGCCTTCCTAATAATGATCCCAGAAAAGAGCAAGCAATTATGGATATTCTCAGAGAACTTACTCCACATGAAACGCTGCCCGGAGAATTGATAAGAGAAGTGATCAAATTCGATAAACCACTTGATTATATAGTAAATAGAATTATTGCAGAACCTCTGGATGCTGAAACATCTGATTATAGATTGAGCTTCTATGGAGGAATTAATTTAGACCAGATTAAAGACAAATTGAGAACAGCCTCAGAGGGAGATCTCGCAATGAAGAACCGCTATCAGAAGATTTTGCTTTCTCAAGAGGCAGTTGCCTTATTTCATCAGATGAATCTTCAGGTCTTAACCAATCTTGAGGGTTTTGTGAAAGGATCACAAGCTATCACGCCAGAACAACTTCAGACAATTCAAAATATACCGGCTGTTGCACAAGTTATGAGAATTTTTGATGAAGAGTTTCAAAGAATTTCATCAAGAGATAAATATATTTACAGAGACAATTATGAGGAAATAACCGGTACAAAACTTGCCCAGGAGGATGTAAATCAAATAAGGATAGGAACTGTTGAGGAGAGACTTCGAGATCTTATACAAGCTGGTGTATCAAGACAGATGGAGGATTGGGAGATTAAATGGGCGCTTAACGCAGGAAAGATGCTCTATAACTTGACTTTAAGAGCAGCCGAGCAGATTTCTTTAGGAGAAGTGCCGGATGTTGCCGAGCATGGCGATAGGCAATGGGCATCAATACCGCAGGAGGCGGCCGCAAGACTCATGAACTGGATGGGTTGGACAGGTTTTAGATTTATGATATCAGATGTTCGGGGAGGGGTTGAGTTGGCAAAAATGGTCAGGGCAAATTACCAGAGAGACCGGAGAGAACAGGGTTATGGCAGAATTTTGCTTGAAAGGATTGGAGGAAAGAAAATAGATGAGTTTGAAGATGCAGGCATGTTTGGAGTGTCAGGTGTATGGAGCGCCTGGAGGCAAAATCTTATTATTCTTGAGCAAATGCCCATCTTTCTTGAAGGAAAACAGTGGAAGGTAAGAGAATATATTAATGAAAAGACTAAGGGAGCAAAAAAAGATCCGGAAAAATTAGAAAAAGCGTTTCTGGAACTGGATGCCAATGGAAGACCAACAGGCAACCTAAAAAGAGAATTTACAAGTGCCCTTGGCGTTCTTCTAAAGCATGGATCAATCACTCCATCTGAGAAAGATTCCATGTCACTAAGACAAGCCAAAGAAAAAGTTCGAGCCGCAATCTGGAGAAGAGTCGCAGAAGAAAACCCTTTAGCAATAGCACCCCTTATTAATGGGCTGAAACTAAGAGATCAAGGTCAAATATTTCTAACAGACGACGGAAGTGAAACAGGGACTACATATACTTGGAATTCATTGACTGAGAAATTAAATATTCTGCATGAGATGAGAATGCAAAGAATTAAAAACGGACAGTATATAAGCCTTAATGATCTAATAAATGAAGAGAACGCGCGTGAGGAAGGAGTAAAACTTGACCAAAATGAAAGAGATCTTCTTGCTAAAATTCAAACCGAAGGAGGCAACGCCGCAAAGGAATTCGCAAATATTAGATTTCCCTTCACACCTTTTATGAACGATGTTATATATGAGAATATAAAATATGGTGAGGCAGGCGCAATGTTTTATTCAAGAAGGATGGGGTCAGACCTTCCTTCCTTTTATGCTTCATACAACGAAGGATTTGTAAAGCTTATGGACAATCCGGGAGGAATAACTACGGAGGATGCATTAAAGATACTTCATCAGATGGTGCAATCCTTGGGAACTCCACAGGGAATTGAAATCGGGCAAGACAAAGTAGCGCCCTTTAATGAGGCGTATCTAAAATGGATAGAAAAAGGAGGACAGATAGATATGCCGCTTGTTTCTGGGGCTTTAAAATGGGCTTCAAAATGGAATGTTTACTCACTTATTCAGGGAGTAACGAGAAAGCCTCAATCTCTGGCTCAAAAGTACTCAGGGATGCAAGCGCCGGCGCTTGATGAATTTGAAATGGCTTCTACCTTGGACAAGGAACTTCACGACGGAATTACACGAAAGGGAGTTGGTGGCTGGATTGACCTTGATAGTAAGTTAAGAAAGAAATTTGGCGTCAAATTTCTGGGATTATTGTTCGCATTTATAAGAGATCTTATTCCAGTTGCTGTGGCGGCTGCTTTGTTTGATTTGGGAAAAAAATCTACAAGCGAAAAAGGAACAGCTTAACTCATATTGAGAATCCCTCTTAGTACTCCCGAAAGACCTTGTCTCTGATCCATCGTTGGTCTTCTAAAGTATTGACCTACTGCTCTTGGTCCAGCCATAGCTACACCGGCTCCTGCGCCAACTGCAGCTCCGATTGAGGAGAGATCCATTTTGGGAGCCTTGAGAGCAGACTTCATCATATTAACAATATTTGGTGTCACTAAGATTATCCCAAGACCTATAAGCGCTGCGAAAGATTTGTAGTCACCTGGATTGCCGATTAAGGGTGGCGCGAATGAACTTTTTGCAGAAGGAATAACATCCATGAAAACTTTTGCCAATAGAAAAATTGCTATTGTTGCGGGGAAAGCCGCAAGATTAGCTACAATATCCCTAACCCAACTATTAAAACTTATTTGGCTTCCCGGAAATAGCCCTGCTAAAACCCAGAAAGGAGCAAGAATAATATCCAGGAGTATATAAATATACGCCGATAAAAGCACAAACCAAAGCCTGAAAAGCGCCCAAAGAAGTGCACCGCCGATCACAATAAAGGCAATAAGTGAACCAAAAAAACTCAGAGCAGCACTGCCTCCTGCAACGCCTGCGACTCCTCCTATTATCATTCCAACAGCAGTTCCTATAAATGGAATAAGACTTCCTGCTCCTGCTCCTATTACCGCTCCTAAAAAACCGGCAATAACCATTCCTATTTTCCCGTCAAACAAAGAGGCTATTATATTGCCTATTCCTCCTGAAGCATTGTGAGCTATGCCTCCTATTCCTCCTAGACCGCCAACCGCGTTAAACGGATTACCGCCCTGAAGATTCGAAGGACTTAGTTTACTAACATCACCGACATTAGGGATCCCAGAAATTATCCCATATATCAGATAAATAAATACATACATTAAATCGATTAAGAATCCTGCGATTGCAAAAGAAAAAGTAACAAGAAGAATTCCAATAATGAGTTTTGGAATTTGATTTTGTATGGTCATAACAGTTCGGGGATCTATTTTTACACGAAGCATTATCGCAACTCCTATAATTACAAAAACCAAAACAAACAGGAGATAGACAATGTTTCGAAAGGCAGCCCAAATATCAAGAAGAGGTGAAATTCCCTGCAGTCCAATTCCATTTGAAGATGAGGAGGGATGTGTCGGTACATTCTTACCATCCGGTCCTAGGATAAACGCATAAGTTGGCTTAGTAATTCCGAAATTTTGCGAAAGGTTTTGAAAATAATCGATGGTATGAATAGGCGGTGTAAAAGTCATAGCGATAAGATTCCCCATCACCCCTACTGCTCCGCCACCATTTTCTACAAACCCGATTTTTCCGGTTTTTTGGTCAACCCCCAGACATTTTTGTTTTGGATTAACAGGGTCAATGCCGGTAAGCTGACAAGACACAGCTGCCATTACCTCAAGTAGCACATTTTGGCTATATGTATGTAGATTTTTTGGAACATCGGGATTGGTGTTTGGGGATGCATATTGGTTTTGCTGAACAGTTGCCGGATTGTTGTAAGACTGAGCAAAAACACCTTGAATAGAGAATAGAGAATAGAGAACAGAGAATAGGAAGAAAAGTAGAATTTTTAATTTTAAATTTTTAAGATTTGATTGAAAATTAAGCGGGACAGAATTTTTCATTAAAACTATATACTAAACGCTAATAACTAACAACTAATTTATAGTTTGATATATTTTTTTACTAATGTCAAGAAAAAGGCGAGACGTACAAATTTCTAATTTTACGTCTCAGCAACGTAAAAATCTATGATTTTGTACGTTGCGGTGGGACCGGGATTCGAACCCGGGATGATCTCACGATCATACACGATCTCCAATCGTGCGCTTTCGTCCACTCAGCCATCCCACCCCTTTAAAATTATTTATTCAAAAGTTCTTTTGCTTCTTGCCAAACCTGCTTGTCTGATTTATATGTTAACTTATCTTCAACTTTTTCTGCCGGAATCCATTCAACGTCTTCCATTTCAAAGTCGTGATCCTTTATGTCCCCCGAAATGCACTCCATTAGAAAATAATATACTGTCTTTTTTATTTTTACTTTCTCAAAAACATACCAATAGGTAACAGGAGTAAGAGACTTGGTAATCTTGCCTTTAACACCTGTTTCTTCTTCAACTTCTCTTAAAGCAGCTTCTTCCTTCGTTTCTCTTCCTGATTCCTGATTCCTGACTCCTGATTCTTTCTCTGCTATCAATCCTTTTGGAAAAACCCATCCATGATGCTGGGAATGCTGAGCAACCAGAATCTCAAACTTCACTTGCCCTGAGCCCGCCAAAGGGTTTTTTCTAAAGACTACTCCGCCTGCAGAAAATTCAAATTTCACAAGTCCTATTTTACTTTAAACTCATTTTTGATACAAGATTTGACATCTCTTGGAATATTAGCCATTATTGTAGGAGATGGATATTCAACAAGAAGTTGAGGAGGTAAAGAAAGAATTAGTAGAACTTATTATAAAACACTTAAGAGAGAATAAATTACCTGCT
>Ga0209542_10016525_pt1 | contig 12239 bp, 11 predicted proteins | sample RifCSPhighO2_01_FD_184028 | JGI IMG/M metagenome (GOLD analysis project Ga0209542, IMG submission 184028) | Soil microbial communities from Rifle, Colorado - Rifle CSP2_plank highO2_0.1 (SPAdes) (version 2) | ecosystem: Environmental > Terrestrial > Deep subsurface > Rock core/Sediment ...
CGCAGTATTCGGTAAAAAACGGCTTATCCTCGGTCGGAGTAGCTCGCTACACCTTCCTCGTCTGCACCGTTTTTTCCTCGAATACTACGAATCTTTGGATTGCGATAGGGTTTTGAAATGAGTTCTAACCAAAACGATGTTCACATGATTGACATGTGACGAAAACTCCTTAGATCAATCCGCGGAATAATATCGCGAAATAAAGTCTGCTTTGAATGCATCGAAAGTATCCTCAAAGATCGCCGCTCGCATTTTTTTAACGAGATTAATTATAAAATACAAATTATGAATTGAAGCAAGCGTGGATGCCAAAATCTCTTTTGACCTAAAGAGATGAGCGACATAACTTCTAGTATAATTTCTGCACGTGTAGCACTCACATTCGGAATCGACGGGAGAATAGTCATCCGTAAATTTTGCATTGGTAATGTTGATTCGACCGTATTTTGTATGCAAAGTGCCATTTCTTGCCATGCGCGTTGGCGCAACGCAATCGAAAAGATCGCACCCATTTTCTACCGCCCCAAACAAATCTGACGGCTCTCCGATACCAAGAAGATGGCGCGGTTTTTCTTCGGGCAAAATACTATTTACCCAGCCCACCGCGCTATACATGTCTTCTTTCGTAAATGATCCTCCGATGCCGAAGCCGTCAAAATCCATTTCGCCGATAATTCTCGCGCTCTCTTTGCGTAAATCTTCAAAACGGCCTCCTTGCACAATGCCGAAAAGCGATTGCGAGGTTGCACCCATTTTATGGTGAGAAAGCGACCGCTCCGCCCAGCGATGCGTGCGGCTCATGGCCTCCTTTTGATACGCGTGCGAAGCGTGCGGCGACGTGCACTCATCAAACGCGAAAATAATATCGGCGCCGATAGCCTGCTGAATTTGAATGGATTTTTCCGGAGAAAAAAAATGCCGACTGCCATCGATAATGGACTTAAATTCCACACCGTTTTCCGTAATCGTTGCAAGCGGGGAAACTTCCTCGGCCAAAACCGCACTGACCCCTTCTTCTCCTTTCTGTTCAACGTCTCCCTCCAACCCTCCACCTTCCCCTACTCCCCCTCCCACTCCTACCCCTACTCCACCCACACCCTCCACACAAAGGTTCGACCTTTGTGCGCCTTGTACAAAGGTCGAACCTTTGTGTGTAAAAACATTGCTATTGCTACTTATTTTTGAGAGACCCTTACCAAAAGCCGATCCCAATGAAAAAGCCTGAAACCCTCCGGAGTCAGTCATCGTTGGGCCTCTCCAATTCATAAAATTATGCAGTCCACCCGCTTTTTGAATCCGCTCGTGTCCAGGTTGCAAATATAGGTGATAGGTATTTGCGAGTACCACCTCGGCGCCAAGTTCCCTCACCTGTTCAGTAGTCAGCGCTTTAACTGTTGCTTTCGTGCCCACCACTACAAATGCGGGAGTATTTATTGTGCCATGCATCGTCTCAATTTTTCCAGCACGTGCAAGACCTTTTCTTTTTTTCTCAATGGTAAATCTTAGCGACACAAAAAGAGCATACCACCTCGGGCACGAATTTCGAAATATCCTCCGCCACTTCATCAAACGCCGAGGATGCGCGCGGCTACAAAAAGGCAGTGCTACTCCGCCGGAGGACGTTCGACTTGTATAAGTTCAATATCAAAAAACAATTTCGCATTCGGCGGTATCACTCCATTTCCAGCGCCAGTCGGTCCGTAGGCGAGTTCCGGGGGAATAATGAGTCTACGCTTTCCACCCTCCTTCATTCCGATAACTCCCTGCTCCCATCCTGAAATTACTCGACCCTGGCCGACGATAAAGCCAAACGGTTCGCCCCGATCAAGAGAAGAATCAAACTTAGTTCCGTCTTCAAGTGTGCCCGTATAATGAACAACTGCAAGATCTCCATTGGCGACAGCCTCTCCGGTTCCGACTACAATATCTTCAATTACGAGTCCGCCAGAAGTCGCCGATGACCCGTCGATATTCGGGATATTTGTTTCAATCGGAGTCGTACCCGAAATATACGTCTGGCCAAAGATAAGCACGATCAGCACGACAGCGAGCACCACTCCGATAATTTCTCCTACGTTCAATTTTCTCATATAAATTATTTTTTAATTATGTTAAGTCTAAAATTTTTCCGAAAAAAGAGCAATCAGGCAATCTCGGGCGGACTCGAAGCCTTTTCCTCATCAGGCTTTTTTGAGGTAGGCGCAGTCGAAATAACACGGTCTTCATTTGGAATTGGCATAAGGGTAGGAACTTTCTTCTTACTCTCGTCGTGTAAATCCTCGTAAGTCTTTTTTTCCTTCGCAACGAAATGATGCCCAAAAAGAAAGTGCAGTAAAACAAACAGAAGTATGAGTGCGAGAAGAGCGAGGAGGATTGTCGGGGCAAAACGCTTCGCGAGATCGCGGTACGGCTTGACGTACACATCTACCGACGCATCGCGAATATTTCCAGCTCGGTCGAAAGCCCGCACGATCACTCTCACCTCTCCGGAGATGACATTCGTAATTTGATATGGACTGTCAGCCTGCACAAAGCCGGGCGACGAGTTTGAATCCTTATTAACAATTCCTACCTCATAATGGTCAATTCCCGAGAGCGTATCGGTTGTAAAAAATTCAACGAGCGCCTTTCTGATGACAGTAGCGGAAACCACATCAATCCTTGGGGTAAAAACCGCTGGCGGCGTCGTGTCTACTCTCGCCAAAAAATGGGTTGTCCCTCCCCAAACACCGCTCTTTCGCGACTTGACGTGAAAATACCAAAGTCCGTCAGGTAAATCTTCATATGCAATAATTGCGTCCTCACTTTCAGCGATATTGTCAGGAATGGTGAATGGCTTGTTGTCCAATTCATAACTAAAATCCGTTACTTTCGTCTCCTTGTCCCAATAAATGACGGGTGAGGGATTGTTATACCACTCCTCCTGAAAAGGATGCGTATCGGAATAAACCACGGGTCCGTCCGGGGCTTTTGGTTGAATAGAGTAAAGCGCTGTGCCATATTCGAGCTCCGCTTCAGAACCAAAACCGTCATTCATAAGCACGCGGGATGTGGGATCAACCTTTACACTCGCCACTCCGGAGCCGGTGGCCTTAAATGTAAGAGTTGTTATCAAACCTCGTTCAGTTGTAACGCCATTTGTAATTAGACCAACCAAGCGCGCCGAACCAAGGCTATTTGAATACGTCGGCGGCTCAAGCCAAATTGAAATGAGCGATGTGCCGGCGGAAGGTTTTATAAGGGTCAGCTTATCCGGAGAAAATTTTATGTTCAATTCGACAGTATTTACCGATTGTCCCTTAGTATCGAGATAAATTCCGACATCAAATGTCGAGCCGTCGATAATGGTCTGATTTCTGGGCGAGACAACGAGTGAAGTCTTGTAGATCGTCGGTGAGACACGAATAAACTGGTCTTCAGCGTGAGCAACAGGCGGCGAGTGCAATCCCGCAATAAAAATGAGGACGAAAAACCATGCGTTCAAAAAAAGGATACTCGGCTTCATAAGCCAATTACGCATCAATATCATCTTTCACATGTTCGACCTCCTTGGTGATGACCTTTTCGGCGGCATCAATGTGCGCCTTCAACTGTTTTAGAATCCTGTTTTCTTCAACTGTAAGCTGTCGTCTCGTATGGGCCGCTTCCAGATACCCGATCTGTTCTTTTACCTGACGCTTTAAGTCGGCAAAACTTTTATGGACGACATCTTCAACATCATGAATTTCTTTTCTAAGGGTTCGGCGCACTTCGCGCATTTTTTTAATAAAGTGCATAAGCATTAAAATAAGCAACAAGACAAGGCCGAGAAGCGGAATCAGAACAGTGAGAAACCTCACTATGGATGTTCCAGTCTCTACAAATGCGGACGGCCGTACCTTTACAGAGTATTTTTCTGTCGGAAGACTGCGCGCGCCGCGCGTATCAACGGCTTCAGCCCAGAGTTTGTACGCCCCGCTTTTTAGAGGCGCTTCGAGTGTTACAAGAAAATCGCCATCGCGATCGACCGCGCCGATAGCTGTAATTTCTGAATTTTCTTTGTCGGTTACGTAAACCTTTACGGAGTATCCGGGCTTTGCCGTACCTTCAACAGACAAAAGCTGGGTGGTGCCGAGTTCTTTGTTGTAGTTTTTTATAATCGGAGTCTCGATCGGCTCCACCACAAATTCAGCTGTATTTACCAGATAATTACCCGCGCGATCGACCGCCTTTACAAGAAGTGTATGTTTGCCGGGACCCATTGGCGGCGTGGCGTAATTTGAGGCCTTGTCTTCCGGCCACGTTCCGATATGTGCATCATCAATCTGAATATCAAAATAATCGACACCCGACATAGCGTCGCTTGCATTGAATCTAAACTTTGCTACGGGATCAGTGCGGTCGGCGCGAGCAAGTTCGGTTATATCCAAAAATTCCGGCTTTACAGAATCAATTTGAAATCGAAATGAAGCGACAGTGCCAAGTCCTTTGTCTGTCCTCTGCTGGACATTGAAATACCAGACGCCATCTTCAACATTATCGAGCGACTTTGACGAAACAGGGGGTATATATGAAACGGTTGGAGTACCCTTTCTGCGACCAAATGACAAAAATACTTCCGTTACGGTCCTATCGTTTCGCCATGAAAATTCCGGATCGCTCGACTGATACCATTTCGACTGGTCGGGATGAGTAGAGGATGTGATAGCAAGACCAACCGGAAGCGGCGGCGGCTCGGGTGTCGGCGTTATTGTACTGTTTGCAATGAGATAACTTGCTGTGCCACTGCTTTTTAGAATATTTGTACCCTCTCCATTGTTAGCTAGGGTTGAAGCGTTTGCAAAAGACACGAGTGCTGTGCCGGTAGCTTTCGCGCGGAAATTCACTGTGAGGATTCTGCCATTTGTACCAGTATATCCGGGATTTAGAATGACACCTTCCAAGTTTATCCGCCCAGTCTCGTTTGAAAACGACGGCTCCTGAACCCACAGATTCACTATCGAATCTGTTTTTGATAAGGACACAACTTCAAGTTTATCGGCAGAAAACTTAATTTCTCCTGACACAGCATTTACCGCTTGCTCTGTAGAGAGAAATATCCGCATTGGAAATGTCCTTCCGACAACATAAGAGCCCGTGGTTGGAGACACATCCATTCGCTCGGCAAAAAGCAGAGTCGGAAAAAAAATAGAAACCAACAACAGCGACAGAGCTATCGTGAGTGCGCGCGTCGATACTTCCCCTTTCTTCTTAGAAATAACAGGGTGCATAGAATGAGTATAATTATAATCGAGGCCGAGAGAATTAGATATTGAAATATCCACTTTACCGGTTTTGCAGAGGACACGCGCCAATTTCCACTCTCGTCCCAAGCCTTCACAAAAACCCAGCTATTTCCTGATTGATCTTCCAGAACATATGGGCTTGTCGCTGTACGCCAGTTCTTCCTTCCCCAGGGCAAGCGCGGCTCGGCTACCTCGTAGCGACCAACGGAGGTTTGTTTATCATTTGCATAAAAAGTCGCGAAGTACCTTCCCTCAAATGAATTAGCGTCGCGCGAAATGACAACCTCGAATGGCTCGGGTCGAATAGTGTCGGCGCTCTCGGAAATCCTACTCGGCTCTCCTTTTGATTCATCTATCTCGAATGAAAGCGCGGACTCAAAAACAGAATCACTGGTTCCATTACCGTCACTTAAGTACATTTTTGTTCCGATAAATTTAAAAAATGAAGTCCCTATCTCCCGCGCATTTCCCCGAACACGAAACAATTCCCCGCGATTTCCATCGAATCCACCGGGGGTGAAACCTGAAAATGGAATTGTCTTGCCAGACACATGCGGTTTTTCAACCCAGATCGTGACAATAGAAGCATTGTCACGAACGTGGATGGCATCAAAGCGCGCATCAAATTCAATTTTTGATTCGAACGCATTCAAATTTTTTCCTTCCGAATCCACAAACACGGCGATCTCAATCTCATCACCAACTCGCGCGGGCGCATTATAAATTTCAGCGAATATTCTCGCCGCAAATAATTTTGACGGGGCAAGTAAGGACAACAGTGCAATAAAAATAGTGAGATATTTCATAATTAGCCTGTCAAATAATAAGCCATGATACTAAAGTCGGTAAGATTCAGCACTTGGTCATTGTTGAGCGCTTCCGCTTCGACGGGTTTAAATGCCTCACTCAAAGTTCGCTTGTACCAAAACGCACCGATTGAGTAGTCTATCAGGTTGACGTGCCCGTCGTAATTGAGATCGCCTTTCAAAATTTTGCGTTTCGACTTATCGATTGATTGAGTTCCGACTTTAAACGCCACCGATTTGCCGAATGTGCTTATTTCGTTCGCAACGATTGCCTTTGATTTTGACGTATGGGGTCCTATTTCAAGAGGCGTCGTATCAAAATTATAAAAATATATTCCGTCGGTATCCGATGTTGTCTTCACAAGAAATTCCTCTTCTGAATGAACGGAAATAACGACTTCGGCATCATTTGATGTCTGACCAAAAATTCTTACCGTATCTCCCTTCTTCACTTCAGATTTATCAACGTCAACTGTCGGTGCAATAAAAATACCACCGATACGCACCGTGGCGCCAAGCGTGAGTGTTACCGGAAACGTAAAAAGCGAAGACCTGTTCCCATAAGTGTCCGTTCCATAGAGTGAAAAAGTATACGAGCCTGCCGACATTCCCTTTAAGGTGATTTCAAATTTCGCGTCCCCGCCGGCAATCGTTTTTGCCGCCACAGTTGCGTCTTTGAGGAGTGTTACTTCCGTCGAAGGGTAAGCGCGTCCCGAAAAAATAACAGCTGTGTCAGCGGTTCCCGCCGGCGTAGGTGTTGGACTCGGCGCAGGTGGAGACGCGCCCCCTCCACCCCCGCCCCCGCCTCCTCCCGACGGAGGGGGTGTTGGGGTCGGGGTTGGGGGCGGAGGCGACACGGCGCCCGCAGGAGTGGCGCTCACTTCGGTTGACGTAGCGATTGAATTCCCAAAACTATCCAGAGCTTGAACTACAAAGTAATAAGCTGTGCCATTCGTAAGACTTGAAACGGTTGCGGCCAGAACATTTCCAACTGATGTAAATGTGTATGGCCCGCTTGAAACAGTGCTTCTTCCCACATTATATCCGCCAACTGTCCACCCGAGACCGGCCGAAGCGGATGTCCAGGTCAAAGAAACTTGCGCATCACCTGCCGTCGCGCTGACCGCCGGAGTCGTCGCAAAAGGAAAATAGAGAAATCCCGCCCGTACGCCGTATGTGGTAGCGGTAGAGGTGCCGATGGAAAACTGTGAACGAGTACTCGTAAGTCGGAAACTTGTAGACGTTGAATAATCGCCGGGAGCTAGGAGCGGATTTAATATAGTATATGTCGTGCTGGTAAAATTTTGCGCCGAAACATTTCGCGCATGCAAAATACATAGCATTAATAGAGCCACGAAGAAGAGATGCTTGAGTTTCAAACGGCCCAAAACCATAGATGATGCCGTATTATACCTTTACTTGTGGGCTTTCGAAAGGTAAGAAATCTACTTCTTTAAGAGATCGATTAGCAGTGATTTTAAAACTGTGGGATTGGCCGCGCCCTTTGTAGCTTTCATCCCCTGCCCGACAAGAAATTGGAGTGAGGCCTCTTTTCCCCCCATATATTCAGCGACTGCGTTTGGATTCGCGTCGATCACCTCTTGTACAGCGCCCCTCAAAACACCTTCATCATGTTGCTGTAATAATCCGTGTTTTTTTGCGATCTCCGCCGGTTCACCACCAGAAACAAACATAATTGCGAGAATATCTTTTACCCCGCGAGAGGAAAGATCGCCCGCTTCGTTCATAGAAATTAGTTTCGAAAACGCGGAGGGATTTACCTCGCCAAATGATTCCACGTCTTGCTGTTTCCGGAGACCGATCAAGTCGCTGGCAATATAATTTGATGCCAGCAAAACGGATTTTTTTTGATTTTTTAATTTCCCAGCTACTTCTTCAAAAAATTTTCCGATATCCGGGTTTAAAACGTACAATTCCGCGTCTCCCTGCTTTATCCCGAATTGTTCGACGAGACGCGCGCGTTTCGCGATGGGCAACTCGGGAAGATTCGCCTTCAGCCAAGCTTCAGAAAAATCGGACATTCCGGCGAGATCAATAGGGGGCAAATCAGGATCGGGAAAATAACGATAATCATGTGAATCTTCTTTGGATCGTTGCGAATAGGTCGCCTGCTTCGCGTCATTCCATCCTCGTGTCTCCTGAACGAGTTTTTCTCCCGATTCGAGCGCGTCTATATGCCGTTCGACTTCATATTTTATGGCCCGCTCCACCGCTCGAAAAGAATTCAAATTTTTTACTTCCACTTTTGTGCCTAAAACAGGTTTGTCAGACAAACCTGTTCGAGCTAGCCCGAGCGCGGTCGCTCTAGGGCCGATCAATCCGCTCAAAGCGGATTGATTTAGGCCAAATGTTTCATCTTTTAAGACCGAAATATTCGCCTCTACTCTCATCTCGCCTTTCTCCATATTGGCTTCGGCGATTCCGAGCGTTGTCAAAAGAAGCTGAAGCTCTTTTGCGAAGCGAACAGCCGTCTCCGCATCGTGTATAACCGGCTCCGTGACAAGCTCCATGAGCGGCACTCCCGCGCGATTAAAATCAACGAGGCTTGTTTCGCCTAAATCAGATTCGCTCTGCGAATCTGATCGGCCGATCGATCCTTCAGATCGATTTAGGCCCTGATCATGAATTGACCGAGCAGTATCCTCTTCTATGTGAACGCGTCGCAATTTTACCCCCGCGAGTTCTCCGCCGGAAACAAGCGGTTTATCATATTGACTTAATTGATATCCTTTCGGAATATCGGGATAGAAATAATGCTTTCGATCGAAGTGGACTACGGTGGCAAGTTTGCCACCGACTGCCGCGCCGAGAAACAAAACATTTTTAATAGCCTGCATATTGGCGACAGGTAGCGTTCCCGGATGCGCCATACAAATAGGGCAGATATTCACGTTTGGCCGCTTCTCATCGGGGTCATTCTTCGAATTGCAAAACATCTTCGTTTTCGTGGCGAGTTCCGCATGCACTTCAAGGCCAATGGTTACTTTGTATTTAATTTCCGACATAGGATGCATTCTAATCTGAAAATGAGAAATAAAAAAGCCCGCCCCGCCAGCGCGAAGCGCGGCGTTTGGTGGGCGGGCCGCTTAGAAATAGAAAAAATAATCAAGACGAAGCCGGCTTGCTCGTCGCTACTTGATGAAGTCTCGCCATTTCTGCCTCACAATCTTTGACGTGACTATCGAAGTAACCCGTCTCGATATTATGTTTGCAGTGCGGGCATTCCTTACAACAGGAAATCATGTGGACTACATCGGGTTGATAGTGACAACTGCAATCGCACCGATATCGAGCATTACAACAATCATTCATAGATATACCTCTACCGCAAGAATATCACTCTCGTTTCAAATCTCAAATTCATACGTCGAATAGTTTCAGCAAGAGCGTGCGCTTGCCGAATTCCCTCTTCATTCAAAGACTCGTCAGCACGTGAAGCCATCGCACGTTTTGCTTTATTGGAATCAGTAAGTCCATGTCGGACAAGAGTTATTTTCATATACATTTTGAATCTTATTCGAGAGTAGCTTTGAACCGTATGGCCAATCAAGAAAAAACGTCGAACGGTTTTAATGCCATTGATTTTGATACCATTTTTTTATTAATAACATTTATATTGTCACACACTTACGTTTATAAAACGCTATAGCGTTTTATAAACGTAAGTGTGTGTTTGTGCCGCCTCTGCCGAATTTTTTATTTTATCTTCAAAATTTTCGTCAAATGTTCACTCAAGGCTTTAACCGCGTTGTCGTCAATAATAGAGACACTCAAGATTTCACTGGCCTCCTTACGCAAGCTCTCTTTTGCGGCTTTCAACACATCCTCCGAGACAAGGTCAGTTTTAGTGAGAAGCACAATTTCGGGCTTGCGCGATAATTCTGCATTAAATGCGGCGAGCTCTGCGCGAATAGTGCGATACGGCGCCACTACATCTTCGTGCTCAAGAGAAATACAGTGAATTATGAGTTTTGTGCGCCGAATGTGCTTCAAAAATTTATGACCGAGTCCGCGTCCCGTGGCCGCGCCCTCAATAAGTCCCGGAATATCTGCAATCACATATCCATAGAGGCTACCGAGATTCGGCTCAAGCGTCGTGAATGCATAGTCTCCGATCTTTGCTTTGGCATTCGTCAGCACATTCAAGAGACTCGATTTACCGGCATTCGGAAAACCCACAAGTCCCGCGTCAATAATGAGCTGGAGTTCGATAAAGAAATCCGCCTCTTCTCCGGGTTTGCCGTCAGTTTGCTCCTGGGGACTCGTGTTTGTAGAAGCTTTGAAATGTTCGTTTCCCAAACCTCCCGTTCCTCCCTTCAAGAGTAAAATCTGTTCATCTTCCTTTAGGAGTTCATACGTATCACCTGTCTCTTTATTCGTAATAATAGTTCCAATCGGAACCTCCAAAATATAATCGTTACCGTTCTTTCCCTGCATGCTGTCGCGCATTCCGTCGTCTCCCCGTTCCGCCTCAAAATGCGTACGATTCCTGTATCGCGCAAGCGCTCCAACATCGCGAATCGCTTTCGCATATACGCTTCCTCCACGGCCGCCGTTACCCCCAGCGGCTCCGGCGAGCTCTCGTCCTTTTTCATGACGCCACCGGACAACACCGTGTCCTCCGCCGCCAGCTTTTAAATGAAGTTGTATCTCGTCGATAAACAATTGAGTAGAATATGAAAAATAGAATGCTGAATTTCGAATTCCGAATCTGGAATCTCAAATAGGATTCGAGAAACAAGAATATCAACATCATAGCATAAAAAATAAAGCTCGCAGGATTAGTGCGAGCTTTCGTTTGCCTTTCGGCGAATATTTTTATGTTGGAATATTGTAACCCTTGAAAGAACTTTGAGCAATTTTGTGTCTGTCTGACAGACACAAACCCAGCGCGTCTTGTTTTGCAAAGAAATAAAGTGTTGTTAACGCATCCTATGTGTGCATATTCATCACATGCCTATTTTTATGGCGTTTTTGGACAGAGTTAAAAAAAACGGACCGAAGTCCGTTAGTAACCACGAAAGAGAAATTGTAGACGCCGCCGGAGACCCGCTCGACGAATCGGAGCACTCACATTTCCGCGGCGAAGCGAATCGAGATCGTGTCTTGGCGATGGATGAGCGGTTGCAATATTGAATTCCTTGATGGGCAGATTCGGAGCTAACGATATCCGAATCGTTTCTTTTTTAGACCTGATAAGCATATATCCTTTCAGAACCAATTCTCTATTGTCTGATTTAAGTTTCGCCCGAAATAGTTTTTTTTGCAAGCGTTACGGCTCCTTCTCTTGTCTTCGCAACAACTAAAAATCTCTTGGTATGGCAAAATATTGCATCGTCTACTTTTGATACTTTTTGCAATTCCGCGTCACGCGTACCCGCCCACGATTGCGGAAATTGAATTCTTGAGCCGAATGAGCGCATATCGCTTCGCACCGTCTTCACGTGCCAGTTAGATCCCTGCGGGTAAACGACAAGGAGAGGTTCGGGATAGCGCGACATAATTTCTCCCCACGGATAATCCCTCTCAAGAATAATTATCCTTTTATCATCCGAATTTTCATATGCTATCGCCACATGACTCTTCCCCTCCTCTCTGTCGCGCGTATGTTTGATCTCTCGCGCAAGCAAACTCCTTGCAAAATCAACGGCGCTTAAAAACGCTTCGTCTTCCGTCATTTCATCTTTCCACGTCGGCAAGTAGGAAAAGATTACATTTCCTACGAGATACGGATAGATTTCTGCCATGAGTGGCTTAATAATATCAACACCATTATCAAGCGCGTCAATCTGTTGGACAAGCTTTCTGTCGATTTCCCCACTGACTGTTTCAGAATCGCAAATCAAAGGACCAAATTTCTTCCAGACGAGCCCAAATGAGGCGAAGGGAATTCCATTTTCTCTTTTTCCGGCGCCCCCGATCTGGTGATGATCAAAGTGATTTATCGCCTCATCATATTCACCGCCCACATCAATCACGAAGTCTCCCGTTTTCCAATCGTTCTTTTCCCGACTTCGCACAATTTCCAATTCCCCTTTGATGTAATGCGACAACGTAGCCACAGCAAAAACATCGTCCGGATGGAAACTGCCGCTATGCGTTACAATTTTAGTTTTCTTCTTTGCCATCTTTTTTCGTAAAGTGAAGG
>Ga0209542_10016526_pt1 | contig 12239 bp, 18 predicted proteins | sample RifCSPhighO2_01_FD_184028 | JGI IMG/M metagenome (GOLD analysis project Ga0209542, IMG submission 184028) | Soil microbial communities from Rifle, Colorado - Rifle CSP2_plank highO2_0.1 (SPAdes) (version 2) | ecosystem: Environmental > Terrestrial > Deep subsurface > Rock core/Sediment ...
ATTAAAATTAATTATCCAACCATTTGGATTTATTGCAAAGCCCCTAGGAACAGCTTCTCCAGTATCCTCTTTGCCTTCTTTGCTAGAATCAACAATATTAGGTTCAGGTAGATTAGAAACATATAAATCCCAGCATGCATGCCTAAATTCTTTTCTTACATCTTCATCGCTAATAGTAATGTCTTCTCTTTCATCCTTTCCAAAGATTTTATCAAGTAAACCCATAATAAAATACTAATAGAAATTTATTTAAATCTAGCTTAAACGCCTCTGGGAGGATTTGAACCCCCGTCGCAAGCTGTTTGCAAATATTCCGCAAGCTCGTATCCTATCCAGGCTAGACTACAGAGGCATATACAAAAATTAAAAGAATTAATATAAGAAGCTTATCTTCTTCCTTTCTCAATCTTGCCTTTTAATAAAGCATCTAAACTCTGATCATTAACTTTGATAACTTGCCATCTGACGCATGGAATATCACCTTTAGCTCTCCCCATTTTTCCGCCAATGCATTCAATTAGAACTTCATCGTGTTCATTAATAAATCTTTGAGCATTATCCCCGGGAATAAATGCAGTTATTTGTTTTCCATTCTTTAATAATTGAACCTGAGCACATTTTCTCATAGCTGAGTTAGGCTGTTTCGCTTCAATTTGTCTTTTTTCTATAACAATTCCCTTAGCTTGGTGGCTTCCTCTTAATGGATCTGCCTTAGCTCTAAGATTTAATGATCTTTTAATGAATTTTCTTTGCATCCATTTGGACTTGTTTCTTCTAGCTTTAAGCTTCTTGCCAGCCATCATTCCATTGGATTTATTACCCATAGTAAAGAGAATTTTAGGTTTATTTATAAAGTTTACTACAATAGAAAATTTACCTTAAATTTATGGCAAACTGTCATTAAATATTTTCAAAGATATTTCAGGTATAGGAGCAATAATTAAAGAAATTTCATCAAAATATAAATTTCTAAAACTATTCTCATCTAAAATTTTCAATTCACCATTAATAATTCTATAACCTCTTGTTTTTACTAAGTCAGCAGGTACAGACATTGCCATATTGCGGATTTTATCAAAATTATAAAACGTAGGATCTAACCACCCAACACCAAGCAATTTACTATCTAAAAAACCTTGATATATTTCTAAAGTTGTATCCCGATTAATAAATCTCATTTCCGGATAACCTTCCTCATCCAAAAAACCAATTACTCTAGATATATCCCTACGTCCTTGAACTCTCCCTAAATAAATTTTTAATTTACGTTCTTCAAGAATTTTTTCTCTTTCATCTTTTTCAGCAATTTCTTGCAATGCATTATCTATTGGCAATTTGAAATTCCTTCCAAACAGTATTAGAGATTCCAACCCAATTGTGATTAGGCTCCCATCTACTCATATCGATAGCATCTTTCAATTCCATTTTAGATGGCATTTCCAAATATCCAAATCTTTCATCTCTTTTAATTATTCCTTTTTCAACTTCAGATAAATCTAAAAATTGAATTTTACAGGAACTATCATCACCCCAAAAACACCCAGCAACAAATCCAAAATTACAGTATTTTATCGGACTTAATTTTAATTTCTCATAATCCTTATCTAAACATTCATCACCTTTCAACCAATCTTGTTCTTCTTTCCCATTGAAATCAAATTTAAAACTTCTATAAGTTGGAACATAAAATTCAATAGGACAAAAATGATTTTCATAATCAACATTACTCTTATCTTCACCACCTAAATCTTTACAATTTGAAAGTTCCATAACTCGAGTATACATATAATGATTAGAATACAAAGCATATTCTTTTCCATCTTTTACAAAAGGAAAAAAAGTTCTATAAAGATCAGAATAATTTCGAGAATAAGATCCAACTTTATTTTTTTCATGATCAAGAATATTTACCTCTAAGATATTCCAAGTATCTTTTCCAGTTTCAATAGATTTGCTTTCAAGAAAATATTTTTTTGCTTCATTATCAACAAAATTAACAACTTCTAATAAGTTCATAATTTAGCAATAAAGTTAAAATTTAAAAACTTTCCCTAATCAAGAACTATATAATCTAAACCCTTAGTTAAATCTTTTACTTGAAGATTATTAGTGGCATTTAAATTTATTTTCATCCATATTTAACATTTTTAACAGAAATTTATTTAAAGCTAACTAATTAAATTTATAAGTTGAAATTTCATGAAAATCAATTAAAGTAAACTTGCTTAATTGTTCAGAAATGTCTAATTTTATCTTTAAAGAATAGTTTATCGCTGTTAACAAATGTTTTTTTATTTCTTCATTACTTTTTTTCCCAATATAGCATTCTTAATGAAGATTCTATTCCTCTTTCATAAGCAAGTTCTATTAACTCATTAAAATAGTTTTCACGGAATGTTTTCAAACCAAAAAGAGAATTATATCTTTTAACAATAGTTACGCAGTTTAATATACCTTTAACATCGCCATCAACAGCCATCTGGCATGCATCTTTATAATAGATTTTATTAACTTTTTCTATAAAATCCTCGCTTGCAAAATTATATTTCGGATTACTCATTAACATAAAAAGTTGAATTTAACTTTTTATGTTTTGGCTATATACATTTTATATTTAAGTTAAAGCACAATAATACTTAAATAGTAAATTTTACCTTTATATAGCATGCAGACACCGACAAGCGATGCAGAATTAAAATTACTAGCAATAGAATCAGAGTTAAAACTTTTTAAATTAAACTATGAAAGCAAACAAGCAGATAGATTAATGTCAAATTATACATGGATTTCAAATGTTCTTGAAGAGAAAATCCTATTAAGATTAAAAACTTTAAAAGAAATGCTAGAAAAAATAAAATCAGAATATATTGTAGATTATAAAATGACAAAACAATTCGATGCTCCAATTTATCATTGTATTGAATTATATAAATTAGTAAATGAAATTTTTCAGTTGTATAAAACAAGAGCAAGTTTTACAGATTTAAGTTTAAAATTACACCACAATATGCCAAAAATAAATGATAATATGTCAAGTTTAAAAAATAGATTTTATATTTTAAAAAATAACCTTAATAGGGGAATCGAAATGGATGATGGATTCTAAACTTTGAAACTTTTTCTTATAGGTTCAATTATTTCACATAAATATTTAGCAACAGAATTTTTCAAATCCATAGGGTGCAATTTTTTATTTACAAAATCTTTTTCCAAATTATCATAATCATTATAAGAAACATTTCCTCCAAATTTCTCAGGCCTATTAACAACAAATTCTTTTATTCTAGGAAATACTATTAATCTAGATATCTGCAATACTGGATTATCTTCTTTAACACCTTCAGGACAATAAGCTTTATTCATCTTTCTTTTAATATCCTGTTCAGTATCCCTAATACTAATCATAGAATCAGGAATTGAGCTGCTCATTTTACTTCCAGGTCCCTGTAAAGAAGTAATTAAAGGAGTATGTACAAAAACAGGCGTTTTATAATTAATCTTATCAAATACTTCTATGCCTAAAGCATGAATTTTCCTTTGTTCTATTCCCGACTGAACCAAATCTATTTTCAAATGTTTTATATCTGCAATTTGCATTAAAGGATAAATTACTTGTGAAACTTTAGCATTTTCCAAATCTCTACCGACCGTCTGCATGCTTCTTAAAGCTCTATTCATTGTAACTTCTAAAGCAATTGTTAATACATCATCTTGAAATTCTGAACTTCTCTGAAAGCTAGTTCCAACAACAAATTCAGCATTTTTCAAGCCTGCTGCTTTAAATCCTGCTTTCCAGATTTTAACTTGTTCATTAATAAAATTCCAATCACCTTTTTTATTCAACCAAGCATGCCAGTCCGCTAATAAGATTTTAACCTTAAATCCAGCATTTTCCAAATCTAATAATTTTGTAATTGTAACCAAATGGCCTAAATGCATTTCTCCGGACGGCTCGTATCCGCAATAAGTAATAGGATTTTTCTTTTTCAATAAGGAATTTAATTCATCTTCGTTTAAAATTTCAGCTGCATTTCTTTTTATCAATTCTAATTTTTCCTTAGTCATACACATTCAAATTTATTCCAATTTAAATATTTAATGAAAATTTAAAAATGAAAATATTTAAGTATGGGTAAATACAAAAAAGAAATTCATGGTAGACGTAACAATAAATTATCTAGCAGTTTTAGTCGCAGCAGTAGCAGGCATGGTTATAGGCGCTTTTTGGTATTCTCCACTTTTATTTGGAAATATTTGGGTAAAATTAATGAATTTTGACAAAAAGAAAATGGAAGAAACTAAAAACAAAGGTATGGCAAAATATTATGCTTTAGCTTTTCTAGCAGTCTTAGTTATGAGTTATATTCTAGCTCACTTCGTTGATTATGCAGGCGCAACAAATTTAGTTCAAGCATTACAATTAGGATTCTGGGTATGGTTAGGATTTTTTGTAACAACAATGTTAAATAGCGTATTATGGGAAGGTAAACCTGTAAAATTATATTTAATTGGTATTGTACATTATTTAGTTGCTTTAGAAGTAATGTCTTTAATTTTAACCCTTTGGGTTTAATTTTTTTCTTTTCTTATTTCTTTAACAATATTCATAAATTCCCTAACTTTATTCCTATTAACTGGATTTTCAGTATTATTATATGCCTTGAAATAACTTCCAACAATCCCGCCATCAGCAATCATCAATTGTTCATAAACATTTTTAGGAGTAAGTCCCGCACCAACAATTAAAGGAAAATCTCCAACTAATTTTCTAAATTCTATAATCTTATCCATAGGAGTTTCTTTTCCAGTACCTTCTCCAGTAACAACAATAGCATCACATCTTTCCATGCCACTTTTCAAATCTGCTTCTAAATTAGAACCTTCAAGAGGAGTATAATATTTCGGATGTACTCCTCCAAGAACAATTACTTTAGAATTATCTTTCCTATCATCAGTATAGGCCTCTCCATCTCCAATAGTGTAGAAATACCTACCGTCTTTATTAATTGTTTCACGATAATAGGTTCCAGCAATATAATCTAATTGTATAAATTTAGCTCCAAAGAACATACAATATGCAAATGCACGACCATAATCATTTGGTAATATATTTACCCCGACAACAGAGGATTCTATATGTCTTAAAAGTTTCAAAGTTTCAATTACATCTCTAGGTAATCCATGGTAATTCTCAACAATAATTCCATCCACACCCTCTTCTCTATAAATTTCAACTTCTTCTAAAGCCCTAGAATATTTATCATCACTACTATGACCAGCAAGATGAATCATTCCAATTATAGGAATATCTATTTTGAATATATTTTTTAGTTTATCGGTCAAAACCATAAAATATTATCTAAGATAAAGATATTATAAATTTAATTATACTGTAAAAATCATATTAATTTCTTTCTATTAAAATAAAATAACATTGAACAAAATATAATAAGCATAATTCCAACAATAATAAAAAAAGCATACCTATGCTCATCAATTGGCAATTTCAAATTCATTCCATATAAAGAAGCAATAAAAGTGATTGGCATAAACATAGTTGCAATTATTGTTAAAACTTTAATATTTTCATTTAATTTATTTGAAGTTACAGATAAGTGCAATTCCATTATATTAGAAGTAGTCTCTCTATGAACCTCCATTAAATCTGTAATTAAAATCATATGTTCGTCTATTTCTCTAAATAATTCCCTTACATCTTTAGATAAATGTTTATATTCATTTCTGCAAATTAAAGACAAAGCTTCTCTTTGAGGATAAACAACATTTCTCAATCTTAAAAACTGGCTCTTAATTTTAAATAATCTTCTTAGTACATCTGTCCTGTCATTTTTAAGTGCATTATTTTCTAAATCTTCTAGTTCATCATCTATAGTTTCAAGAACTGGAAAATAACTATCAACAACTTGATCTGTAAGCTCATAAAATAGGTAATCAACTCCAGATTTAAGAGCATAATTCAATCTTTCCATATTATGAATTAAGGAATTAGCCAACTGTAAATTATCTCTATGTATTGAAATTAAATAATTTCTTCCTATAACAAATATAACTTCTTTTGAATTTAAAGTATTTTTATCAAGTTGTATAGAATAAATCATCGCAAAAGTATAATCTTTATATTCTCTAATTTTAGGTCTAATAGTTTTATCTTTATAATCTTCAATTATCTTATTGTCTAAATTAAATAAATTAAACACATGTTTTAATTCATCTCGAGAAGGATCATAAAGGTCTACCCATACCCTATGTTTATTTTCCAATAAAGTGGAACTTAAATGCCCCCTTTTTACATATTTATCATAATAAAATACATTAATCATATAGTCAAAATTTTCATTTGTGAATATTTAAAATTAATGTTTTCAAGAAATTGTTAAAAAATGGGTTTAGATAGCTTTAAAAAACTTTTTCTGTAATGAAAAATATGCCAATTGACGATGCATTAGCACAAATAAGAAAAACTGATAATAATTTAGAAGCTAAGACAGAAACAGAGAAACCTTCTGAAAAAGAATTAGTACTAAACTATAAACCTGTAGAGTTATTAAGCGAAATCGATGATGAACTTAATCTATACATAAGAAGAAACGAAAGCTTCAATATAAAAAGAATAATTGATTCTTACAATATGGAAGATAAATATAAACCAATAATTAAAGAATATATTGCAGAAGTGGGAAATATACATGCAAAAGTAAATAAAGAATACGTAAATGATATGAAGAAAATTAACTCTAATTTAAGACTTTTAGGATATATTTCTTCTCCTATGATTGGTGCCGGCATTGGTGCCATAATTGGATATTTAACAGATAGTCAAATTATGTGGGCATTCCCAGGTGCAAGTGGGGGGTTTGTAGCAGAATTATTTTTTTATCCATCAGCGCGGTTAATTGCTAAGAAAGTTCTAGATTCTAAAGCTAATTCTATGTGGGAATTATTTAACGAGTCTCAGCAAATAGCTAGAAATAAAACTCTTAGAAAATTACAGAATTTATAAATTTATTTATGAGAATAATAAAATACCAATTTATTTTTATCTTTCTCATCTAATCTTGCAAAAAACATTCTTTCAAATTGCACAATGTCATCAACCTTTAATTTTTTAACGCCAGATTCAGCAATTCCTTTTTTAACAGACGCATTATCCATCACAACTTCAACATTTACTACCTCTTTTACAGGCAAATAATGCATTATAATACCTTTATTCTCAGCATTTTTAAAATCCTCATATTCCCAAGAATGGAATTCAAAGTCTTTTCCCTTTTTAGTAAAATTAAGACAATCCATTAATCTATGAACTTTTCCAGTTTTTAAATTCTCCAAATCATTTTTAGAAATATAAAATTCACCATTAATTTTAAACTTTCTTTCAGCTTTTTTAGTATCAGGATGTAATTTTAATTTTATTTCTTTTTCTTTAACATTTTTAATTTTAACTTTAGAATAGTCATCTAAGTAAAAATATCTATTAGCAGTTTTATCTAATAATTTCCTATTAATTGCAGCAACAACTTCAAAATCTAAATTGGTTTCAGTTCTGCTCAGTCCAACTTCTTTAACCAATTCATAAAAAGTCTCTTTAATTATCCCTCTTCTTCTTAATGCCTTTAGAGTAATTAATCTAGGATCATCCCACCCATTAACTTTACCTTCCTTAATTAATTCTCTAATTTCTCTTCCTTGACTAACCTTATCATTAATATTAATTCTGCCATATTGAAATTCATTTGGAATTGGAAAATTAAATATTTTCCTTATGTGATTTTGCAATTCAGTTCTCATAGTTCCAAATTCATTGCTTTTAAGAATATAATTAACTCCAATCATATCATCTTCAATTACATTATAAAAATCATAGGTTGGCCATACAGAATATTTATTTCCATGTCTATAATGTTTAGTTAAACAAATTCTAAATATGACAGGATCTCTCATTACATGATTCAAAGCAGTCATATCAATTTTTATTCTTAAAGTTTTTTCGCCTTCCTTTACTTTTTTATTTAACATTAAATCCCAATCTTTTAAATTTTCATCTTTACTTCTATGTCTACACCAGCAGTCTTCACCCTTATGTCTTAAATCCCTCATAACTTCCTGGCTACAAGAACAAACATAAGCATGATTTTCATTAATCAATTTTAAAGCATAATCATACATCTCTTTCATATGGTCAGAAACAAATAAAGTCTTTTCAGGTTTTATTTCTAAATATTTTTTCAAATCATATTCCATAGCATCAACATAATCTTGGCTTACTTTTTCAGGATTTGCATCCTCATATCTTAGATAACATTTACCATGATATTTTTGTGCATAGACATAATTTATCAAGAAACTCAACGCATGACCTAAATGAGGATATTTTGAAGGTTCAGGTGGCATTCTAGTAACTAATTTTCCCTTAACAGCACCTTTCAATTCTTTCAAATCTCTTTTCTCTTCTTTCTTCTCCAATAATTCAGGATATTTTTCTAATTCTTTTTGTTGTTCTTCTAATTTCATAGAATTAACTTTTGTAACAGCTTCATTTATTATTTTCTTAACTTCATCCAATTTATCTTTTAACTCAGGTTTTTCTTGTAAAATTTTCCCAATTAAAGCACCAGGATTAGCTTTTCCATTATATTTAACAGCATTTTGCAATGCATACTTATAAGCAAGATCTTTCATAAAAGAAATCCCAATTAAACTGATTTTTATATTTAACTGAAATTAGAATTTAAAATCCATTGGGTCTTTAACATCCAAAACTCTAGAGATTTCATCATTAATTTGTGCATGATACCTATTAGTTTCAGCATCGCTGCCTTTTTGTGCAATTAAAGCATTCAGTTCATCATATTTTTTCATTACATCTGGGGTTCTAGATCTAACAACATTTTTCTTCTCATAAGTGCTTCCATAAGCAGAAATCTCTCTTTCTATAACTTTTAATAATCCAATAATTTCATTCATTTTTCTTATAACATCTGGATGCATAAAAACAAAATCAAGAGGTGATTTATAAGCATTAATGATTTATAAAATATAAATTAATTTTAGAATATTAGTCATTAATAGCACTTTTAACAGCCTTAATTGCAACTTCTACCTGTTTATCATCTGGTTCTTGCGTAGTTATTTTTTGTATCAAAATCCTGGAATAAATAAATATTTTCATAAAATTGAACTTAGCCCCAAGTCTTAAAATTTCATAGCTAATGCCAGCAATTATAGGCAATAATAAAATTCTCAATCCAAATTTATACCATAAATTCATATCTTTTGGAATAAAAGTATAAATAATTATACTAACAAATAAAACTAAGAATACAAAAGTTGTTCCGCACCTTTTATGAACCGTACTAAATTTTTGCACATTATCAATAGTTAATTCTTTATCATCTTCATAACATGCAACTGCTTTATGTTCAGCCCCATGATATTGAAAAACTCTTTTAACATCTTTGGAAAATGAGATTATATAAACATACAATACAAATAACCCAATTTTTACTAACCCGTCAATAACATTAAATAAAATATTTCCAACTTCGGCTTTTCTATCTATAAAATTAGCAATTAATAATGGAAATAGTTTAAAAATTATTAAAGCAAAGACTATAGCGAGACCAAAACTAAAAACAAGCTCTTTCCAAGTTAACTTTTCTTCTTTCTCTAAATTAACATTTGAAGAATAATTCAATGCTTTAACTCCAATGTAAAGAATAACAAGTAAATTTATCATTCCTCTTAAAAATGGAATATTAGTATCTTTAATTTTTAATTTTTCTTTTTTAACAACAATTTTATCATTATTCTTCCTTACAGCAATAGAAATATTATCTTTATTTTTAATCATCACTCCTTCGATAACAGCCTGACCACCTATGTAATGTTTTTCTTTCATTTTTTATCCAAATAAATTTAGTATTAAAACTTTGTTTCTTAGGTCTAATTTATTACTTTCTATTTTAGTCCTTATATTTTTTAAGGCTTTAACAATTCTTACAACCGTCATATCTCTTTTAGGATTATCATATCTATATGCAATTAATATCCCATAATGTTGTACTTTAGGATAAAATTCTCTTGAAGTTAACAAAACAGCATTATGAAAATTGGCGCAAGCTACATGCACAAGATTTTTCTTATTAATCATAGCGGCCTTAGTTGCACTGATTACTTCAAATCCATTTTTTTGAAGTAAAGCATAAAGAATATCTGTATCTATACTATCATGTAAGTAGATTTAAATTTTAGAACACCCCTAATCTTTAAGCCCAGCCCTTTTCCTTTCTATTGCTAATTCTTCTCTTAAGGTTTGTCTGTTTTCTTCACACCATTGAATAGCTTGAAGTACTGCTTCCAAAGATAATCTTCTCTCTCTTGCAATATATTCAGGTTTTAGTTTACAAGTTTTATAACGGAATATGTATATATCATCCACTCTCAAATTTTGATTAGTTCCAATTATATAAGGAATATCCTCCTTTCTATAAAATTCAAGATAATTATACTTATTTTCATTCAGTATTATTGTCATATAATCTAAAAGGTAACTGAACTTAAATATCTTTCTATGAAATTTCCATTAAACTTATATTTATCTTATTATATAAAGTTATATGCATAAAAAACCAAAACATCATATAATTCTTAGTCTAATGCTTCCTTTTCTGCTAATAACAGCTGTAACTTTTTTAATATTAGATTATACTAAAGGGAATAATGTAACTGGTTTTGTAACTTTTGTTCCTGATAATTCAGTGGAAAAAGAAGTTTACAATAATGTAATAAATCTAAATGAAGGAGAATATTTTGATTTTGGATTTTCAGATCAAACATTAAATAAAAGTAAAAAATTAAGATATAAAATAGAATCAACCATACCATTTAGTGTAATTGGCTTTCCAACAATTCAAGATAGTGAAAAATTTAAAGGAAAAATCTATACATATCAACATTATCCTAATTGTTCGGTTTCTGAAATAAATTATGTAGAAAAAGAATGCGTTCTTCCATATTCGGGTGGAATTACAATAATTGCACAAACAAAATCAGAATTAAAAATTATTATATACGAAGTAGAATTATAATTAATTCAGATATCCAGAATTACCATATTCGGTGCCTGTTTGTTCATTAACTAAAAAAGCTAATTTCGAAAACCCTGTTGGAGTATCTATTTCAGCATTAAATATTTGTCCACCGTAACATCCAAGCATCCCATATTTACCTTTAGTATAAACTTGCCCTTCAGAATTTTCAAATTTGACATTTCTTTTATCCTCGCCTTTTAGATACATATCAACAGCTTCATCAGCAACATCTAATTTTTCTTCTAAGGATAAATGATTATCAGAAAATAAAAATATAAATCCCCATCTGTTGTCTGTCATAAAAATAATATTGTAGAAATTAATTTAAAGTTATTGATTTAAAATTTTACTTTCCAAAGAAGTTTTTCTTTCGTCTTTAGATCTTAAATATCTTATAATATTTACACACCGGAAAAAGCTAAACCTGCTGAACCAACCATATTATACCAAGTAGAAATATCATCTGGTAAGATAGTGTAACCAATATTACAAATAAACTGCCAGACAAACCTATAAATCCTGCCTTCAAAGCATAATACTGAGGTATCTTATATTTCATTTGCTAACCTAATAATAAGAATATTTCTTTGATAGAATTCCATTTCAGGAGTTATTTGTTCTAAATATTTATTCCAAACACTTACTGCTTCTTCTAAATATTTATTTTTAGAATTAAAATTAATTTTATCAGTATAAACATTTTTAACAATTTTAAATTTTTTTATCTGATCTAATTTATCACCTGGAACAGAAGCAATATACGCAACAGAATTTCTATGACAGTCTGACCATTCAAAATCTACAAATATATAACCTCTAAAAGATTCAATTTTTTTAGTAAGTTCATAATCTTCAGTATACATCCATTCTTCAGGTTCCTTCAATTCTATAAAGATATCAGTTAAAACCATTAATTTATTAACATTAAGAAGTTTAATTAAATTTCTATATAAGAATAAATATTTTCAAAATTAGAAATAAAAAAATAAAGATAACGTGCATAGATTGCTTAATTTTTTGTCCTTCGAGCGATTAGTAACTGCAGACTGAATATCTCGTTTCCTCGATACTTACATCCCAGTCCTATCAACCTCCTGTTTTAGGAGAGCTCTAAGAAGGAGTCTCGTT
>Ga0209542_10016527_pt1 | contig 12238 bp, 15 predicted proteins | sample RifCSPhighO2_01_FD_184028 | JGI IMG/M metagenome (GOLD analysis project Ga0209542, IMG submission 184028) | Soil microbial communities from Rifle, Colorado - Rifle CSP2_plank highO2_0.1 (SPAdes) (version 2) | ecosystem: Environmental > Terrestrial > Deep subsurface > Rock core/Sediment ...
CGCTAAACTCTGCGCGACCAGTCCGACCGCCCCGCCGATTCCGACGACCAAAATCCCGAGCGCCACGACGGTCTCAAGCAAGCTAAAACCCTTATTGTTTTGAAGAATATGTTTTGTCATGCTGAGCGAAGCTATGTTTTGTCATGCTGAGCGAAGCGAAGCATCTCATTAGTAACGCGCTTGCACATAGATTCTTCGCTACGCTCAGAATGACAAAGTGTTAAGGTCTGTCATGCTGAGCGAAGCGAAGCATCTCATTAGTAACGCGCTTGCACATAGATTCTTCGCTACGCTCAGAATGACAAAGTGTTAAGGTCTGTCATGCTGAGCGAAGCGAAGCATCTCATTCGTCAATCATTAAATCTTTAAACTCTGAATTTTTACTTTTAATTAATTTAATTTTCTTTATCCTTATCCATCCTTTAATTTGCTTCTCGGCCGCTATCGCTTCGTTTGGTGTATTAAATACTTCATAATAAACTAATTTATTGATGTTATATTTGGACGTAAAACCCGAAATCAATTTATGCCCATGTTGATACATTCGGCGCTTAAGATTATTGGTAACGCCGGTATAAAGAACCGTGTTTGTCTTATTGGTCGCAATATAAGTATAGTAATGCGCTTGCATAGAGATTCTTCCCCCGCCTTGGCGGGGTCAGAATGACGGAAAAGGTCTGTCATGCTGAGCGAAGCTATGTTTTGTCATGCTGAGCGAAGCGAAGCATCTCATTAGTAACGCGCTTGCACATAGATTCTTCGCTACGCTCAGAATGACAAAGTGTTAAGGTCTCGCGATGACCTTAGTGTTTCATTGTATTTATCTTATCTTAATCTCCCCCGTCGCGCTGACCACCCCGACGATTTTTGTTTTCGTCACGTCTTCTTCAAGCGCGAGGGTGATTTCCGCGCTGTCGCAAACCGGCGAACTGGAAGCGTTTCTTGTCGCGGTCGTTGTCGGCTCCGGCGGTTTGAAAATAACGTCCAAAGAATCCGCGGCACTGCTTGGACATCCGTTCCCCAAACCCTTTAAGGTTAGCACTTCCACCCCGCTTTCCGGGGCGAATGTTTCAACTTTTTCTTCGTAAGCGCTCCAGCAGACGTTTATGCCGGCAACGTAATAAAGATTCGGGCTGTCGCACTTGGCAAAAATGAAATAGGAGTTGACGTTTTTGTCAAAATGAACGCCGTAGCCGTAAGGAATTTCCGAATGATGCAGGGTTGAAGACACGGCCAGGGTTTGCGCGCGCCGAAGATCCAGCGCCAATTTCTGCGCGCTTCTCGTCAAAGCCGATTCCCTCTGCTGGCCGCGGTAATTCGCCAAAATGGAGGCGGAAATCAAAACAATAATACCCAAAACAACAAGAAGCTCAATGACGGTAAAACCTTTTTGAAAAAATAGTCGTTTCATTGCCTATATTTTACCACATTACTCATTGTCATTGCGAGGCCGTTCTGCGGCCGCGGCAATCTAAAAACCCAGTAATCCGAGATACCAATTTATCAGCCCTTCGCCGAAGAACAGAACAACGAGCGACGCGCCGGCCAGAAGCGGGCCGAAAGGAATCTGGCTTTGGAGTCCTTTTTTGCGCGTCGCGATTAAAGTCAGGCCGACAATTGAGCCGACGAAAAAAGCCAAAAAAAGCGCGGCCAAAATCTTCGGCCAGCCCAAAACCAGGCCCATAAAAATCGCCAGTTTCGCGTCTCCCCCGCCCATCCATCGGCCGCGAGAAAGAACAATCAAAAAAAAGAAAAAGCCAAAGCCCAAGCCGGCGGCAAAAAAATCGTTCCAAACCGGGCAGGCCAAAGAAAAATCGCAGGGCCTTAAAAAATGAACGGCGGCGTTATAAATGAAAGCGAGCGCGATTGCCGGATAAACGAATCGGTCGGGAATAATGTATGTCTTAAAATCGTAAACGAAAATGATGATGAAAAAACTGACGGCCAAAAGCAGCCAACCGAATTTAAGCAGAGTCAAAAAATCCGCGTCAAAACCCGCGACGGAAGAAAACAAAGTTGAATAAGCCAAAGCAAAAAAAACGCCGGTGAAAAGTTCAACCAGCGGATATTGCGATGAAATCCTTTGTCCGCAGCCCCGGCATTTTCCTATTTGAACCACGAAGCTGAACAAAGGAACCAATTCGTACCAAAGAAGTTTTTTTCGGCATTTGGGGCAGTGCGAGGGTTCGGAAACAACGTCCTCTCCGCTTTCCGTCCGGTTAATCACGACATTCAAAAAACTCCCTATCGCCAAGCCCAACAGAAAAAATATAAACATAATTCATTATACCCCCGACTTTTTCAGCCGCAACTCAATTTTTGTTAGCCGTTCGTCAATTTCCTGAAGCTCTTCCCGAGACGCTTTTTGCTGAAGCAGATATTTTATCTCTCTCGCTTCAGCTTTCAATTCATACACATCATTTTCCAATTTCTCAAGCCGATGTTCCACGGCGTTAAATCTTTGATTCATTTCTGCCTGCAATTCGTCAATCTTTGCGCCAAACTGCTCGGAAATATCCAAAAAGCCGCGTTGCACCATCGCGGCCAGCTTCTCAAGCGTCATTTTTTCTTTTGATTTTTTCGCCATATTTTTCATTCTTAAATAATCCTCCTGTCTTCCTATTGGCTATTGGCTATCTTGCTATTACTGCGTTTTGTATGTCACATCATAGCACTTCTCGCTCGCGTCGCCGACTACGGTCGCGTCGCAATCCGAGCTTAAACCCTTAAAAGTGGAGCCCCCGGCCCAGCCGCTTGAATCGTCGTCTTCGTCGCCCCTTAAAGCCGAAACCGCGCCGTCTTCCAGCAAAGCCGCGAGGTGAAATTTGCTCGGAGTGGCCGGGTCAAAAGAATAAAAATAAGGACTGCCGGTTTTGGGGTCCGGCGGGACTTTGGGCATATATGTCGGGTCCAAATCGTCTAAAGAGGTCGGGTAAACTTGGCTGTGCTCTTCGGCATACATAAGCAAAGCCGCTTGAATCTGGCGAATATCGCCGACTCGTCTCGCGTCCCGCGATTTTATTCTCGCGCTGTTTAAGGAAACAAGCACAATAGAGGCCAAGGCCGCGATAATGGCGATGACGACCAACAATTCAATTAAAGTGAAACCACTTTTTGAAGTAAGTGATTGTTTTGGGGTTTTATAATAAAACATCGTTTTTTTCTCCTTTGCGCTCCCGCCCTCAAAAGAGAGGGCGGGAGGGGCAAAACAGAAAAATTTCTTATGCTTTAAAACTAAGGAATTACATCGTAACAGACCTCGTTGACGCCGGTCGCGCCAGTACCGCCCGTCAGACAATCAGCTGTTTCGCCGGCAATATCATCGCCTCCGGTGGCAAAGGCAGTAACTTTATCCGCGTCGGTACCGGCCACACTATGCCCTTTCTGTTCCAATATCGCGGATAAGTGGTATTTTGTCGCACCGCCAAGAGCTATGGTTGTGTCGGACTCCCACGCGTATCTATACGCGGTACCACTACTCGGGTCTTTCGGAATGGCCGGAATAAAACCTCCACTCACTAACATCTGCAATGCTTCGGCTGAGGTGTCTTCGGTGGTATCAGTGGCACCAGGATATCTTCCCTTTGAATCAAAGTGTAACTCCAAAGCGATCTGAATGGACTTGATATCCGCGATTCTTCTCGCGTCCCGTCCTTTGACTCTCGCCGTGTTCAAGGAAACAAGCACGATTGAGGCCAAGATTGCGATAATGGCGATAACGACCAACAATTCAATCAAAGTGAAACCCTTATTTTTCTTGAAGTATTTTAACATTTTTGTTTGTTTTTTATGTTTATTTTTTGTTTTTTTGGGGTTCGACCTTTTGTCGCGCTTAGCGCGACCTTTTGCTAAACAGCCGCTTGGCTGAGATTTGCTCAAAAGTTATATTTTTGGGCAAATCTCAGCCCTCTCTGTTAAAGAGGACTAAAAGTCTACGAATTAATTTGTAATATCGTAACACACGTCCGTGCCTCCGGAGGCATAAGTTCCTGTGCAATCAGTAGAATCAAAATAAGTACCTGTCCAATTTGCGGACGTATCAGTAGTTTTTCCTTCATCAACATCAGTTGCTAAAACGCCCGTATCTCCAGAAACACCCTCTAACTTCGCGCCCAAATGATAAGCCTTATTTACTCCTAATGAGTGAGTTGCGGTTGAAATGGCATACTTATAAGCAGAATTGTCTTTCGGATCCGTCGGAATTGCCGGTATATAACCATTAGTTACAAGGGTAGATAACGCAGCCGGATATGTGCCCGCCCCTAAGCCATCATAATGCAACTCCAAAGCGATTTGCAAGGACTTAAGATCTGCGACCTTTCTCGCATCCCGTCCTTTGATTCTTGCGGTGTTCAAGGAAACCAGCACAATTGAGGCCAGGACCGAGATGATGGCGATGACGACCAATAACTCAATAAGGGTGAAACCCTTATTTTTCTTGAAGTATTTTAACATTTTTGTTTGTATGCGTCATCCTGAGGATCCGCCAATTGGCGGAGACGAAGGATCCCATAGATAGCAAGGGGATTCTTCGTCCCGCTGCGCGGGACTCAGAATGACAACAATTATCTATTTTATTTTTTGAAGTTCGACCTTTGTCGCGCTTAGCGCGACCTTTGATTCTAATTATACCAAAATTTCAAGGAAAGTTAAATGGGGTGTGGATAACTTATGGCTTTACGTCATACCAACCCGCCGTCTGGCCGTTGAAATCGTCCGCGCTTCCTGTACACTTTTCGTACGAGGAAACATTGGCGTTGGCGTCGGTCTGCAAAGCGCTATGGCTCGTGTCTTCCAAAATCGCGGCGAGATGAAAACCCCGTCCTTCGTTGCCGCCGCTCGCGGCGTCTTTCAGGCAGGCGTATTCGTAGGCGCTGTTGTCTTTGGGGTCAAGCGGCACTTGCGCCAAGTAAGTCGGTTTCAAAGAATCCAAAATCGCGGGATAACGGCCTTGAACGTCAAAATAAAGGTTCAGCGCCTGCTGGATTGTCCTGATGTCCGCGATTCTCCGGGCGTCCCTCGCTTTCTGCCGGGCGGTGTTCAAAGACACCAAAACAATGGAAGCGAGCAGGGCGATAATGGAAATAACGACAAGAAGTTCTATCAGAGTAAATCCATTTTTTAGCGTTTTACTTTTTCTCATATTAAACGCTGGTGGCAATATTATATATTGGCAAAAGAACCGCGGCGACGAGGATTCCGACCATCAAACCCAAAGCGACGATTAAAATCGGTTCAATCAACTGCACCATCGTCTCCAAAGCCGTATTAACGTCTCTTTGATAGAAAGCGGCGACGGATTTCAAAACCTGATCAACTTTTCCGGTTTTTTCGCCGACGGCGACCATCTGCGAAACCATCGGCGGAATCGCGCCGTAGCGTTTCAGGACCGTACTTATCATCTCTCCTGTTTTGACCGCGTCCTGGGCTTCAAGAATTATTCTTTTATAAAGCTCATTCCCGACGACTTCCGCCGTCACGGCCAGGGCCTGGGTTATGGGCAGACCGCCCGTGATCAAAGTGCTTAAATTGGAAGCAAAACGCGCCAGATAAATTTTTTGCCAAAGTGGGCCGAAAACCGGAACTCTGATTTTTATGGAATCCCAGCGATAACGCCCTTCGTAAGTCGCGGTCCAGCGCCAAAACAAAACTCCGGCCACGGCCAGAAGAATGAGAATGAGCCAAATCCAGCTTCTGATGAAAACGCTGATTCCAAGCACTAAAAGCGTGATAAAGGGCAATTGTCCTCCGGACTCCCGCAAAATGTTTTCAAGCTGGGGTATGACCCAGATAAACATCGCCGCTCCCACTATAACGAAAGTGCCGAGAATAAACAGCGGATACATCATCGCGCCTTTGGCACGCGAGCTGATGGCGTATTCCCGCTCAAGGTGGTCGGCCAGATAAGACAAAACTTCCTCCAATTTGCCCGATGTTTCGCCGGATTTAATCATTGAAACGTAAAGATGGCTGAACACCGCCGGGTGTTTGATCATCGCTTTGGACAGCGAAGTGCCTCCTTCAACGTCCGCGGCAACGGCGAAAATCACATCTTTAAGAGCCGGGTTGGCCGTCTGTTCGTGCAGAGTTCTTAAGGATTCGACGAGCGGCACTTTCGCTTCAAACAGAGCCGAGAGGGCGCGCGAAAAAATCACGGTTTCTTTCTGCCCGACTCTCTCAAAAATTTTCACCGGCTTGACGTAAAAAGGGATTTCCGCCGGCGCGGCGATGTTAAGAATAACCAAATTATGCCGCTGAAGAATGTCAATCGCGGCTTCTCTTGAAACGGCTTCCACCGTTCCCTCCTGAATTTCGCCCTCTTGTGTTCTGGCAGTGTAGTTAAATTGCATAAATCGATGCCATATACGAATTAAATACTAATTATACGAATGCAAAAATTTGCTTTTAATGTCTGTGTCAATTCTTACGATTCTAATTGGCTTCAAATAACGATTTCTAAAATTTATCAGTAAAGCAAGTTTTATGCCTGACGCTTGCAAGTATCGCTGAACTTGATAATAATCTTCTTTCAAAATTAAACTTTTAGATTTCAATTCAATAATAATTTTGTCATCTACGAGGAAATCAACCGTATTGCCTGTTTTCTTGATTTGAAATTCTCTTTTATAAGGACTTTTTGTTTCTTTTAATTTTTTCTCCAATAAATCGCCGTATTGTTTTTCTCGCGCATACCTGCCTAATTCATTGTGGACATCAAAACAAATGCCGGTTAGAAGATAAGATAATTCAGGATATATTAACTTTTTATTCGTATCATTAGTATGCATTCGTATATTGGCATCGCGTCATCTCTGTAATATCATTCTCATCTCCGCGGGGTTCAAGGAATAAAGTTCGGCCTGCTCAAGGGAAATCTCTCTTTGCTTGACCATTTCAACGAGAGCGCGGTTCAGGGAAATCATCCCCTCTTCGGCGCTCGTTTCAATCACCAAATCAATTTGATGGCTTTTGTTTTCCCGGATTAAATTCCTAACCGCGGCGTTGGCGATTAAAAGTTCGCCGACCGGAATTCGCCCTCCTTCGATTCTCGGAATCAAGCGCTGGGAAAAAACGCCGAGCAAAGTCGCGGAAAGCTGTGTCCTAATCTGGTTCTGCTGGCCGGAAGGAAAACTGTCAATAATTCTGTCAATCGTCTGGGAGGCGTTGTTGGTGTGAATCGAAGCGAAAACGAGATGTCCGGTTTCGGCGGCGGTAATGGCGGTTGACATCGTTTCCGGATCCCGCAATTCGCCGACCATTATCACGTCCGGATCCTGCCGCAAAACCGCCCGAAGAGCGCGATGGAAAGAAAGCGTGTCGGAGCCGACCTCCCGCTGGTCAACGATACAGCGATCCTGAAGGAACAGGTATTCAATCGGGTCTTCAATGGTGATGATATGGTCGTTGCGCTTGTGATTTATCTCGTCAACCAAAGCGGCCAGAGTCGTTGACTTGCCGTGTCCTGAAGGGCCGACCACAAGGAAAAAGCCCTGGTTGTAGCGGGTGAACTGATGAATAATCGGCGGCAGGCGCAATTGCTCCACGGTTCTGATTTCCGCCGGAATAAGCCGCAAGGCCGCGCCCAAAAAATTCCTCTGATAAAAAACGTTTATCCTGAAGCGGCCTTTGTCTTTGAAAGAATAAGAAAAATCAACCTCGCGCTCGCGCTCCAGTTTTTCCGCCTGCTCTTTGGTTAGAAGCGAATCAACCAATTTCTTCGTCGCGTCGGGCGTCAAAATCGGTTTTTGGGACAAAGGAACAAGCTCGCCGTCAATTCTCAAAGTCGGCCGCCGGGCGACCGAAAAATGCAAATCCGAAGCGTTTTGCTTGATGACCGTCATTAATAAATCTTCAAGTTCGTAGTCCATAATCGCTTCACTAATCGATGCTAATATACGAATTGATACTAATTATACGAATGCGGAAATTTAATATCGGCATTTATTCGTATCATTAGTATGCATTAGTATATTGGCATCGCGTTACGGGTATGCCCTGTTCAACCCTTGTTTTTTACCGGAAACCGCGTCGGTCTCCATATAATATTCTATCACAAAAGACGAACCGTTGCCCGAAGTGTATTTATAGCGGTAAATGCCATTGTTCAGCGGATCAACGGGAATTTGCGATAGAATTTTGGTGTCTTTCAATGACCGCGACAAAAGGTCGTCGGAGCCGTCTATAACTTCGCCGTCCGCCGGATAAGGATAATTTCCCACATTGCTTTGATAAAAAGTCAGCGCCTGAACAAGCTGTTTCACGTGAATTTCCCGTTCCGTGTCGCGGTTGGCGGCCTGATACGATTGAACGCGAAGCACGACAAAAACGATAAACAGCGTGGCGAGGAATATGATTACTCCGGCCACGACCAGAAATTCGGCGACGGTCAAACCCTGATTGTTCTTTTTGTGAATCGCGTTTAAAAAATGCGCCATAATTGTTGAAATTTTTGAGCTCATCTTGCGGCGAAAAAAATTTCACTACAATTATGAGCGCTCTGTTAAATAATTTTGCTTCGCAAAATTATTTAACAGAGTAAAGGTTTTGTAACCCCCGCTAAGCGGGGACAAAGCCCTTTATTCCAGCCCGGCCAACTCCGGCAGAGCCGCGGCTTCCGGAATGATCGACAGTTTTGCCGCTTCGGCCGGCTTCATTGCCGCCGCCGGAACAAATTCAATCACCGGCTCCTCTTCCTTGACCGCCTGCAAAACCTCCTCCAAAGAGATGGTCCCGTCAAGAACTTTAAGAATGCCGTCCTGAAGCAGTGTGACCATTCCCTGCCTCTGCGTCTCGGCGCGGATTCTTGAATCGGTCGGCTCTTCAATAACAATCTTTTCCAATTGCGCGCTCATTTTGAAAATTTCAAAAATCGCGACCCTACCCTTCGTCCCTTTGTGCGCGCATTTTTTACAGCCGACGATCTGCCAGATTTTATACGGCTTTTTCCATTTCAAATTCTTTTTTAAGTCCGCCGGCAATTTTCCGAGTTCTCTGTCAATTATCTCTTCCGCCCGCTTGGGAGCCGTGACCTCCTTCTTGCAATCCTGACAAAGCCGCTTTATCAATCGCTGGGCGACCATCAAATTCAAAGACGGCGGCAGTAAAAACGGCTCCACTTCCATGTCAATCAACCGCGGAATGATGCCGACAGCGTCGTTGGTGTGAAGCGAGGAAAGAACGATGTGGCCGGTCAAAGACGCGTGAATCGCGAGTCCCGCGGTTTCGTTGTCGCGAACTTCGCCGACCATGATGATGTCCGGGTCCTGCCGCAAAATATGGCGGAGTCCCGTGGAGAAAGTGTAGCCGATTTCCGGCCTGATTTGCGACTGATTCACTCCTTTAACCAGATACTCAACCGGGTCTTCAAGCGACACGATGTTCACCTCGTCCCTGTTCAAAACGTTCAAAAGAGCGTAAAGCGTCGTTGATTTTCCCGAACCTGTCGGCCCGGTAACGAGAATCATCCCCCATGGCGAAGAGAGCCCTTCCATCATGATTTCCAAATTTCTTCCGATAAGCCCCAGGTCGGTCGGCACTTTCAAGCTGGCTGTCGGGTCAAGCAGACGCAGAGCCACTTTTTCGCCCGAAGCGGTCGGAAAAGTTGAAACGCGGAAGTCAATCTCCCGCTCTTCTATCGTCGTCCTGAAGCGTCCGTCCTGCGGAATTCTCGTTTCGTCGATTTTCAAATTGGACAAAATTTTGATTCTTGAAACAACGGCCGGATGAATTGACAGCGGCAAAAACAAACTCGTGTACAAAACGCCGTCAACCCGGAACCGGACGCGCAGACGATCGTACGAGGGCTCAATGTGAACGTCCGATGCCTTGCCTTCAACCGCGTGTTTTAAAATAACCGCCACCACTTTCGTGATGGGCGCTTCTTCCATGATTTTCGCCGCTTCCTCTTCCGCCGTCTTTTTCTTCGGCGCGACTTTTTCCTCGGTAACTTCCTTCTCAAGCTCCTCAAGCGCCTCTTTAACCACTCCTCTTAAACTTTTATACTGTCCCAGAACGACTCCGAAATCGGAACGGGAGATTTGATAAATCTTCAATCCGAGTCCGCGGCGCATCGTCAAAAACTTAAGCGCTTCAAGCGCTTTTACGTCGTCCGGCGAAATCATTCCGACCCCCAAAACGTTCCCCTCTTTATCGATCGGCGCCATTTCGTAATGCCGCGCCGCGTCTTCCGGAATGACGCCCAAAACCTCAAAAGGTATTTTTTCCTCTTCCAGCGATCGGAGCGGCACGCCGTAAAGTTCGGCTTTCGCCGCGGTCAGGTCTTTTTCCTTTACGGGCGTTTTCTCGTAAATAACGTCTTCAAGCGGCCGCGCCGTGTATTCCACTTCTTTTCTGACCACGTCCGCCTGCGCCGGAGTCAGCAGTTTTTTCTCCAGTAAAATCTCAAGAAGCGTCTTTTGAGGAATTTGAGGAAGAATTATGTCAGGGGACATGGTGAGTAGTGAGTAGTTAGTACGGCATAAACGGATTTAAACGTCCGGTTCTGTCCGGCTTGACGGGCAAATCGCCGTGAACTTTGAGATTCTTGAACGACGGATCGTCAAGCACCAGAATCAATGTTCTGATTCTTTCAACGACCGCGCCTATCTTCACCACCTCGGTCGAAATGCCCGCGACTCCGGCTCCTTCTTCCGGAAGCGTCGGCGCGCTGAAAAAGCCGAAATACAAAACCACCGCCGTGGCCACGATCACCACCACCAGCATGTAAATCAATAACTGCTGTCTTTTTTGCGTTGTTTGGGGAAGTAAAGGCATAATCGCTTCGCTAACGCGATACTAATATACTAATGCATACTAATGATACGAATGGATACTAATGTTTTTTTATTCGTATTTATTAGTATAATTCGTATGCATTCGTATATTGGCATCGCGGTTATTGAAAATACGTTTGCATTCTTATTGAAAATTTCATTACGTCGGTTCCGGCTTCTTTCCCGACTCCGGCGAAAGAAACATTGGTAATGTCAAGCAAACGGACGTTGTTTTCAATCGTGGCCAAATAATTTTTAAAAGCCGAATAAGTGCCCCGCACCGAAACGTTAATCGCGAGCGTTCTGTATTTCTTGACCGCGGCTTCCGGCGCGGCCGGCGGCGCGGCTTCGCCGAACACCAAACTGTCCATCACCATTCCGCTTTCCGTCGCCAGCGCCTCCATCGTGACAAGAAGAGAAGGAATGTCTTTTCCGGTCGGCACGCTGATGTTCACTTTTTCCGCCTGCTTGGCGAGCGTTTCATACTGCTCAAGCACCTCCTTGACTTTAACCTTTGTTTCTTCTTTTTTAATCAACTCCTGCTGTTTCTGCGCCAAAGAGCCGCGCAAAGCCAAAACATCGCGGTATAAAGGCGTGACATACCATGTCAGCATTCCGATGCCGCCGAAAAACAAACTGACCCCTATCGCTAATCTGATTATCAATCCAAGCATATTTTAGTTAACTATTGGCTATTTTGCTGTTTGTATAAACTCCGGCTTGTAAGTTACGCCGAGCGTAAACCCGACCCTTCCTTCGCCGGAAAGGGAAAGTCCGCCGATCTCAACTTTTTCAATATTCGGACTCTTGCTGACGGCGAGAATCTGCTTTGCCAAAATCGTAAAACTCGCGGCCTCTCCGCTCACGTCGAATTTTCTGGTCGGAACGTTGATGGAAAAGCTTTTCAAATACGCCTGGGGGTGAACCAACAATTCCAATCCCGCCAAAAATTTGGAAAAATAAATATGATTTTTCATCACGTCTTCCAGCGTGGTCAGCTGCGCCTCCAAAGTCAAAACCTTTTCTTCCGCCGAGACGTCCCGGCCGGTCTCAACCTGTTGGATTTTTTCGTCCACATCTTTGATTTGGGTGTTCAAAACGCTTTCGTAGTAAGCCAAGCCGGCATAAGCCGAACCGGCCACGATCAATAAAACCACGGGCCAAACGATAACCCATCGTCCTCTGACTGCTTGAAGCCGCGAAGGCGGTTTTGGTACGAATTCTACAGCCATAGATTTTAACTTATATAAACATTATACACCATCGGCAAACAAGCAACAAATACAACTGTGGATAAACGAAGATAACAAAAATCCAAATGTCAAAATCAAAATGTCATTTGAACTTTCCCTAAACAATCTCCCTCATCCCGAGTCCCACGGCGACGCTGAACATCGGGCCGATTTCTTTGATCATCGGCTCCAAAATCGGCGGATAAATCACCCGCGCGAAAGAATTTCCGGTGA
>Ga0209542_10016529_pt1 | contig 12236 bp, 15 predicted proteins | sample RifCSPhighO2_01_FD_184028 | JGI IMG/M metagenome (GOLD analysis project Ga0209542, IMG submission 184028) | Soil microbial communities from Rifle, Colorado - Rifle CSP2_plank highO2_0.1 (SPAdes) (version 2) | ecosystem: Environmental > Terrestrial > Deep subsurface > Rock core/Sediment ...
ACTTTATCGGACAAACGAGGTGGTACAACATCAGATTCTTGTTATGACGTTTTATGACATGTTCGGACATTCATCTATCATCCCCCCCCCCCCCCGCAGCAGAGCTGCGAGGAAATCTTTTCTATTATAACTCTGTTTTAAGAGGAGCAGAATGGCAGTTGTCCACACGAAGAAAATCGAACTTCCGAAAACAAAATATAATGAATTTATGAATACTTTCCTCACAACGAAAAGCAAAATCCATATCATCCTAATTGCATGTCTTGCAATTTTTGCTTTTTTCTTATACGGCACCGTTCAAAAATATGAAATTAGTAATACCCACAGTGAAAAATATATCGAGACCGAAAAGCTTATACGAGATTTTGAAAATGAAGTCCTTGATGTTTACGAACCCGATATTATGACATCGGATATGGTTCAAATGGCCATTATCATATCGAAATACAGCACTGCTGTGAACCAGTTTGGTAATGAGCTAAACAACATTAACGGCGAAATGACCGCAAAGGAGCAAGAGATCATTGATAATCAAATACTCGGCATAAATGCCCGCATGAAAGCAATTTCGGATAGAATTACTGAAGTTATTCAGCCCGAAAAAATTGACCGTTAATTTTTGGGGCAAATTAAAACTATTCGGTAGCGATCGGAACACTGCCACACTTGTCTGAAACTCGATCGTGAACAGAAATGACGGTATCAATCGTCGGTTCTAAAGTCGCAATCTTCCTGCCGTCCTTTAACAATAGACCGACTTCCAAATTATGCTTTTGGCTTAACGAGCCAACGTCACAGTTTTCAATAAAACGAAGGGCAGTCGGCCAAGAAACAATAAGCTCACCCAACGTCGGCGCAAAATTACCATCCAGATCGCCGACAACACGAAGCAAGCGCACCAAAACGGCATCGCCAAGTTTTATGCCTTTTATAAGAACTCTTTTCTCCTTAAACACATCGACAAATGGAATATTAAGCGCAATGCATTGCTCTGATCCGCTTTCGGAACCGCAAATACTTTCGTAATCAAATTTTAATTCCTTTGAAAGTGCGGGCGCTCCAGGCTCCTCATAAATCAAATACAAAACACCATTTTTCTGACCGGAATTATTGAGAGTTGTATATCCTATCTTGGCAAAATCAACGGGCAAAATTTCAGAGGGTAGCGCCTCCTTGCCCCCATCATCAACTACGCTTACAACCCCTCCCTCCTCAATCTTTTTCTCCCGTTCCTCAAGAATAATAAAGCCTATGGTCATACCGACAACGGCCAATACAACTAACGCAATAATAAGCTTAATCGCAAGATGTGATGTTTTGCTCGTGTCCATAATATGTCTATGCCTAATATTGTATCATTTACGTAAAACGGCGCATAAAGTAACTTCTTCAGATCATATCACAGTGCCTTGTTAAATAGGCGCGGAGTTTAAACAAACAGTTATTCGCATTCACAAAAAATAAAATATCGAGACTGTTAGCTCGATATTGTTTTACTATTGGCGATGCTTAAGCGGCCTTGCGTACACGGAAAGAGTGTCAGCACCATTAATTTCAATAGCAAACTCTTGTTTATGGCACGACCACTCTATCGAATTTTGGAGCATATGAATGGCTCTTTCGTCATTTTGCAAAACCCTACGAAAAAGCAACCACTCCTCCAAGATTAATTTGTCCTTGAAATGCCGCGGCAAATCGCACAAAAAATCCGCCGAGTTTTCGGTTGCATTCATAAATTTGTTATGGAGCGATGATACTTTGAGGATTATAGCAAACGAGAAAGGCTTGCGCCACGTCATTACTCATCACTCTCATCGTCTTCTTTGAAACGTTCAGAAATTTTTCTTTTGTAATCATCCCATTTGTCATTAAGCATAAGCTTAAAATCCTCTATTTCACCACTCGCAATATGCTTCGCTGTTCTGTATTTTGACAACACTTCATCAACCACTTGTCCATAGGCATCCTTGGTCACGTCCGCCATTTCATCGAGTCTTCGGAAAATCTCAGCTTTAGCCTTTATCATCCATATTTTGGATTTTATGCTACGTCTATTTTTATAAACAACATAAGATCCTAAAAGTCCGAGAACAAACCCAGACATAACTCCTTTTAAATATTTCATTTTGTCATCATGATGAAACATAAAGATTTTTTATACTACTAATTTTTTTTATTTTTTCTAAAAATTAAACTGCCTATAACTGTCGAAGTAAAGATATTTATTATTCTTCTCAGGGACTGCGTAGTTTTTTCCATTTTTTCTCCCTCGCGTTTCAAAACCTCTGATACCGCCTTCACATTTATTGCAATTCTTATTCCAAAATACAAAAAAATCGACAGCATTATCGCTACAATAATCACGGCCACGCTTGATGCATAAAACATAAATTCTGGTATCGCCAACATATATATCGAAGAGTAACGCTTAATTCAAAGAAAACCATGAAGAAGCCCTCTTTGCGTGAGGGCTTCATAAGAAAAAAATCGTTATTTACGAGGCACAAACAGCCGTGCCAAGCGTAGTTCTTCAAAAGTATAAGACTCACCCAAAATGGATCTGGCGGGCGCCAATTTCATTTCTCCTTCCCGATCGGCCACCCTTTGTAAAATTTTTTTGATTTTGGCGAATCTTAAGGGCGTCGGCTTTAAATGATGTAAATCTTTGGCGGCATTCAGAGCTCCCTCTTTTACCAGAGTTTCGAGATGTGAAAGAACAGTCCCGATTGTTAATTTGCGTTTCATTGCCACGTCGCTTACCGATAGACCCTGCGTTATCAACTTTTTTGTTTCAACTTGGGTTGGAACTTTTTCTTTTTTTGGATTGGCATTTGGGGGCGCGATAGTAGCCAAAAAAACCTCCTGCATTTTAATTTTTTCATCTTGGTCGAGCAAAGAAATAGCTTGTGACAATTTATTACTTTCCGCTGTAAAATCTTTATCTATGACTTCGACATCCTCATGAACCATCAAGGACTTTTCGTTAAAACCATTAAGCATCAGTCCCTCCAAGGTTCGCACCCTAGAAAGCGCCACGTAACCCATTCCCTTTTCAAATGCTTTCGTCAAATCTATCTCTGCCGCGTCAAGACTCATACCCTGACTTTTGTGCACCGTAATCGCCCATGCAAGACGAAGTGGAACTTGAGATATTTCAGCCTTAACTTTATCATCCTCATCAATCGTCCAACTCGCCGGTTTTGCGGTTATCTTTTCTCCGCTTGCAATCCTGACGACCGGATCGTTGGCTTCGAAGGAAACAATGGTACCCAAAGTTCCGTTGCTATAACCCGCTTCGTAATTATTTTTAACAAACATGACTCTCGCACCCACCTTGAGATTTAGCGTCTCCGGCGCGAGACAGCTTCGCTTCAACTGTCCGACCATCCAATCCTTGCCTCTTGAAATCATTTTAAAAGAAAAAACCTTTCCCTCGATTTTTGACAGCTCTCGCTCGTTTATCGTGTCAACGTCAATATTATGGGTGTACAGTTTTGTCGGTTCCACCTTAAACTCCGGCTTTTTAAGCAGTCTTGTTCGAAGTAATTTCAACGTTTCCTCGGTAACGCAATTTTGCCTTATATCGTTTAGCACTTTGACAGCTTTTTGATCCACTTGGCGGTGTTGCTCGGTCAAATAGCAAATTTTGGGGCCAAGAGTTTGCCACACCCTGGATTCATAAACGAAACGCGCTTCGGGCTCACCCGCCCTCCTTACAGGCGGCAATTGAAAAAAATCGCCGCAAAATATTACCTGCATTCCGCCCATAGGCGAATCATTTCTTTTGACTGAACGAATAATCATATCCACAAGATCAAGCCTAAAGTGATGAAGCATGGATACTTCATCGATTATCAGAACTTTGGTCTTTTGAAATCTGTCATAGAGATACTTTCGTTCCTGTAAATCCTCAATATCCCACTCCGACAAATGATCTTTAATGCCGAGCCCCGACCAGGAATGAATAGTAATACCGCCAATATGTGTCGCCGCTATGCCGGTCGAAGCCGTTACGGCAATTGGAACGCCATGCGAGCGCAAAAAATCGATGTATCGATTAAGAAGATAAGTCTTACCGCTCCCCGCCGATCCCGTCAAAAAAACATTGTGCCCCAATTTCAATATTTGAAATGCTTCTTCCTGAGTCATTGTGTAATCTTACAATACTATTTGCGTAATATCAGCTTCTTCATAAAATCTTCATTTTTTAAAAATAAAATTTCAGAAGACAATGCGCTTTTTCCAGCGCAGGTTCATTAAACAAAAACCCCGAGAGGGGGTTTTTGTGTTTATCTATTTCTTTAAAGTTTTGAGGTCAACTGTTTTTGAAATGCATCTGACGCAAACAACCTGCAAATCTCTCGATTTGATGTACTTGCTCCCGCAGTTGGCACAGACCAAAATTTCCGACTTATTTGGCCTCTCTACCCATTTGCCATTCTGTTGAAAGGTTCTTTTGGAATATACTTTTATCGGTTTTTTTGTTTCCATGATATTAGAGAAATGTTAATGCTTTTCCTCTTTTATTGCCGCGGCCAGTTCTGCCAATGCGATGCACATAATCGTCGTAAGTCGCCGGCAAATCAAAATTAATAACGTGGCTGACATCCGGAATATCGAGACCTCGAGCGGCAACATCCGTGGCAACCAAAATTTGAATTTGATTGTCTTTAAATTTTCCAAGCGCGCGCTGTCTCTCCCTATGACTCTTGTTGCCGTGAATCGATTCGGCCCTAAAACCGTTCTCAGTCAGTGTTCTGAACAAATTTTCCACTCCATGCTTTGTGCGTCCAAAAACAAGTACTTTGTTAAACTCCTTGTTGTGCAAAAGGTCGTTCAGCGCCTGCAATTTGGCCGCACCCGTGCCGACTTTTATAACATCCTGTTCCACTCCCCTTGCCGTCTCACCGGTTGTAACCCTTATTCTGATGGGCTCACGCAAAAATTCTTTGATCAGTGTCTCTACTTGTGAAGAAATAGTGGCGGAAAAAAATAGAGTGTGTTTGTCCTTTGGCATTCCAAGAACAATAAAGCGCATATCGGCAACGAATCCCATGTCGAGCATTCTGTCCGCCTCATCCAAAACCAAAGTTCCAAATTCGCTGAGTCTTATGCACTTCCGCTCAATAAGATCCTTCAGTCTTCCCGGAGTGCCAACTATGAAACTGTTCTTATATCTTAAAGCCTTAATCTGGGGAACGATCGATGCACCCCCAACGCAACACACCGAAAAAATACCCATCCCTCTTGCAAAAACTTTTAACTCCTCATCTATCTGCAGTGCCAACTCTCTGGTTGGGACAATTATCAACACCTGTTCGTTCTTACCCTTCCTCACTTTATTTATGAGCGGAATTAAAAAGGCGGCGGTTTTTCCGGTGCCGGTATTGGCAATCCCAACAACATCATGACCGTTCAATACATGCGGAATGGTTTTGTCCTGGATTGGCGTCGGTAAAACATATCCCTTCTTTTCGATATTTTTTTTCAATTCTTCAACAATGTTAAAATCACTAAACTTGTGTTCAGGCACAAATTTGGCCACTTCCTCAGTAATTACAGCTCTGTTTATAAATTTGGACGGATCAATATATTGACCCCGCGAAGGACTTTTTCTGTTTTTAAAACCGAATCTTCCCTTTGCACGCGTAGCGCCATATGAATGCGCTCGACCCGCATTATTTCTATTGAATCTTTGATACATACTTTATATAACCCAAACATGGGACAACCATTAATGTTGTAACCAAACCCCGTGTGTTTTATATAAAGCCCGTAATTAAAGACGTTTTGAAGGAGTTACCTTTAAACGAAAAACTTTGAGATTGTTACTGTGGCATAATATATGAATCAAGTAGTTTTGTCAATACTAAACGCCCTTAGGCCACAGAACTCAACTGTCGCCTCGAATGTGGCGCCGATGCCATCAAAAAACCGCGCGCGGCGGTTTTTTGTATGGTTTCAGAATATTAGCCTTTTATGCCCGTGATTTTAACCTTAAGATGATGCTGTCTATGTCCCGCCTTTTTGTAATATCGGCTCTTTTGTTTGTAGTGTATAACGACGACTTTCTGATTGCGCCCAGCGTCCAAAATCTCACCGTCTACCGTAGCACCTGCAACCAACGGCATCCCCACTTTTGAAGTTGTTCCGTTGTCGATCAACAAAACATCATCAAAAGAAATCTTGTCTCCCTTTGCCTTTCCTTCAATTTTCTCTATGTTTAGGGTATCACCTTCTTTAACTTTGTACTGTTTGCCGCCGGTTTTAATGACAGCAAAAGATTCTGTCGCTTGCGAGTCGCCCGTTTTTTTTGTCTTTTTTTCAGCCATAAATCAATTTTATTCAAATACCCGCATTTATAAAAAATATCTACGGGACAAGTTATAGACCTGTATTTTACATATATTCTAAGGAATTGCAAGCTTTTGGATGAGACCTCCATATCGCCAAAATTTCAAATACTTGCCGTAAACACAAGTCTAACCTTCGACTAAAGAAAAACCGGCCACTTGGTCGGTCTAACGTCCTTGCTCATCATACGCCCTATTCCAGGCGTAGATGTCCAAATACGGATGACGACTCTCCCGGAGGGGATGGTTGTAAATCCGTAAAACGGCTCTGATTTGGTTCAGTGCTTCAATCGGTCCAATGCGGTCAGGAAGCGAACCAAAACGTTCCAACTCCTCTTCATATTCGTCACCATATTCACGAGCAACATACAGAAACACAGCTTCCCTAGATAGGAGCGGCTGTAACTCCATAATAACCTGCTCCATAATGCCTCGGCGAGCAGCCGCATCAGAGTCATCGCTTTCTGAAAGTTCGCGGCACCTATCGGCAAACTCCCTAGAAAACTTTCTCTCGACATTCGTGAGCCATTTTTCACGATTAACACAACCGCACATTGAGAGGTCAAGCTGACATTCTATGGGCACATTCATAAAAAACTCCTCCTGTCATGCTAACACGAGAGTTCAAAACCGCAACGGCACCGGCACTAACACAATGCTTCCGGTAATCCTATAGTGCGCTACTTGCCATCATAAGAAAAAAAGCTGAGGATGACAGCAATACGACTGAAATGATTATAAAAAATTCACTTTGCATGTTTATATATTCTATCACAATCAATTCCCTCTCCAATTAACAGCTGGGGATATCACGATTCATCCACCTCGGGCTTTTCGAGAATCAGCGGTTCATATCCCAAAGCTTCATCGGCTTTAGTGATACGCACGATGTCTTTGTCAATTTTCTTAAACTCGCGCGAAGTGTCCGTATATTGATTTACGACAGTCGCTATAGTTTTGCCGAGCTTGTCCTGTTTTTCCGCAAACTTTTTCAAATGAGTGGTAAGATCACCGACTCTTTTCACGATATCCAAGGCCTGTTCCTCTATCTGCATCGCCTTGAGGCCCTGCAAAACTGTCTGCAAATATGCCAGAAATGAGGTAGGCGATACTATTATAACCTTGTACTTCGACGCCGCTCTCTGAATCAAGCTCTCGGTCTCTTCCTTTAAAGCTCCGATTTTGTTGATCAAAAGATCATAATATATCGCCTCATGGGGAATAAACATAAAGGCAAAATCCATCGTTCCTTTGGACGGTTGGATGTATTTTGAAGTCTCAACAATGCGATTTTTTAAATCATTAACGAAAAGCTTTTCCAATTTTTCTCTTTCTACCGCGTCTTTTTGCTCAGAAAGCTTATTATAATTCTCCAAAGAAAATTTCGAATCTATCGGAATAATTTTTTCTTTAACGAAAACTACACAGTCGGGAATAAGCTCCTGGCCGTTTTCGTCGACACCCAATTTGTATTGCATCTCAAAACTGCCCGGCGGCAAAACATTTTTTAGAAGAGTCTCCAGATAATATTCCCCCAGAATTCCGCGCTGTTTGGGATTTTTAAGAATATCCTGCAAATTTTGAAGCTGGTCGGCAAAGTTGACCATCTGCTTCCCGGTCTCCTCTACCCTAGTCACTTTCTCGGTCATATTGGTCACCTCGCGCAAAAACTTATCTATGAGCTTTTGCGACTCACCGAATTGATTGCGTACGGAATCATTCATCGAACGAGTCGTTTCCCCCATCTTCTCGTCAACCGTTCTTGAAAGCTCGTTGACCTGTTGTAAAATCAGTTTGAAGCCGACATCATTGTCCTCATTTTGCCTTCCATTGCCACTTTGTTTCCAAAGCAAAAAGCCATTTACTCCAAGAAAAATCACGACGAGACCAAGCAGAATTAAGTAAATTGCATCCATGGACCACATTATATCAACATATGATAAAATGTGTGAATAATACTTATTTCTTAACTAACATGTCTTTACATCAACAAATTTTGAATGACGCCAAGGAGGCCATGCTAAAAAGGGACGAAATCAAATCGCTTGTTTTAAAAGGCGTGAAAGCCACATTTATGAACGAGCTTATAGGAAAAAATGACGCCAAAAAAACCGAGCTTACAGATGAAGAAGCTCTGACAATTATTCGGCGCCTGGTTAAGCAACGAAAAGACTCGATTGAGCAATTTACAAAGGGTAATAGAAAAGATTTAGCGGACGAAGAGGCAAAGGAACTTACTATACTCGAAACTTATTTGCCGAAAATGATGAGCGAAAGCGAAATCATAAAACTGGCTAAAGCCAAAAAAACAGAGCTTGGCATAAGCGACAAAGCGAAGGCCGGAATCCTCATGTCATCACTCATGAAAGACCTAAAAGGCAAAGCTGACGGAACTTTGGTCAAAAAGGTCGTGGATAATCTATTAAGCTAAGCATAAATATGAAAGCTAGCGAATGGTTTAAAAAAGCACACGAGGCGGTTGATAATCCGGACGTGGGCAAAGAGGCAGAGCTTCTGGAAATTGCTCTTTCGTTGAACTCAAAAATTGAGGACGAGTCTCACGTCGCCGGCCAGCAGGCAAAATCTCAGTTAGAGAACGGTAAATTTGGCAACTCGCGTAAAGATTGGACTGTCTTGCAAGAGGAAAAGGAAGAAAAAGACATAGAGAGGAGAGAGCTTCTGAGAGACCACTAACGGGTTTGGAGTGCAAACATTTGCGCATTGACGCAAAGTTTATTCGTGTTATTATCTCGAAAGTACTCTGATTACAAATGAATACTCTAATAGCCTCCATTGCCGAAGCCAACAGATTGATTGCAAAAGGCTGGCGAAGGCCTGCCGCGATTGCAAAAACATCAGTGGCCAATGTCGCCAACTGGTACCCAGTCGAGGATAGTGTGACTTTAGGCGCCCTGGTTGTCGCCTACGTGCGGACAGCGTTCAACTCTTCGTCCACTAAGTGACGCAGTCTGCATTTTAACCAACTCAAGAGGGTTGGTTTTTTTATAAAAAAAACGGTAGAACTAACTACCGCTCCACATAAAGGCTCTTCGCGCCAACTCCGTACAGTTTGGTATACAAAGCTTCTCTTTGATATGAGCCTTGTGCGACTCCACCGTCTTAACGTTAAGACCAAGATCTTCCGCAATTTGTCGCGTACGAATGCCCCGCCCGATGAGGGTAAAAATCTGAAGCTCCCTATCAGACAACGCGTCCAGAGGCTCTGTGCTTGGAAAGTGTCCGGGCTTTGCCAAAACAGTGAGACGAACCACCTTTTTCCCCAAAGCCTCACTAAATGAAAGCCCCGTTAGAATCACTTCTTCGATTGCGACAGTGATTTTAGTCACGCTCGCATTTTTTTCAAGAAAACCATTTACTCCGGCAGAAAGACATCGAAGACCATACAGCTCCTCATTGAACGCAAAAACTAATATTTTGAGTTCTGGGTATGAAAAACGAAGACTCTTCAAAAGATCGAGACCGCTAGGCAGGAGAGGGTCCAAAATGAGAAGCTCGGGCGCCGATTGCTTAACGACGTCCAAACAATCTAAAACAGAATTACCGCTTTTAACGAGCTCCAGCCCCATTCGCTCGACAACTAGCCTCAATGTTTCGACGACGACAGGAATGTCAATCAAACAGACCCTGGTTTCGGGTAACTTGTTTGTTTTCATAAATAGCAAAGTTCAGACTGATTCCATAGTATGAACTATTAAAACTTTGTCAATTATCGCAGAAATTTTGTTATTCATCAGTTTTTATGCTATAAAATATGCGCCAGTAATGAATATTTAATATTCAACATGGCCCTATCGTCTCCGCCAGAGGCGGACAGGTAGGCTGGTCTAGGACAGCGGCTTTTTCCGCCCGAGGCGGACCCTCCTCCGGAGGGCAAGTATAATATGTGTTACTTGTATATTCTTAAAAGCATAACGTTTTCGAGACACTATATCGGCATATCTGCAGACACTGAAGTAAGACTTGCCAAACATAACCGAGGTGATGTACGCTCGACAAAGGCATATAGGCCCTGGGAAATTGCTTACATTGAAGAGTATAATGATAAAACTGATGCAAGGCGAAGAGAATTATTTTTAAAGAAAAACGCAAAAGCAAGACATGATTTGTTCGAAAGTATAGAAAAAATGGCCCTATCGTCTAGGCTGGTCTAGGACAGCGGCTTTTCAAGCCGTTAACTCGGGTTCGAATCCCGATAGGGCTACAATTATAAAAATGAGTCCGGCTGGTTTGGCCGGCCATTTTTATTTGTAGCCCTAAGCAAGCCAACTGCTTGGCTTGCGTTCGAAATTCGAAGGGCGGAGTCATGTTTCTTTAGCAGAAGAAACAGACGAGCCCGTGCCCGACTTATTTTGATTTATCAAAATAGAAGTGCCCTTGTGGTGCAGACTTTGCCGAGCGACGGCAAGGCAAAAGTCGAGGGAGAAACTCCCGATAGGGCTACCAGATTTTATTCAGAATATCAATGGCTACCGCTCGTCATCTAAGCAAAAAAGTTACCCGCAGCCTTGTCGGTTGCGGGTTGATGTTTGTGCTATCTGGTGGCCCCATAGTCGGGGTCGAAAGCCACGTCGGGAGTAAACTCCTCTGTCGGCTTCCAGGCGTTCGGATAGTGGTTCTCGATTACCGCCCTGGTTTCCCAGTCGCAACGGATCAAGAACCTGCGTATCAGGACGCGCCACCCCTTACCAATTTTTTCCATGGTGGGATCCTTCGTTTGATGGTTTACGGATGAGTACGGGCAGACTACTCCCAAGGAACAAGTCCGAGAACCTGCTGGTGCTCGTCAGTAACGGGCGTCGCCGTCTGGTAGAGCACACCGATTCCTAACGGAGCGAGTCCCGACCTGAGAACTTGATAGGAACTGCGCAGAAGCTCCGCGACAGCCCTAAAGTCCTCGCGCCTGATTCCGCGAAGCGGCAGCAGATAGATGCAGGGATTGATCATAACTTACCAGTTTTTGAAATTTGCAACGTAGAGCTTGCGGGGCAATTCGTTGTCGCGTCCAGGGTGACGGCAAGAGCTTAGAAGCTCAAGCATCCTTTCGCTCTTACAGACTTGGGCGATAGCAGTCATTGAATCAATCATCTCAACGCTATCCTCAGCGCGGCAACTATGAGAATTAACTCCGCAAGCCGCTCCAGCCCGAAGCTGATACTGAATGGACAGAAAGTATTCGTCCGCCTGCTCACCATCGATTATATTTTTGGAAACAAGCAGGAACAGAGACGCGATAGCTTTACGCAAGACGAACTGGTAAAGCGAGGTGATGGTCTTCGTTTGAGGAGCGGCAGTGTAAATCTGCCAAACGTTCTCAAGGATTGCCTTGAACTCGCTGTATGTCCACGCTGCGCTTGAATCGAGCAGACGCTTGCCTTCCGTTGCCAGCCAGGTCATCCTGCCGCACAAGTAAATAAAGTGGGCAAAGATAACTGGAAGAGTGCACCCTACTGACCAATGGTTGATGTCGACGTGGTCAAAGTCAGGGATTTCAACTACGTTTTCTTTATTGTTGTTCACGAACTGTCCTTTCTCAAGGGGGTGTCAGTTGGCGTAATTGCTTTCTGAGGTGCCCTTGCCTAGGCGATACTATACACCACGACATAGCTGTTTGTCAAGCACTAAAAAAGCGCCCGACTAAGCCGTATTTATATTACGGGGAATACATCCCGACAATTCCCAGATACTTTCGGCTATCAGTCCTCCAGTTCGGAAAGCCAAACTTTCGATGTAAGTATCCACACCCCCAACCACACCCCATGATATAATGTCAATATGAACCTCTCGGAAAACGAGATAAACAAAAGACTCATAAGGCTCAGAAATTTAGAGAATCTCCACATCAAAGCCAGAGAAAGGATCGTT
>Ga0209542_10016536_pt1 | contig 12232 bp, 12 predicted proteins | sample RifCSPhighO2_01_FD_184028 | JGI IMG/M metagenome (GOLD analysis project Ga0209542, IMG submission 184028) | Soil microbial communities from Rifle, Colorado - Rifle CSP2_plank highO2_0.1 (SPAdes) (version 2) | ecosystem: Environmental > Terrestrial > Deep subsurface > Rock core/Sediment ...
GTGATTCATGAGAGATTTTTTTGGCTTTTGGATCTGCCTCCCATTCCCCCACTAGGCTAAACTGTTCTTTTTTACCATTCACTGAAAGGGTTATGGCAGATCCAAGCTGAACCAGTGACTTTTTGCCACCCTTATGATTTTCTTCAATCAAATTGGCGCGCTTAATTATTTCGCCTAGCTCCTCGATCCTACCATCAATGAGAGATAATTCTTCACGAGCCGCTGTGTATTCCGAATTCTCTGCAAGATCTCCCATGGACCTTGCTTGGGCTACCCTTTCAAGAACTTCAGGCCGCTTGATACGACTTAATTCCTCGAGTTCGCTCTTTAATTCGTGGAGACCGTCTTTTGTTACATAAACGCTTTTTGTATCCATATTAACATTAATCCCCACAAGATTAATTTTTATTGTCTTGGGGGGAGGATTTGTTATTTAAATTTATCAGCTTATATATACAGGAAAGGCGGTTTATTGTCAATATCCTGGAGTATATTTTTTGAGTATTTTTCGCATCTCATCTTATAGATTTTGAGAATAATTTTGCCCTTATCTTGGGGGTGAAAGTACGCTGCTTTTCTTCTAATCTCTTCTCCTGTGATTCTATTGCTCATATATAAGAACTGGACTGCGTAAAAGATCTTGTCCAGAGAATCTAAAAAGCGTTCCCAAATATCTCTTTTTAAAGGAATTTTTTCCCGCAGAGCGGGATCCCGCTTTGCGGGACTTTTTGGAATTTTGACATTCGCAAGATAATTCTTTACCCAAAAATTTGCGGAGAGGAATTTTTTATACATGCTGTCCCTATCAAGCAAGAGATAGAGCTGCGCAATTTCTCGGGCAGAAAATAAATTGCGACGCAAGCGCGACAATAAAAGATTATCCTCTGACAGAAAGAGGTTTGGACAAACAAGATTCATTCCGTGCAAATCATGAATCGACCTTTTATATCCGGTTAGTAGCAACAAAACATTTACAAAAAATCTTGTAATCCAAAGAGACTTATGCGTTGTAATTATGAAAAAATCTATATCATCTATAATTTGGGCATTTTTTAGAGATAGACTTCCCGATATCCCAATTAATTTGATCGTGGGTATAAAAGAGAGGATATTTGCAGCTTTTTTTGCTGCTTCTAATTTGCCTATGCTTATTCTTTCTCTTTTTAATCTTTCGAATACTATTTTCTTCCTTCCAATTAGGAAAAGGTGCCTATTTTTTGCTTCTATTTTTCTTGCGCGAATCATTTGATTAAGAGCCTTATTGAAAGAATTTTTATTAACTTGCGTTCTAATATTCAAAAATTTCCAAAGCTCGTGTTTCTTTAAGGGGTAATCAAAAACATCAGAGTACGAAAGTGTCCTTATTATTGCTTTATAAATTCTATTGTCCTGCATATCTATCTAAAACCTGAGACACACCTGCGCTTAAAGTTTCGACCGCGCTTTGAGGGGAAGCATTTTCGTTAATTATAGACCTTATGGCATTTCCAAGATAGGAATTTAAGGAATTAACCATAGCATCGTCATAAGTGTCAGATGCGAATATTGTTGAAGACGCAATTTCGCCTTGTTCAACAAATGGGTAAATTAGAGTGTTTGTTTTTAAAAGACTAGCCATATCCGCTCTTGGATAAAGCGATCCAAATAGTCTAACCTTTGATTCTTTGCTATAGAGCTTTTCCATGGTCTCGCGACTTGCTAAAAATTCTAGAAATTCAAATGCCTCCTTTGAAAATTTCGTTTTACTTGATACCCCTTCTACCCAGTAACTTGCGATAGTTGCGTTACGCGATGGAAGATGAGGAACAGGCGTAATCGCAAATTCAAGATTTGGATTTAGAGCTTTAATCTCAAATATGTCCCATGAATACCCAAAATACATAGCCAGATTACCTTTTGCGAAGGCAAGTTTTGAATTCTCGATTCGGTCATCCCAAACTTTTGCATCGCCCCGCGCAAAAGACGTATAGAAATCTAGCGCGTCATAAGCGTTCTGTTTTGATGCACCGTTAAGATCGGAGATGTTGGCACCGTTTTGAATCAAGAGCAAAGAAATGATGTCAGATGCGTGGGCAATATTGTCATATGCGCCAAGAGCAACTCCTGAAGAAACAATTCTTGAAGAGGCATCTTTGACTGTAAGTTTTCTGGAAACATTTCCAAGGTCATCCCATGTTGATGGATATTCATTAATACCCGCAGCCGCAAAACTTTGAACATTTACAAAAAGAGCAAGGGTATCAAAGTGAATGGGAACTCCGTAATATGCTCCGTTTACCTTCAAGCCCTCTTGAATAACCTTGTAAAATTTGTCCATCTCAAGAGAATTGGCTACGTCGCTAGGAAATGGCAAAAGCAGTGGCCTAATTTGAGTTATCCAACTATTATGGAAACGAAAAATATCAGGACCGGTTCCATTTCCTATTCTTGTGGACAGACGGTCAATATACTTTCCTAGACCCTTTATGTCTTGTTTCTCATATTTTATCTTAATATTTGGATGCGCTTTTGTGAATTCATCCGCGACCTCGCGAAACGCTTGACTGTCTTCCCAAACTCCCCAATAGAGAAGCGTTGCGACTTTCGTCCCCTTGCTCCTAAACTGAGGCAAGATAAAAACAATCGATACTATTATAAGAACGGAAATAATAACTACTCCAATTATTAAGCTTATTATCTTTTTTTTGCCTGATCCTGTGTTTTGAGTATTAAATTCTCCTTGTGGTTCTATAGCTTGGGGTTCCTGAGTTAAATTTTCTTCCATAGTTTTTCCCCAACTGGACAAAGCCAATTGGGGACCCCGATATCAGTTACTTATATTCATATAGTATAATATGTTGATTTCAAAAAACCAACAATGCCAAGATTTTCACTGCCTAAAAAACATACGATTAAACACGCCGCAAAATCCGCTTATTGGTTTTTTGTGGGATTTATTTTGTCTGGTGCATTACTCTCCTCCTTCGTTCTTTTCTATTTCCAATACGCTTTCAGAAATAAAGTCATTCCAGGCATTTTTGTAGATAGTATTTATATTGGAGAAAAATCTCGGGCGGATATTGAGAGAGTCTTCAAAGATATGAACGAAAAAATTGGCAAAAGTACATTTATTTTTTCTCAAGGGCAAAATATAGCAACAGTTTCCGCAGAAACACTTGGCATTGGATATGACATTAACCTAATAAGCGAACAGGCACTTAGTCTAGGAAAGACAAAAAATCTTCTTAGCGATATTTATATAATACTTTCCTCCTACATTAATGGTACTTTTCTTTCTTCCTCTTACACATTTAGCGAGGATAATCTGGTAGAAGAGCTTGAACCAATTCGTAAAGCAGTTCACGTAGATCCACAGGATGCTCAATTTAGGGTGGAAAATAACAGGGTTGTAGCATTTCAAGAATCTAGTGAAGGACAAACTCTTGATATTGATTCTTTAAAAAAGGAAATCAGAAAAAATATTAAACAACTTATGATGGATCGCGAGTCAAAAATCTTAGCAATGGAAATTCCTATAAAAATCCTAAAACCTAATACAACAACCGAAGAAGCAAATGACCTTGGCATAGTTGAAGAAATAGGATTAGGAAAGTCAACCTTTTTAGGTTCTATACCAAATCGAGTTCACAACATCGCTTTGGCGACAAGCAAGATTAATGGAGCGCTTGTAGCTCCGGGTGAAGAGTTTTCTTTCGCAAAAGCTATCGGAGATGTTTCAAAATTCACAGGATATAAAGAGGCATTTGTAATTTCGGGGGGGAAAACTGTGCTTGGAGACGGAGGAGGAGTTTGTCAAGTATCAACAACATTATTCCGCGCCATCCTTAATACTGGATTACCGATAACAGAAAGGCATCCTCATGCATATCGTGTTGGGTATTATGAACAAGATTCGCCGCCGGGATTTGATGCTACAGTGTATGTTCCAACTGTTGATTTAAAATTCAAGAATGATACCGAAAAACATGTTCTTATTCAAGGGTATGTGGATCCGGTTAACATGAGTCTAGCTTTTACTTTTTATGGGAAAAGAGACGGAAGAAAAGTTACAATAACAAAACCGACTATAACAAACGTTGTGCCCGCCCCGCCGCCACTTTATCAAGATGACCCCACTTTGCCAAAAAGCGTCGTGAAACAGATTGATTTTGCCGCCCCCGGAGGAAAATCGGTTTTTACTAGAACCGTAACGCGCGACGGCCATGTAATTATAAATGATACGTTTGTTTCCTCTTATCGTCCCTGGCAAGCAGTATTCTTGCGTGGAACCAAAGAATAACCTATGGGGAAAATAATAACAATCGAACAATCAATCGACATTGCAAAGCAACTAAAACAGGAGGGTAAAAGGATTGTGTTGGTGGGTGGGATATTTGATTTGATCCACAGAGGTCATGTTGAGTTTCTTGAAGCAGCAGAAAGAGAAGGAAACGTTTTGATTGTACTTTTGGAGAGCGATGAAAAAACAAGAGAAATTAAAGGCAAAAACAGACCAATTAACGCGCAAGTTGACAGAGCTTTTGTGTTATCAAGGTTTGTGATGGTTGATTACATTCTTTCCCTCCCTTATTTCAAGAAGGATAAGGATTATGAAAAACTTGTAAAATTGCTCCAACCTGATATAATTGCGGTCACAAAATCCGATACGCTTAAAAAGCTAAAAAAAAGATACGCGAGAAGTGTTGGCGGCAAGCTTGTTGAGGTAATTTCAAGAATTAAAGAATATTCGACAAGCAAAATAGAAGAAAGAATATGAAAAAGCTTATTTTTGTATATGTTGCCTTAATTATTGCCGTAGCTCTTCTTGCGGTTGTCCGCACGGGCGGCAATTTTTCCCTGCCGAATCCATTCGGAGGGGGCGCCCAGGCACAAGTGGGAGACAAAAAGATAAACTTAATACTCGCAAAATCTAACAAAGACAGGGTGAGAGGGCTTTCGGGAAGAAATAGTCTGCCGGAAGATCAGGGAATGTTATTTATCTTTGAAAAAAAGGGGAAATACGGCTTCTGGATGAGAGATATGAAGTTTCCCTTAGATATTATCTACATTGATGATAACACAGTAGTTTACCTCGTCGAAAATGCACCTGCCGGCGCACAGGCTCCAAACTTAACCATTTACACACCAGATAATGATGCTAATCGAGTGCTGGAACTAAATGCCGGCGGCGCTAAAAAGTATGGCATTAAAAAAGGCACCAAGATAACCTTCAAAAATATTTAAATAGCTACATGGCTATAATAGCTACAATAGTTTTTAAACCATTCAGCCATTTTAACTATTCAACTATTTTATAATTCCCTATGAGGATCTTATCTATCGAAACTAGCTGTGATGAGACGGGAGCTGCAGTGGTTGAGCGAAAAGATGGCGAACAATTCATGCGAGTTTTATCGAATGTTACCGCCACATCTGTAACTCTTCATGTCAAAACAGGCGGAATAATTCCTGAGTTTGCAGCTCGAGAACAAATAAAGGCAATCATCCCGGTTATTATTCAATCGTTACTTGAATCGGAAAAGATCGAATATGGTTCGGATGAAAACAACTTTAAAAAAGCTAACCAAATCTTAAAAGAAAAAATCGATGCAATAGCCGTAACGCATGGTCCCGGACTTATAGGATCGCTTCTTGTTGGGGTCGAAACAGCAAAAACCCTATCTTTTGCATTCGATAAGCCCATTATTCCAGTCCACCATCTCCTCGCCCATCTCTTCGCGAATTTCATATTCAATACTGAATACTCAATACTGAATACTGAAAAAATATTCCCATTCATTGGCCTTATCGTTTCCGGCGGCCACACCGATTTGCTATTATTCAAATCTGTATCGAAGTTCAAATGGCTAGGCGGAACTCGAGACGACGCAGCAGGCGAAGCACTCGACAAAATCGGAAGACTTCTTGGACTCCCTTATCCCGCAGGGCCCATTATAGAACAAAGAGCGAAGCTTTACTTCAATTCCCTCTCCCCTCGCGGGAGAGGGCGGGGTGAGGAGGAAAGGTCGAATATTAAATTTCAAAGCCCATTAGTCAATTCTGATGATTTTGATTTTTCATTTTCAGGATTAAAGACTGAAATATCAAGATTTATTAACAAAAAACATTTAACCGAAAGGTTAATTAATGAGATTTGCTATGCATTACAGGAGTCAATTTTTGCTGTTTTGATCAAAAAAACTATTCGAGCAGCGAAATTGTACAAAATAAACCAAATTGCTCTTGGCGGCGGCGTTTCCGCAAACCAAACCCTCCGCCAACAATTTGAATTGGAAATTGGAAATTTGAAATTGGAAATTGCATTGTCTGTCCCTCCGAAAGAATTCTCGACAGACAATGCCGCTATGATCGGCGCCCACGCACTCCTCAATCATAAACCAGTTGATTGGGACAAAATTACTGCCGAACCCGACCTCTACTTCGACTAGGTCCTTGCAAAATTCGTTTTCGTTCTTTACAATCACTAACTTCTGCCTACCCGCCAATAATTGCTCCACGAGCCGTGAACGAATAGTTCTGAAAAGGCGAGTGGTAAAATTAGGCGGGTCTGCTATACTTTTAAAATATGAAGAGTTTAATATTAGTTGAATCTCCCACTAAGGCAAGGACATTGAGTAGGTTTCTTGGGGGGAAATATGATATTCAAGCGTCTATGGGGCATATTCGGGATTTGCCAAAAGGTGCTCTTGGTGTTGATATAAAGCATAATTTTGAACCTAAGTATGTAATTCCTAAAGATAAAAGGAAAATAATGGAGGCTTTAAAAGAAGAAGTAAAAACTGTTGACCATGTAATTCTTGCGACAGATCCTGACAGAGAAGGAGAGGCAATATCTTTCCATCTTAGAGAAATTCTCTCAGATGAAAATAAAAAAGCTAAATTTGATAGGATTGTTTTCCATGAAATCACTCCTCAGGCAATAAATGAAGCGCTTAAGCATCCAAAACAAATAGATATGAATTTAGTTGCTGCTCAAACCGGAAGACGTGTTCTTGATCGTATTGTGGGATACAAACTTTCCCCTATTCTTTGGATGAAAATTAAAAAAGGACTCTCGGCAGGCCGCGTTCAATCAATTGCCTTAAGATTAATTGTTGAGCGGGAACGCGAGATTGAAAAGTTTAAAAGCAGTACGTTCTATCGATTATTTGTGGCTGCGAATAAGTCCCGCGAAACGGGATCCCGCCCTGCGGGAAAAGACAATAACCCTATCTCATTCGAACTAGTAAAAATAAACGATGAACCAATCGAAAAAACAACCACTCTCGCTCTTTATGATGGAGAATACAGATACGCACAAACCGCACTTACAAACACTGACGCAGAATCCATAAAAAATGAAATTTCAAACTATGATTTCCGAGTTTTGGATATAACACAGAAAAAAACAAAGCGCGCGCCCTATCCCCCATTTACCACATCGCTTCTTCAAATTGAAGCTTCGCGCCGTTTTGGATACACAAGTAAGCGAACAATGGGCCTTGCGCAAAGACTATATGAAGAAGGCTTTATAAGCTATCACAGGACCGATTCTTACAATCTATCAAATGAGTTTATCTCCCAAGCAAGAAATTACGTTGAGAAAAATTTTGGCAAAAAATATCTTCCTCAAACACCACGCATTTATCATACAAAGTCAAAACTTGCCCAAGAAGCCCACGAGGCAATTCGCCCTACAAATTTATTTGATGATGAAAAAACCGTTGCATCAAAACTTGGTAGTGATTTTGCAAAACTCTACGGTCTTATCTACAAAAGAGCATTATCAACCCAAATGGCAGACGCTGCGTTCTTGTCAACGCATGTCGAAGCGCAAACTAAAAATGGCAAAGCTTATGATTTTGTGGCAAATGGACGAGTTATGAAGTTTGATGGATTCTTAAAAATCTGGTTCTATGAAGATGAAGAACAGCTTATTCCGGAACTTACTCGCGATGAGGTCTTAAAGATTTCAGAAATTAATATAACCGAACATAATACAAGTCCTCCGCCTCGCTATAACGAGGCGTCTCTTATCGGCGCTTTGGAAAAGCATGGTATTGGTCGACCCTCAACCTATGCTCCGATCATTTCAACAATTGAAGCGCGATTTTATGTTGAAAAAGAAGAGAACCGCTTTAAGCCAACTGAAATAGGAACTCTGGTGAATGATTTTTTGGTTAAAAACTTCTCAACAATAGACGATATTCCTTTTACAGCGTCCATGGAAGACAAATTTGATGAAGTAGCAGACGGAAAAACTGATTGGGTACCGGTCATAAAAGACTTTTATGGACCGTTTGAAAAACATCTTAAGGATGCTGAGGATGAAAAGAAAATTAAAATCGAACCCGAGAAAACAGGCGAGAAGTGTCCGCTTGATGGCGGAGACGTGGTAATTCGAATTGGAAGGTTTGGAAAATTTAAGGCGTGCAACAACTTTCCAAAGTGTAAGTTTCGGGAATCAATCATTGAGGATTCAGGGTTTTTGTGTCCAAGAGATTCCGGCAAGATGGTTTTGAAGCGAACTCACAAAGGAAGAACATTTTACGGGTGTGCAAACTATCCAAAATGCGATTTTGCCGTATGGACTAAATCACAGCTTATAAAACAGGCGATTCCTTCGAATAAACCCCAACAGCCCCAATCCCCCGAATCTCCCCAATCAACCCAAGCAAATTAGGTATAATATGCTTTATGAGGCTAGATGCTTACAAACTTAGGAGGACTCAAGTATTGGAAAAAGATAAACGAAAGATTCGGAAAAATGAAATTTACATTATTCTGGATAATGTGTTAGATACATACAATGTTGGCGCAATATTTAGGCTTGCTGATGCTGTAGCTGCAAAAAAACTTTTCCTTTGCGGATATACTGAGACTCCACCAAACTCACGAATCAAAAAAGCTTCAATTAATACAACTGAATGGGTCGACTGGGAGCATCGCGAAAGCGCTGTTGACGCGCTTCTCGAACTTAAAACTCAAAACATAAAACTCAAAACTATTGCGATTGAGCAAAGCCCGAAGAGTATTCCGTATACCCAAGCGGATTACGAATTCCCAGTTGCATTAGTGGTCGGAAATGAAACTCATGGTGTCTCAAAAGAAGTCCTTGAAGTCGTCGATCAAACCGTCGAACTCCCAATGTTTGGCGTAAATATCAGCCTAAATGTTATGGTCAGTCTCGCAATTGTTCTTTACAAATCCCTCGAACAAAACACATAAAGTTGTATAATATCGGCAATGAAAGCTTTATTCGATGGTCCAATTGCAAAAATTTACGATTCTTGGGTTGAAAGCGGATATTATAATTACGATCAAGAAGCAAAGGCCATCGCGGAGATAATTAGCCCTCGAAAAACTATATTCGAACTAGGAATTGGCACTGGGAATACTGCTATCCGACTTGCAAAAATGGGCTTTGATGTTTCGGGCATTGACAATGCAAAGGACATGTTGTCTATCCTTAGAAAAAAACTAAAAAAGGAAAAGCTAAATATAAGATATGAACTTTCGGATATGCGAAACTACAATCTAAGGAGAAAATTCGATGTAGTTTTATCCGCCGGAGGGGCTTTCATAATAGCTAAATTAAGAAACAAATTTTCGTTTGATACATATTTTACAAATTTTGAGGATCTTATAAAAATATTTAAAACCGTAAGTAAAATGCTTAAGAGTAATGGACTTTTTCTAATAAATGTTCAATATCACGGTGAGAAATTCGAACTGCAAATCAAAGATGGAACAAAGTATTGGTTCGCTCTGGAAAAGAAAGGTAAATATCATATCAAAACTCATCATTTCAAGAAAAACGGTAAGGTTTTTTTGAAAAAGAGATACAATTTTGCCTATTACCCTATGAGTAAAATAAATAAGTTGGCAAAAGATGTTGGATTAAGCGTGATCGGATTTGATAAAAGCAAAACATTCTATGTCTTCGGAAAATAATCTATCTCTTGTGGTAAAATAGGAGTTCGATGAATTCTGATCTGCTCGTGATAGTCTCGATTATTATTGTCGGATTTGCGATTGTAATTTATTTTATTCGAAAACAAAATTCGCCCGATTCTTCCCTAATCGAGTGGCTTAAAACCATGCAGACTTCATTCGACCAAAATGCAAAGACAATGAACTTTACGCTTCTTTCGAATTCAAAACAATTGAATGACAGGCTAGACAATGCCGCAAGGGTGATTGCGCAGGTATCAAAAAATATTGGCGAGATGTCAGAGATTGGCAGATCAATGAAAGAGCTTCAGGAATTCTTGCGAAGCCCAAAACTCAGGGGAAACATTGGCGAGCAGGTTTTAAAAGAACTTTTATCGCAATTATTGCCGAAGCAATCTTTTAATCTTCAATATGCGTTTAAAAATGGAGCTATTGTTGATGCCGCGATAAAAACTGAAGCCGGAATAATTCCAATCGATTCAAAATTCCCCTTGGAAAACTTTCGAAAGATGAATTCGGCAAACTCGGAATCAGACAAAAAAGCTGCCGAACGGGAATTCGTCTCCGATGTTAAAAAGCATATTGACGATATTGCTAAAAAATATATCCTGCCAGCTGAAGGAACAATCGACTACGCTCTGATGTACGTTCCTTCCGAATCTGTTTATTACGAAATCGTGAATAATTCGACTTTGTTCGATTACTCAGCAAAGTATCGAGTGCTCCCTGTTTCTCCTATGACTTTTTATGCCTATCTTCGCGCGATTCTAATGGGATTTGAAGGGCAAAAAATAAGTCAGCATGCCCAAAAAATCCTCGCGGGCTTGAGGGCTATTCAAAAAGAATATGAAAAAGTCGGCGATAATTTGGATACACTCGGAAAACATGTCACGAATTCCTATAATATGATCAGCCAAGTTGACACCGGCTTCTCAAAACTCGGCGAAAAGATAAAAAATACAAGCACTATTGAGCAAGAGGAGAAAGAGCTACTTACTTAGTATCCGGGGAAATCTTCACTTTTGATATTCTCTTCCGAAACCCCAATATTTTTGACTAATCCTTCCATTGCGCTGACAAATCCAGCCGGCCCCGAAATATAAAATAACGAATTCAGATTCTGAACGTTCTTCCTGATCTTATCCTCATCGATTCTTCCTTCTTCAGATGTTACCACATAAATTATTTTTCGATTATTATTTGCAAGTGAATTTAATTCGTCCTGGAAAATAATTTCATCTCTATTGCTGAAAGAGGCAATTAGGATAAAAGAGGTATCGAGATTTTTATCTCTTAAATACACTAGTATTGATCTTGCAGGGGTTATTCCAATACCTCCGGCCAAATATACTTTGCCTCTTGGATCCTGTTCGTCTAAAACGAATGTTCCGTGCGGGCCACTCATTTGAACCTTCGCGCCAATAGGCAAAGCGTCAAGGGTTTCCTTAAAGGAACTTTGTATGATTCGGGTTGTTATTATGAGTATACCCTCTGTCGAACTTGATGCTATAGTAAAAAAGCGAGATATCCCACGCTCGTCAGGGTTTTCAATATTTAATATCATCTTGATATATTGCCCTGAGATGAATTCAAATGTAGAAGGTCGCGAGAAATAGAAAGAATAGGTATCCCCGGTTAACTGTTCTTTCCTTATTAATTCAGGAGTGAAACTCTGGGGCGGATTAGACATGGGAATAATATAAAGTATCTCTTGCTTTTATACAACATGCTATGCTAACCTATTCATATAACTATGAGGCAGCCTATTATTTTGATTCTTATAGTAGCTATCCTAGGAATTGGGCTTCTGTTTTTTTTAATTTCTAAAACTCCTAAAAAAACTGGGCCTGGGTCAGAACTTATCCAAAGGTCAGAACTTATCCAAAGGAGTGAAGTTACAGTAGGACAAAATGGTTTTTCACCACAAACACTAGAGATTAAAAAGGGCAAGACAGTAGTATGGATAAATCAAAGCGGGGAAGATGCAACTGTTAATTCTGACCCCCACCCTACCCACAATTTAAATAGATTTTTAAATCTTGGCCAATTTCCATCCGGATCTTCTGTTGAGGCCACCTTCAACGAGGCAGGAACATTTGGCTATCATAATCATTTTCATCCTTCTCAAAAAGGCACAATCGTGGTAGAATAGTTCAACATGTGACAAACCCACTCGGTCAGTTGTTAATTGTCAAATGTCAGTTGTTTTCGACTGAAAAGAGAAACCATGTGTTACAACTGTGGATGTGAGATGCCCGATGATGACATGGGCCATCCTGAAAACATAACTAAGAAAACC
>Ga0209542_10016539_pt1 | contig 12231 bp, 15 predicted proteins | sample RifCSPhighO2_01_FD_184028 | JGI IMG/M metagenome (GOLD analysis project Ga0209542, IMG submission 184028) | Soil microbial communities from Rifle, Colorado - Rifle CSP2_plank highO2_0.1 (SPAdes) (version 2) | ecosystem: Environmental > Terrestrial > Deep subsurface > Rock core/Sediment ...
GACGGTCGCACGCCGTCGCCAAGCATGAAAACGGCTGCGCGCATGTGGTCGGCGACGATGCGGAAACTGCGCTTGTATCGGCTATCGTCGTACTGCCTGCCGGAAAAATGTTCAAGCATTGTAATCACATCCCAAAATACGTCGGTGCGGAACACATCGGGGTCGCCCGCGGCCGCCGCGGCGATGCGCTCCAGCCCGCCGCCAAAATCCACATTTTGTTTGGGTAGTAGCGCGAAACCGGTCCCCGTCCTGATGTACTGCATGAAGACGGAATTCCCAATTTCCAAGAATCGTCCGCAGTCGCAATTCGGATGACATTCCGCACCGAATGCAGAGTCGTGAGGCGTGCCAAAATCGTAGAAAACTTCGGAGTCGGGGCCGCCCGGTTCACCCGCAGGCATATTTTCCGGCACGCCCGCGCGGCTCCACCAATTCTTCTTGGCATCATAGTAGAAAATCCGTCCGCCCTGCATGCCGAGTCGGTAGCCGTCGGCCTCGCTCCCTATCTCCACCACCTTGGCCTCTATCCCCTTCTGTGCAAAAAGTTCTTTCCAGATATCCGCGGACTCCGTGTCGCGCGGCACGTTATTCTTTTCGTCGCCGATGAATGTCGTCACATACAAGCGCGACGCATCAATACCTATTTCTTCCGTCAGGAATTCAAAAAACCACGGCAACTGCTCTTTCTTGAAATAATCGCCGAGCGACCAGTTGCCGAGCATTTCGAAGAATGTCGTGTGCCTGTTGTCGCCGACCTCTTCTATATCTTCCGCACGAAAGCTCTTCTGACTGTTGGTCAACCTGTTGCCTTGCGGGTGCGGCGCACCGAGAAGATACGTGATGAGCGGCTGCATGCCCGAGCCCGTAAAAAGCGTCGTCGGGTCGTTCTGCGGTACAAGTGAGGCGCTCGGAATAACGGTATGCCCGCGCGCTTTGAAAAACTCCAAATACTTCGTACGTATTTCGTTGACAGTCATTTGCAAAAGCGTAGCGTGTTTTATGACAAAAAGAAAGAGGCCGCGCAGGGCGCGGCCTCAAATTCATCGGTCGATTTCACTCAGTTCCATCAAGGCTCGACGTAGTCGCGCAGAACCCTGACAAACGGATACTGTTTGATGCTGTAGGCATACCCGCGCAAGAGGTCCTTCACACCACGGTATTCCTGATCGTATCCAAAATTAACCGAGATACGATTAGCCCACCAGTAGTAGTAGAACCCTTCCGTAGATACGAACTCCTTGTAGGCGCTCGGCACGAACTCGACGAGCTTGCAGTTGAATCCGCGTCCCGCAGTGGTGACGCAGACTCGCATAGGCCGGGTGTCAATTCGCGCCACCGATGTCCACGGCGGGGTGACATTCCATCCCTGCTTCTGCGACCAGAGCTCGCCCGATACCCAGTTTCTCGCCATGCCGAACTCGGTCGGCTCAAGGTAATTGAGAAACGGGAAGTAGATTGCTCCGAGCACCGCGAGACAGATTGCGACTGCGGCGATCAGGCGTTTTTTCACTTGGGCTTCCCCTTTTCGTCGGCAGGTTTTTCGTCGTTCTTCAGCTCACGAAGCACAGTCAAGAACGGATAGTCCTTGCCGCTACCGTCGTAGGCGTAGTTCTTGAGGATTTCGTTGAACTGACCTGCGCCGATGTCGTAGTTGCCGCGGCCGTGCCATGCAATGAACGTTTCGATGCCGGTCGTGTTGAATTGCACCAGCTTACAATTGAGCACACGCTGGATAGCGCTGATGCAAACCTGCATCGGTCGCAAGTCGATGTGATGCACGGACTGGACGATCGGCATTTGTGGAATGTAGCCCGTGTGTTTGAGCACGGTCGTTTGGCCCGTACGCGAGTCGAACATGTAAGGCATCTGATAGTTGTCGACGAAGGTGAAGAACATCGCGCGGGTCATAATGGCGATGAACAGAATAACCGCGAACGTTATGCCGGCTCTGATGCCATTGCGAGCCAGCCTATCCTCTACGCCCCACTGCTCGAGCCAGCTAATTTTTGGCGGCTTGCGTTCCGTGTCGTTTTTCTCGGCGGCCATCTGGCGCTCCCTTTGAGTTAACGATCAAGTCAACCACGTATCTTCTGTGGTTGCTCTATTTATAGAACACAAATGGACTTACGTCAAGATGAAAGCTATATGCCACGGTCGTCGGCTGCCATGCGAATCAAGAGCGGAGAATCGACTTGATTGTAAAATTTCAGCGTCGAGACATGCTCCAGCGGTATCCACTGCGCCTCGCGCATGTACGCTTTTTCTCCTTCGTTCAATCCTTGCGTCTTGAGCTCACCCTCTACTCCTTTGCAGGTGAAATACATAAGGACGGAGTGGAAGTGCCGGTCGCCGTTGGGGTGAATGAAAAAGTGGTCCGTCACGTGCAGTAGCTTGCCCCGCTGTACCGTGAGCCCCGTTTCCTGCTTCACTTCCCGCGCAAACGCTTCGTCCATCGTTTCGCCCATATGAATACCGCCGCCGGGGAAATCCCATCCGTCCCACTGACTGGAAAGCAGTACCTCATTGTCTTTGATTATCACGGCGAATACCGAGGGGCGGAAAGTGAGCTGCTCAAGCGGCACCTCCGTCTTTTCGCCGTTAATGCCGGTGCAAATTACTGTCTTTTTCTCGGTCATATTCATAAAAGTGTACCACTTCTTTGCTCTATGAGCCGCAAGGCTATATGATGCGCGAGCCATGCGATACAACATCCACACCCTCAAGAACGGCCTGCGCGTTATTCTCGCGCCGATGCCCGATACACAGACGGCCACCGTCATCGTGATGACGGGCACGGGCTCGCGCTACGAGACCGTGCAGGAGAACGGGCTTGCCCATTTTCTCGAGCATATGTTCTTCAAGGGCACCAAGAAACGCCCCAGCGCCAAGAAAATCAGCGAGGAACTCGACGGACTGGGCAGTCAGTACAACGCCTACACCTCAAAGGACCGCACCGCCTACTACGCCAAGGTCAGCTCGCAACACATAGATACCGCACTCGACGTAATAAGCGACATGTTCCTCAATTCGACTCTGCCGGAAAAAGAAATCACCAAAGAGCGCGGCGCCATCATTCAGGAAATCGATATGTACGAGGATATGCCGATGCGCACAGTCGGCGATGTATTCGACGCACTCATCTTCGGCACAGACCATCCGCTCGGCCGCACGATTCTCGGTCCAAAGGAGAATATTCGCACCTTCAAACGCAAGGACTTCGACAGCTATCTCAAGCGCCACTACACGCCCGAGAATGTCGTCGTTTGTATCGCTGGCAGTTTCAACGAAAAGAAAGTGCTCGCAAAGATTAAAAAGGAATTCGGCAAGCTGAAGCACGGCGATCACATCGAGCCGGTACCGTTTTCCGCAAAGCAGACCGCACCGCGCGTCGCCATCAAAGAAAAGAAAACAGACCAGACCCAGCTCATGCTTGGAGTTTCCGCGTATCCCTACGAACACAAAGACGAGTTCGCGCTCGCGGTCTTGGCCACCATTCTCGGCGGCGGGATGAGCAGTCGTCTATTCCTCGAAGTGCGCGAGAAGCGCGGACTCGCCTATTCAGTACATGCGTGGGTGGATAAATACCCCGACACGGGCTATTTCGTCGTCCAGGCAGGTGTGGAGCACGCAAAGCTCGAAAAGACCGTCGAGACAATTCTCGGCGAGTTCAAGAAAATTAAACGCGCCAAAGTCTCGGCCGCCGAGCTGAAAAAAGCGAAAGCCTATATCAAGGGTACCAAGACCCTTTCACTGGAAACGAGCGACGAAGTCGCGGGCAACGCCGCCTCGACACTGCTCAACCTCGGCAAGGTCCGTACGCTCGAAGACGTCTTGCGGGGCATCGACAAAGTAACTTCTGCAGACGTCCGACGCGTCGCCCGCGACATCCTCAAAACCCAAGGCCTCAACCTCGCCATCATCGGCCCTCATGTACACCAGGAGCAACTTCTTCCCTTGTTGCGATTATAAAATGGCAATTGTTTAACGCATCCGGTCGGATGAGATAAACAATAGCGTTTATAGCCAATCAATCGGTTTTTTGGAGTGAGCCGATAGATACTCGTTCGTTTTGCTGAATGGTTTTGAGCCGAAAAAGCCGTTGTACGCCGAGAACGGCGACGGATGCGGCGATTCAATGACGAAATGCTTTGCGCGGTCGATGTGCGCGCCTTTCTGCTTGGCGTAGTTGCCCCAGAGGATAAAGACGAGGTTCTCGCGCTCTTCGGAGAGTTTGCGAATGACCGCATCGGTGAATTGCTCCCACCCCTTCCCCTGATGCGAACCTGCTTGGCGTGCACTCACTGTAAGCGTCGCATTGAGAAGAAGAACCCCTTGTTTGGACCAATGTTCGAGATCTCCCTTCTTCGCCAAGGCTTCGAAGGGCAAGGAACAATCTGCTGAAAGCTCTTTGAAAATATTCTGGAGCGACGGCGGTAGTCGCTGACCTTCGCTCACCGCGAAGCACAGGCCGTTGGCCTGATTGGGTCCGTGATACGGGTCTTGACCGAGAATGACGACTTCTACTTTGTCGAATGGGCAGAGCTCGAACGCGCGGAAAATATTCTTTGGCGGCGGATACACTATGCCGTGCTGATATTCGCTTTTTACAAATTCCCGCAGGGTCTTGAAATAGTCTTTGCCAAATTCGTCCTTCAGCACCGCTTTCCACGACGCCTCTATATTCACCTCTTTCTCCATGCCGTGAGTATACCCTCCTACGCCCAGGCTACAGACGGGCAGGCAAAAGAAATGACCGCCGTGATGTACGGCGGTCGAAGACAATAGCTGTGCCTCGAAATAAGTTATCTTTGGTCGTTACCGATACCGCGAGAACCGAGTCGCCAAGCACGGTCGATGCCGGGCCCAAAAACGGTCTTCCATTGGTGATAGCCGATGACCGCCAGCACCGCGATAAACAAAACGACGCCGGTCATTACAGCCGCAAAGATTGGGTCCGACATGGATGCCTCCCTAAACATCGTACAGTTGAAGTCTCTGCTAAGACTATGGCAGGATTCCTTCCATCCCGCAACCTACTCAACCGCCGTAAACGCGAGTGTAATAGCGGACACGACCGCGACGACAAGGCCGATTTTTTGGTGCCGCATCAGTCTTTCGCCGCCAAAGGTAAGTCCGAGTAATGCCGCGAGTACGATGTAACTCTCGGTAAGGCCCGTCGCAATTCCAATCGGGAGGTAGAGCACGCTCGCCGAGTATGCAACCCACGCGATGTTGTCGCTCACGCTCACCGCAAGTATCAATCCCTTGTTTTTCTTGAAGTGGTGCCAAAGTTTCCACGTCTGTCTCGTGTAGACGAGGAAAGTCAGCGTCGCCACGGCCATAAAGGTGCTCGTGAACCAGTTAATCATCAGCGGCGTCGTCTCGCGCGCACCGAAACCGTACAGAAAGTTGGCAAGCCCCATTCCCAATGTAGCTATGATGGCGACAAGCACGCCCCGCTCCAGCGTCCTCGCGTGAATACCCGACAAACGTTTATTGGAAACCAGATAAATTCCTACCAGCAAAGAAATGATTAATCCTATTTGAAGCGGTGTCATTTTCTCTCCGAGAATAAATGTGGCGAGCGCCACGGTGACAGGCACCTCGAGAGCAAGTATGGGCTCAATGACGGCAATCTTGCCCACCCGGAGCGCGTCGAAGTCCAGAAGTGCCGCTACGAATATGACGAAGCTCGTCCCGCTTAGAATTAGCCAATCAGAAGTACTAAGCGTGCTCAAAGTACCGTATATAAAAGGAAACAGAACCACCATGGCAAAGGCGGTTATGACAAAGAGCGCCTCCCAGTCGCCAAGTTTGCGAGCGCTCTTTTGGATCAAAAAATCTCCCAGCCCCCATGCCGCGACTGCAATCAGTACGAAGAGAATGCCCATGAGTGATTACGCGAGCGCGCCCTCGCGCCGCAATATCTCTTGTTTGCGCAGGGTGCCGCCGCGATTGTAATCACCGAATCCCCCATCCGTGCGCACGACGCGATGACACGGAATAGTCTCGTCATAATTCGTGCGCATAATAGCGCCGACTGCACGCGCCGCGTGCGGATTCCCCGCCTTGGTTGCAACTTCCTTGTATGTCATCGTCTTCCTCTCCGGAATCTTGCGGACAATGTCGCGCACTTTGTCTGCAAACGTTCTCATATATCCATCTTCTTCGTGCCCGCGCCCTTTTTTGCGAGCGCTAGCAATTTCTTGCCGGCAAATTCACGGTAGCGGCAGTAATCACAATCCTCCGACGGCGCGGGAATCTCGTCGCTATCGAGACACTTCTTGATATCCATGAGCGTTCCCTCTACCCACGAATCGTCACCCTTGTGCGCAATCAGCGTCACCTCGAATTCGAGACGTCCGTCGAACGATTTGTTGTCTTTGCTCGCGTTGGCATAGACGAAGTAGCCGATATCGGAGACCTTGAAACCGTTTTGGCGGAAGAGCCACTGATACACCTCCATCTGATGCTTGTAGCCGTCGTGCCACTCCTGATCCAGTGCCTCGATTTTCTCGTCTTTGCTCGTCGATTTGTAATCCACAATCATCAACTCTCCCGCAGGATTGACCCACACGTCGTCTATCGCGCCGGAAACGGTGAAGCCTGTCGGTTCGTGCTTGCAATCAATGCCCTTGAAATTCTCGCGCCAGATATCCATCTTGGCGTGCTGAAAAGGCACCGCATCCACGCCGTACTGCTCCATCAGCGGATGTGATGTTTTCCCCGCACGGTGGATATCAAACTCCTTTTTGAGCAACGCGTCGACGGCGGAGTTGAGGTTGAACGGATATCCCGGCGGACGTGCAGTGCCGAGCTTGTTGTCTAGATAAAAACAGCGCGGACAGTCCTGAAAGAGGCCGATTTTTGACCTCGAGAGACGCCACTTATTGCCGCCGTAATTCCAATCGGGCTTTCTGTCGGGTTTGTAGTACTGGGACATGGGGGAAAGTATACCCCATCAGATAGCTACGCATCTAACGGGGTAAATCAGTGCGCAGCGGGAATTACCGGAGGCGGAGTACCGTTGCCGTCGGGATGATGCTCGACGAACCAGTGTTTGAAGCGGTTCTCCACGTACCACATGCCGGTGAACATGATGAGCGACAGGAGCGCCGCAAAGACGGAAACCGAGTACATGCCGAAGCCCACTGCCATACCGATGGCCGCGGTAATCCAGAGGCCCGCCGCCGTCGTGATGCCATGCAATGATTCACCGCGGAATATGATGAGTCCGCCGCCGAGGAATCCGATGCCTGTGATGATAGCCGCGGCGATAAACGTCGGCTGTACATCCGCGATACCGAGAAATGCAATATTCACGTAATTGCCGATGACCACGAACAAACACGCGCCCAGAGCGACGAGACCAAAAGTGCGCGTGCCGGCGGGCTGACGCGCAAGTATCGCCCGCTCCGTACCGATGATGCCACCGAGGACTATGGCGAGCACGAGCTTGAAAAACATGATGCTCGTCGGGTCGATAAATTGTGCGGTGGTCTGCATGGGGTAGGTATTAGCCAATAGCCATTAGTGACTAGGAAATTCTAACATGCGTTACGGTTTGCCTAGCGGCTATCCCCCTAGTGACTAACATTTATATTGAACAGAGGCGTTGCGCTTCTTCCAGTACCTGTGGAATCTTGCCGGGCGCGACGCCGTACTCCCGCAGTGTGTGCGGGTCCCGCACGCTTTTGCACAACACGACCTTATTCTCGAGCAAACGCCTTTTTTCTCCTTCGGAAAGCGTGGTCAGAGCCGTGAGCGGATGCACCTTCCCTTCTTCGATCATTTGCATCAGACCGCGTGTGCGGGGATAATCCCAGCCGATGACGGTGAGATTGGAGCAACGGGCGTATCGAATCGCGTTGCGCGTCAGTACCGTATTGGTCACGAGCCAGCCCTCGTCCACCCGCGAGGATGCGAGGGGCGCTTGCCGCAGGTCGTCGTAGCGCGCCTTCACGTAGAGCGCGTCTTTGATATCGGTTTTTCCGCCCGGTTCGTTGTGGAATTTGGCCTCGATGCCGACGCGCTTGCCGTCTTTCTCGGCGAGCACATCCACCTCGTGCGGAGCGCAACGGCCCATGAGCATCAGATCGGTGCGGACGCGCCAGCCGTGCGCGCGCAACACCTCGGCGAGGAACTGCTCAAACGGAAATCCGGACGGTCCGAGTGCGAATACCGCGCGCTTCACCGAATAGCGCGCCGCGATGGGCGTCACCTCGTTTTTCTTGAGCAGTGCAAACGCGCGGCGGTAAATGTCCTCGGTCGTCATGAGGGGGCGGAGTTCCTTGATGACCTCCGAGAGAATGTGCGCGCGCATGGTCGACGTAGCGCCGGCATGCGAGAGCGAGCGCTCCAGTTTCACCGGGTCAAATGGCTCCTGTTCCCCATCTGCTTTTGTAATGAAAATATGCGGCATACCTGTCATTTATCTCGGTCGACAACGGGTATGACCGCGAGACGCAACGGTTCATCGTCCAGTGAACCGATAAATTGGATGCCAGCCGCCGGCGCGAAGACGACCGCACGGAAGGAGCGCGGCGTATCTTCTCGAATGCATGCAATTGACGGCTCTTCCCAGCTCGTGAAAATAAGTTGGTATACGGTCGTTGTGATTTGCGTCGAGCGCACCGACACTTGCGCGCAGGTAGAGGGTGCCATGATGATACCCGAGAGGTAATGGACGTTGGGCTTCAGGACGTCGCGGATGAGAACTATGCGACTTTCATCGACCGCTTGTGCGTGGATTGCACTGCCGGCAACCAAAAACACTATGTAGGAAACCATGCAGGCAACAATAAAAAACCACGTGAGGCGCACCAATGCGTCTTTCATAAAGACAGTGTATAGGGTATAGCCAATAGCCACTAGCAAACCGTGTGTATACGTTTGCGTGTCGTTACCCTATTCCCTAAACCCCAGTGGCTAACTTCTTCCGATGGCGCCGCCGCCGAGACAGCGGTTGCCGTCGTACACAACGGACGATTGCCCCGGAGAGATTATGTGCGGCTCGCCGAAATCGATATACGCGCGCTTACCCTCACTGCGTAGCTTGACGGGAAGCGGCGTCTCACGATAGCGCGTTTGCACCGCGAGCCCCGAGAGGAACGAGGGGGCCGCCCCCGATATCCAGTGCATTTCCGGTACGGCGATACCCGCGCGTGCCGCGTCGGAGCGATTGGCCGAGACAATCACGATGTTGTTTTTTGTGTCGATGCCCGTGACGTAATGCGGCGTCTTCGCCAACTGCTTCTTGGTGACGGTAAATCCGTGGCGCTGACCGATGGTGTATAGCGCGGAACCTTGGTGCACGCCGATGACGTGGCCCTTCTTGTCGGTCACCTTGCCGTCGTCAACCGTGATGAAGCGCTTCAGAAAGTCGCGCATGCTGACGTCGCCTACAAAACACAGACCCTGACTGTCGGGCTTCTGCGCGACGGGAAGCGAGTGCGCTTTTGCATATGAGCGCACCTGTTTCTTTGTCATGCCTCCCACGGGAAAAACCGCACGCGAAAGGTCGCTCTGATTGAGTTGGTATAAAAAGTACGATTGGTCTTTTGATGCATCCGCGCCGCGCCACAGCTCGGGACCGTGCTCACCCTGCTGTATTTGTGCATAGTGACCAGTCGCCACTACGTCGGCGCCCTGCGCCCGCGCCCACGTGGAGAACGCGCCGAATTTGATACTACGGTTGCACAGCACATCGGGATTCGGTGTCTCGCCCGCGCTGTACGACGAAATCATTTTCGCGACGACGTCGTTTTTGTACTCTTCGGACAGGTCTATCTCTTTGAACGGTAGCCCGAGCGCTGCCGCGACGCGCATCGCATCGAGCCGGTCTCTCTGCCACGTGCACTCAATAAATTCCGGCTGCCAAATCTTTATGAAAACACCCACCACCTTGTGGTCTTGGCTCTTCAAAAGCGCGGCGCTCACCGCACTATCCACGCCGCCTGAAAGTCCCACAAAAACCGTATGTGCCATCGCACTACTATATCAAAATTTACCAACGTACCGAGGTTTAATTTCGTCATATCGTGGCAAGGTAAGACCTTGCCATTTTTGTGTTATGCTTTTTGCCTATGGGCGATCGCATCGTTTATTTCCAACCTGGAGAATGGTTCCACTGCTACAGCCGTGGTGTCGATAAAAGACGTGTTTTCATGTCAGTAAGCGACTATCAACGTTTTCAGGCACTGCTGTATGCCTGTAACAATACTGATACGATCCACGTCAGTAATTACGGTCAGGGCTTTCGAAGCAAGAGTCTTACTAATGTACTTAGTATTCCGCGGAGCGAATCGCTTGTTGACATAGGGGCATATAATCTGATGCCAAACCATTATCACCTTTTGTTGCGGGAACAGGTTGATGGTGGAGTGACTTCGTTCATGCGCAAAATCGGAACTGCGTACACCATGTACTTTAATATCAAGCACAAGCGCTCGGGTGCACTGTTTGAGGGCGCATTCAAAGCGAAACACGTTAAAACGGATGCGTACTTCCGCAGAGTATTCAATTACATTCAAGGCAATCATGCAGAACTTTCGGAGCCGCGATGGAAAGAAGGCGTTATCCAAAACGACCGGGCACTTATGGAGTCGCTTCTCGCCTATCCATACTCGAGCCTTAGAGACTTCAACGGACCATCGAGACCAGAGCGCGCAATAGTTAACCGCAACTCGATACTCGACATCATTGACGAAATTCCGAACCCTAGGAAAATCCTTGAGGACGCTCGAATATTCGCTCGACAACATGAGGACGGCCTGTAACGTACCTGCCTTATGGCAAGGTCTTACCTTGCCATTTAGAACTTTCCCACCTTGCACGACGTTCGACCTCGTGCATTCGAAAAGAAACACCCCCGCGACTGGCGCGGAGGCTTGTTCTTGAATGTAGCAAGGGACTACCCTTGATCTTCTGTTTTCTGCTGATCTGCCCAGATGTTATTAGCCATCGCAGCGATAATCGTCGTGAGAGCAATCTCACGGAGAAAATACTCACCCGTTGACATTTGATGCAGCCAGTCCCTCCCATGAACATCCCAGAGCGTTACGCCGTCACGGGCTCCTACTCCTCGGCCGCAAAAGGCGACTTCACCGAGCATTGCGGGACTCCAGCGCAGACGTATTATTCCCTCTCTAAGTTTCTGGGCGTAAAGATCATAAAGCCTGCGAGCAAGCTCCTGTCGACTTTTTGACCCCGCAATTGTGTCCATGGGGAACCTAAGTTGGCCCGCAATCGTGCGAGCCAAATGATGAACGTGCTTATTCCAATCTTTACCCATTTTTTCCTCCTGTTGGAGTTCCTGCCCGGCAGAATTACCTTGATACCAATGGGATGAGATATCGTGCAGGGTCATTTCTGACCTATATCTTGTACATTGAGATAATACGTTTGTCAACTAAAAATACCGTGCCTTGTTGGCGAGCTGGCACGCGTAGGTCTTGCAGAAATGCGTCACGCCGCGCCGGTCGGCGAGGAAATACAGATAATCATTGGGCGTCGGCTCCACAGCGGCTATGAGCGAGTCGAGCGAGGGATTCCCTATCGGCGTCGGCGGCAAACCTTTATTGATGTATGTATTGTAAGGAGAGGGCGTGACAAGGTCTTTGATGGTGATTTGGAATGTTCCTTTGCCGTGCGTGTACGCGAAGGTCACGTCCACCTGCAAGGGCATTCCGCGTTTGATGCGATTCCACAGCACGCCGGAAATCATCCTGCGGTCGGCGCTGTTGTACGCCTCGCGCTCGATAATAGAGGCCATGACGACGATGTCGCTCAAGCTACGTGTGGATCTCGCAATCTGCGGCGCGATAGTGGCAATCTGGGAGTCAAAATTCTGGCGGAGTGTTTGTATTACCACGCCTTCATTTGCGTTGGGAAGAAAGAAATAGGTGTCGGGGAAAAGATACCCTTCTTGCGGTTGCGCCTGCGCAAGGAAGTTCTCTTTGTTGAAGCGCTCCAAGTGAACGCTGAAAATTGTCGCCATCTCCTTGACAGTCGCCCCCTCCGGGATGCGAATTCTCGCGGGCTCAAGCCCGAACGCACCCACCGACATCGCGCGCGCAATGGTAAAAAGGTCGCGCGGCTCCTTAAACAGGTAATCGCCCGCCTGCGCGGTGCGCGTGGTGCCGATGAGCGTCATCAGCACCCGAAATGCAGACGGTGAACGTATCACACCGTCGTCGTACAGAGTCTCTGCAATTTGGCTAAGTGTTTCCC
>Ga0209542_10016540_pt1 | contig 12230 bp, 17 predicted proteins | sample RifCSPhighO2_01_FD_184028 | JGI IMG/M metagenome (GOLD analysis project Ga0209542, IMG submission 184028) | Soil microbial communities from Rifle, Colorado - Rifle CSP2_plank highO2_0.1 (SPAdes) (version 2) | ecosystem: Environmental > Terrestrial > Deep subsurface > Rock core/Sediment ...
AAGATGCAATTCAAATGGCATTTATAGAACCAGGAAATAGAAGATTATATCAATAAAATTTATTTGCTCTTTCTTGTATACGTTCCTATTAACCGAGTTTCTTCAATAATATGACTTTCCATTGCTTTTTCCACATCTTCTTTTCCAGCACCATTGCTTAAATTAATTTTATTATCCAAAGCATATAATTTGAAAAAATATCTATGCCTTCCAGAAGGAGGAGCAGGACCACCATAAGATTTTCTTCTGAAATCATTCATACCCTCAATAGCTCCTTTAGGTACATCTCCTTCCTCTATTTTTGTTGTTTCAGGAGAAATATTCCAAACAACCCAATGCACCCAAGAATTCCTGCTAACAGCATCAGGGTCATCTATAATAAGAGCCAGACTCTTAGTATCTTCAGGAACTTCACTTATATTCAATGGAGGGTTAATATCTTCACCATCGGTAGTATATTTTAAAGGTATTTCTTCACTATCATTAAACACGCTTGTTAGTTTCATATTAAGATAAGATTAATGACTTATTTAATATTTTCTTTTGCAACCTGAGTTTTTCTTATATTCCTCTTTGTATCAGTATAATGAGCATCAAAAAAACTCTGTGTTTGTTTTAAGTTTTTAGGATGCAAGAAAATTCCTCTAAATGAATTTTCTGCACGGAAAATCATAGATTTTCCTGTGATCCAAAATCTAAAACCTCAAAAATACGATCCTATTCTAAAGAATAGGGTTTTAGATTTATGGACATAAAATTTAAAAACCGCTTTCTTCTTTAAAGTCTATGGCAAATCAAGGAATAAGTATGCCCTCTGGAATGGGTGGTTTGATAAGGTACAACGAAGAATACAAAAGCAGATTTATGTTGAAACCAACCTATATAATAATATTTATTATATTAATAATAGCATTCGTTGTTGCATTAAAGATATTCTATCCTATACCATAAAATGATGCCTGGATTAGACCCAAAAAAAATGAACTCATTAATGAAGCAAATGGGGATGTCGCAGGAAGAAATAAATGCAGAAAGAGTTATAATTGAGACCAGTGAAAAGAGAATAATAATAACTGATCCTTCTGTAATAAAAATAAAAATGCAAGGGCAGACTAATTTTCAGATTTCAGGAAATATAACTGAAGAGGAAAAGGAAAATAACTTGGATGAGGATATAAAAACACTAATAGAAAAAACTAGTTGTACAGAAGAAGAAGCAAGAAGAGCACTTTCAGAAAATAATAGAGATTTAACAGAAGCATTGCTTAGCTTAAGTTAGACTTTTAGAATCAATATTTTTATTAACGATATTGTCTTAATATAGGGAGGTTGATAACCTAACTAAAAACCATGGAAGATATTAATTCTACAGCAAAAAATTATAAAAAATTTTTAATAGATGCAGTAAAAAGTATGAGAATTGCTGACCACATGACATATGTAACCTATCCGCTTATGAATGAAAAAAGGTTATTTATAAAAATATTAGAGGAAATTTACAAGACAGTAATAAATGGCATAAAAACAATAATAAATTACGAAGAAACATCTGAAATAGCTGACTCTTTAACTGCTGATTCTGATTACATAAACTATTTTTTTGCTAAAAACTACCAAAAAAAGTATAATTTTACTAATTTACAAATAAAAGGAATAAAAGAAATAATAGGAATTAATGAAAAGCATAAAAAAAGTTCAGTTGAATTTGTAAAAAAGGATAAAATTGTTATAATGTCTGACAACTTAAAAGTTGAAGCATTAAATATTAGATTAATAAAAGAACATTTATTATTGATAAAGGAATTTTTGATGAAAATAAGCCTAAAAATCAGGTAAATTTAACCACTACAAAACAATATCTAAAACCGAATAAGACAACATTTATATAGAAGCTTTGCCTTTATTTCTAACCCTTTTTTTAAATTTATTTTGAATGGGGTTAATATTTAAAATCAAAAATGTCAGAAGAATTAGAAAAAATTATCAAGGAAAAAACGAGTGCTGATCACCTTCTTTATGTTAGCATGAAATACACAAAAACATGCGATGTTATGATAAATCTTATTCAAAGGTGGAAAGTAATGATGGATTATGCTTTCAATGCGCTTCTTGAAAAGGCAAAGAAAAAGAAGCTTATAAAAAAAATACCTACTGCACCTAAATTAAAAATAGATCTTATAAAAGAAATATTTGAGGATGTTCCAGAAGTAATGGATGCAGTTGAACAATATGAGATGTTCAAACTAATAGACGTGTTAAAAAAATCAAAAGAAAATGAGTTTAGAAAGGGAGTATGTTTAAAGCTGACCTATAAATGGGAAGAAGTATCAATTAACCTTGATAAACTCAAAGAATATGCTGAAATTCTAGAAAGATTTATAAATTATACCAAGCTTTTTCTCTCATCAAAAAATTAATTTTAGACGAATTTAATTTTATTATAAAATGGCAAAAGCCTATACAATAATCTCAGGTAAGGGAGGTGTTGGTAAAACAACCTCTGCAGTAAATTTAGGTATCTCTCTAAACCATTTAGGAGAAGATGTTGTTATAGTTGATGCTAATTTAACAACACCAAACATAGGTATTCATCTTGGTGCACCAATTGTTCCAACTACACTTAATCATGTGTTAAATGAAGAGGCAAAATTAGAAGATGCAATTTATGAACATGAATCAGGAACTAAAATAATACCTGCATCACTCTCCCTAAAAGAAACTGAAAAGATAAAATACAATTCTTTAGTTGATATTATAAAAAAACTAAAAAAAATAACCAATTACATAATAATTGATTCGCCGGCAGGATTAGGAGATGAAGCAAGAGCTGCAATTAAAGCTGCAGATGAAATAATAATTGTAACAAATCCAGAGATATCAGCTGTAACTGACGCCCTAAAAACAATAAAATTATCTGAAGAATTAAATAAACCTATAAAAGGGGTTATAATAACAAGATATAGTGGTAAAAAAGTTGACATGTCAATTTCAAACATACAGGAAATGCTTGAGGCACCTCTGCTTGGTATAATATCTGAAGAAGATTCTATAAAAGAATCACATTTAATGAAAAATTCTGTTATATACACTCATCCAAAAAGCGATGCGGCAAGAGATTATCTAGATACTTCAAGAAGAATACTTGGGGAAAAAATAAAAATAAACCCTATAAGAAAAAAAGGATTTTTCTTTACTATCAGAAAAACCTTTCGTAGTAGGTTTTTGGGATGAAAGAAAAAACTTTTATGGTTTCCAAAAAAATCTTTTCTAAGATTTTTAGGGCCCAGAAAACCAATGGTTTTCTTGGTTTCTGCACGGAAAATCTATGATTTTCCTGTGATCCAAAATCTAAAAGATTTATGGACATATCAAAAAAACTTGGTCTTAGATAAATAATAATTAATAAAAAAATAAAAAATAAATTAATAGGATATATATGATAACTTTTAAAGATTGGGAAAAATTAGAATTAAGAACAGCAGAGATAATAGAAATAGAGGACATCTCTGGGTCAGATAAATTATATAAGTTAAAAGTAGATTTAGGAACAGAAACAAGAACACTTGTTGCAGAATTAAAAGGACACTACACAAAAGAAGAATTAGAGGGAAAAAGATGTATTTTATTAGCAAATTTAGAACCAAGAAAGATAAAGGGAATTGAAAGCCAAGGAATGATTCTGGCAGCAGTTAATGAGGATAAAAGTGAGATAAAAATTCTTCAGGCAGAGGGTCTAACAGATTTGGGTGCAAGAATTAGTTAAAAATAAAGATGGGAACTGATTTTGAAGGCAGCCAAGGTTTAGTCACTTACAAGGGTAAGTTGCTGTTTCTAAAAAGAGATAAATTTGATAAAAAAGCTTCTGGTCTTTGGTGTTTGCTTGGAGGAGGCCCTAACCAGGGAGAAACACCTGAAGAAACTTTAAAGAGGGAATTAAAAGAAGAAGCAAATATTAGAACTTCAAATTATAAATTAGTTTTTAAAAGGCCTAGTATGAATAACCCAAAACTTTTTACTTACATTTTTTTAGTAAATTTAAATGATGAAGAACTTGAAAATATAAAAATTGGTGATGAAGGAGAAAAATTACAGTTTTTTTATTTGGATGAAATTAAAGATTTAACTTTGGTATCTAGTCTTGAAAAATACTTTGATATATATAGAAAATATATAATATCTTAAAACTAATTGATAAAAATAAGAAAGAATTTAAATAAAACAAATTTGATATTAAAGAATAAAAATGAAAACAAAAAGAGGATTTATAGGACAGTTTGACAAAAAGCATTTTAGAGTTGCTATTTTTGGCTCTGCAAGAATAAAAAAAGATACAAAGGAATACAAGCAAATATACAAAATTGCAGAGATGCTTGGAAAGAGAGGGATTGATGTTGTTACAGGAGGCGGTCCAGGTTTAATGGAAGCAGCAAATTCTGGACATAAAGCAGGAAGCACAAAAAATCATGCAAGAAGTATTGGTCTTGGAATAAAGTTGCCAAAAGAACAGAAATTTAATGAAAGTGTTGATTTCAAAAAATTATTTTACAGATTTTCAAAAAGATTAGACAACTTTATGCTGTTATCTCACGCAGTCATAGTTTCCCAAGGAGGAGTTGGAACAATGCTAGAATTTTTTTATACCTGGCAATTAGTTCAAGTGAAGCATGCGTGCAACATTCCTATAATATTAGTAGGGGATATGTGGAAAGATTTAATAAAATGGCTAAAAAAATATCCTCTTAAAAATAAATATTTTAGTAAAGAAGACTTAAAGATGATTTATTGTGTTAAAAATGTTGAAGAAGCTATTAATATCATAGATGAAGCAAAAAAGGAATTTAATAAAAACAAAAAGGATTTTTGTTTAAACTATGAAAAATACAGAATAATAAAGTAAAAAATAAAAAAAACAGATTTTCATATAACTTTCCATAAAAGTTTACATTATGAATCCTCGTGGAGGATTACTTAAATCATAACTATTAACTAATTTCGCTTCAATACTATTATTTCTTAATATATCAGCTACCTCTTTCCCTTTTTTAAGAGTCAAATCACGAATTTCTATAGTTTCGTCCATTTTAGGAAAATGGCTTCCAAGTTCACTAGAATATGTTTTAAAATAATTATAAGAATCTCTTCCAGCTTGAAGTTGAATAACATGACTATATAGAGTAGAGGCCTGATCTTCAACAGATATAGAACACCAACATTTAACTTCAACTTGCAAATTTTTTCTTTTTGCTTTATCTACAAATTCATCAAAATTTCCTGGATATCCAAATAATTTATACATAAGAGTCATAAAAATAGAGTAAGAAATCATTTATTTAAATATTAGTATAGTATAAAATATTATAAAATTCTTTTAAACAAAATATCACACTTTTTAATTTTTTTTACAGGAAATGGTTTTTTTATATTATCATATTTTAAATCAAAACCTAAAGAATCTGCTATCTTCTCACAACTTCCGGGTATAAATGGAAAAAGTAATATTGAAATGACTTTTATTGAATCTATTAATTCATAAAGAACTTTTTTATCTTTTGTTTCCCAGGGTTTTTTATCCTGAATATACTCATTACATTCGTCAATAAATGCAAAAATTTCGGCAAGTGCTTTATCAATCCTATAATCTTCAAAATAACTTTCAATTTGCTTTAATTTGAGTTTTTTTAATAATTTATTTTCCGTCTTTTCTATACCATTTTTTTCAGCTAAAGTGCTAACTCTTGATATCAAATTTCCAAACTTGTTTGCTAGTTCAGAGTTATGTCTCTCTGCCAAAGTTTTCTCTGAAAAATCTCCTTCCTGCCCAAAAGGGATATTTCTAATAAAAAAATATCTCAGACTATCAGCACCATATTTTTCAACAAGATAAAATGGAGAAATAACATTTCCCAAAGACTTAGACATTTTTTGTCCATCAATAGTAAAATAACCATGAATAAATAAATTCTTTGGAAGCTTATTTTTAGTGGCAAGCAATAAAGCAGGCCATATTGTAGCATGAACTCTTAAGATATCATTAGCCATTAACTGCAGGTCAGCAGGCCAAAAGTCTTCAAATTTGTTGTTTATCTTTAAAGCACTGATATAATTCCAAAAAGCATCAACCCACACAAAACAGGTATGTTTTTTATCAAAGGGGAGTTCAATTCCCCAAGGAACTTTTTCTTTTAGTCTTGAAAAAGAAACATCCTGCAAACCTGATTCTATAAAAGAAACAACTTCATTTCTTTTTGTTAAAGGCAGAATATTATATTTTCCGCTTTTAATTAATTTTAAAAGTTCATTTTGGAAAGAGGAAAGTTTGAAGAGATACGCCTCTTCTTTTCTTAATTCAGGTTCTATTTTATGAAGAGGACAAAGTCCATCTACCAAATCAGATTTATTTAGATATTGTTCACAACCTACACAATAATAAGATTCATAAACTCCTTTGTAGACATACTTTTTTTCATATAATTCCTGCAATATTTTTTTTACCTCCTGCTCATGCTTTTTATCAGTTGTTCTTATAAAAAAATCATTAGAGATATTAAGCAGTTTAAAAGCATCTTTAAATTTTTTAGATATTTCATCAACAAATTTTTTTGGTTCTTTCCCAGATTTTTTAGATATTTCCTGTATTTTTTGGCCATGTTCATCTGTGCCAGTTAAAAAAAATACTTTTTTCCCCTGCAATCTATTCCACCTAGCAAAAATATCTGCAACAACAGTTGTATAAACTGAACCAACATGCGGTTCAGAATTTGCATAATATATAGGAGTCGTAACATAAAATTTATTTTTTCCCATCATAAAAAAACAAATAATTTATTAATAAACCTATTGCATAAACAGAAAGGATTTAAATAAAAAGAATTTAGTATATTTACATAAAAGAAAGGTAATTTATAAGATAAAAAGGTTTTTACTTTTAACAAAGATAAAATGAAGAAAAGGAAGGTGACTTGTTAGGAAACCTTGGTTTCCTACGATAAAGATGGAAGATTTGTTTAATTCAAATAAGAGTTTTAGATTTGCTTATCTCTCTGCAATAATATTTTCAGTATTAGTAATTTTTAGTTTCATATTAGTTATTGAGAATGTTGAGAAGAGAATAACCGGAAATTTAATTGAAGATAATACTATAAATAATAAAACAGATGAGAATCTTGAAGAAAAAGGGGAACTATATTCAACAGATTCCTACGTTATGTTTTATATGATAATTATTGGAGTTATAGCATTTATATTCATTGTATCATTGATTCTAAAATCAACAATAGAAAATAATATAAAAAATGAAGAAAGAGAAAGAGGATTTATATAAAACAAATTTTAATTTAGATTTCTAATTCTTTCCTAATACTTTTTGAATATTTTCCAGCTAAATTCATTGGTTCAGGCAGCTTATGGGGAGGTTTTATAAGAGAGTTTGTAACTTTAAGGGTGCTGTCTACAGAAATACTATTTCCAGGACTTATATACATAGGGTTGCTTTTTTCTTTGCTTACAAGAATCTTGCCTACTTTCTTTCCATTTTTCAATACATTATCCCCTTCTGTTTCACAATCAATTAACGAATTAGATATTCCGATAGTAGGAATTCCTGTTGATAAACTGTAATGGCTAGAGAGACCAAGTCTAGGGTGCATAATTCCTTCGGCAGGAACAAATATGACATCTGGTCTTTCATTTAACTTCTCAAAGGCATTTATCATAGGTGCAAGCTCTCTATAGTTTCTAAAACCAGGAATATATGGAAATTTTACCTTCTCAAAAACATACGCTCTATCAATGACTTCATAGTCTTTATTGCATACAATAATACAACTAAGAAGCTTATTATTAATAAAGGTATTATCTACTGCCCCAAATCTATCAACCAAAGAGAAATCTATTTTATCTTTAATCTCTAAATCTTTAGATACTTTTATCTGTTCTTTCTTAAGATTCTCTATATCAATACCATATTTTTTTATTAATTCTTCTGTGTTAAACCTTTCTTTTTTTTCTTCCATGATAAAGATTTCTTATAATATTAAATATTCATTTATTTTTAAAGGCTTTCTTATCAAAAACATACAATCAGAAAATATTTAAATGGATAAAATTTAAGAATAGTATGTTTGGAAAGAAATGCTATAAATGTAATAAAAGAATAAGTTCTTATCACAATTTTTGCCCAAATTGTGGCAGCAAACTTGGCAATACCAATAATGACAAGAGTGATTATGGCATGCTAGGAAAAGATGATATAATAGAAAAGACTCCACTTCCAAAATCACAAAATTTCTTTATGGAAAAATTTCTTGATTCTGCAATGAAGGAAATTCCTTCTATGATAAAAATGATAGAAAAACAAATAGAAAATTCTATGGAAGATTTTGATAAGATAGAAGAAAAAAAGAGAAAAGAAAATAATAGTTTAAGCATAAAATTTTTTGTTAACGGAAGAAGAGTGCAGCCAATAAACAATAATAATATAAAAGTAAAAAAACTCCAAAAATATAATTATACAAATCATCAGTTTAGTGAAGAACAATTAAAAAAAATATCTAAACTAGAAAGAAAAGAGCCTAAATCAAAGATAAGGAGACTAGCAGGTAAGATAATTTATGAACTTGAAATACCTGGTGTAAAAGACAAAAAAGATATTCAAATAGATCAATTAGAAAATTCTATTGAAGTAAAAGCCATATCAAAAAATAGGTTTTACACAAAAAATCTTAATGTAAATTTTCCTATAATTGATTATTTCTTGGAAAATGAAAATTTAGTGGTTGAATTAGCTATTCAATAATTCACAGTATCCCCGCACAGGAATTTTTAACTATACACAATTTGATAATATCTACACATATTAGTAATTAAACAAACTTATTATAGAAGATAAGAGGGATTAGGGGTTAAGAGAGAATACTTAAGAAAAGTTAGTTTTTAGTTATTTTTAGTCTATGCGGAGATACTAAATTCAATAAACAAATTTATAAACTTCTATAAAATTTTTAGGTTATTAATAATATGGATCAATCTTTAATAAGAGAAAAATTAAGAGAAATATCACAAAAATTAAAAGAACCATTAGAAGATATAGGGGTAACTATATCTATTAACGCCAAACGTACATACCTAATAGTTTCATTCGATTATTGTTATGAACCATTATCCTCACAGCAGGCAAGGGAGAGTACTAAAATAAAAAGACAACAGATTAATACATTAATGTATTCTAATAATTTGAGGTTATTTAGTGAGCTGGAAGAAGGAAGAATATATGTTGGCAGGTATATGCTAAACAAAGAAAGGTATACACATAATTCAAAATTAGAGCAGCAAGCATCTGCATAAAAAGACTTATAAACAAAAATAAACAACATTTTCTGTCAGGTCCTGTAGCTCAGCCCGGTTTAGAGCACTGCTCTGATAAGGCAGGGGTCCCAAGTTCAAATCTTGGCAGGGCCATTTTAAAAATAATTTTATTAACCTATAGAAAGAGTTAAAAATAAAATTCTCATTAATAAACCATAAAAAGCGATGATGAAAAACAAAAAGAGGCAAAAATATAAACCACAATTCTGGGTGAAGATGCAGTATGGCTTGTTCATACTTCTAATAAGTCTAGTTGTTTCTGTCATTGCAACTTCAATTTCTGACTCAGGAGCAACACTTGATGGATTGATAACAATTGGAAATTTAAGTGTAACAAATGCCTCAACATTCACAGGAAATGTAACTACAAATAATTTATCTGTAAATTCCTTCTCTAATTTTACTGGTAATTCAACATTTGGGAATATTATAGTAAATCTTATTTCAACCTTCATTGGAAACTCTACATTTAACAATCTAACTGTTGAAAACACCTCAATATTTAATGGAAATGCAAGTTTTAATAATGTAACAATAAATAATTTCTCAACACATACTGGAAATGCTACATTCAATAATATTACAATAAACGCTTTTTCTATATTTAATGGAAATGCTACATTTGACAATTTTACTATAAACAATAGAATAAATTATGGAGTTGTTGAAGTGAGAAGTCCAAATGGAAATATAAGATTATTCAAGACATCTACAAATACAGATTCAGCTAGGGGACAAGCACTCATTAATGCAGTTGGTAACTCTTCAATTAATGATTCAATAGTTATAGGTCCTGGATTTTATAATGTTACAATGTCTCTTAATTTTTTAAATGGAACTACAATAAAAGGCATTGGAATGCCATTAATTTATGATTCAAATTTATTAACTCCTTTATTTAATATAACTAAACATAACATTACAATAGAATCTTTAAGAATAAGAGCTAATACTACTGCAATTGGTGTTCATAGTGCTATAAGACAAAATGTTACTGGGTTAATTATAAGAAACGTTGAAACAACTCCAGGTAATAATGTTCTATCTAATGGTATTACGTTTTCCGAACTTTCTGGAGGTGGTGCTACTAGTCATAATATAAGTTTAAAGGTTTATGATTCTAGTTTTATTGGTGCGGGCGGTGTTGGTGCAGGTGGATATGGTATTTATATCAACATGGTAAATGGAAGTTTTGTTCAAGTATTTAATACGATTGCGTTTGGTGATACAGATGGAATTTGGTGTGGAGGTGCAGGAGGATATTGTGAAATATACGGAGGAAATTATACTTCTACTTTAGATGCTATTACTTCAGGCGGTGCTGCAATAAATATATATGGAGCTGTAACTCGAGGTGAACAATCAGATGTTTTTTCTGATGGTGGCATAATTAATATATATTCAGTATTTGCAAGAACAGATGCTATTACTGGAAACAATGTACAATATCCAGGAACTTTTATAGTGGGAAAATTAGCTGTTTATAATAATATAACTATATTATCAACTAATGGAACTTTAGTTAATTGTTTAGTAAATAATACAGGTAAATTTAATTGTGCATAATGGGTAAAAATATTTTAAGATTAAATGATAATTAAAAAAAAACTTTTATTCAATCTCATATTAATTTTAATCTTATTTTTCTTTCCATTAATTTCTGCATTAACAATAAATGAAACCCACTTAACAACAACTGGAACATTATATGACATATATGTTAATGGAAGCATAACAATTGATAATCTGACAATAACAAACACAACAATTTCCATTTACAATTTGAATGTAACTGGAAACTTCACATCAATTAATAATTCACAATTGATAGTATATAATCTGACTGCAGCAGCACCGTATAACGATGTTAAATATGATAATGGTACTATTGTAGGCTTTGAAAATATGGGAGGAGATAGTTATACAATAATAATGAATGCCAACCAATATTTTCAGGTAGGAAATTTTTATACTCCTTCTACAGATAGTTCAGAAGGAAGTGATGGAAGCTCTGGAGGTTCTGGAGGAGCACCAAGTGTTAGTGGAGCAACATATATACCTAATCAAGAGGAGATTAATGTGGGTTACACAAAACAACTGGCGGTTAAAGACAAGATAAGAATTAATATCAGTAACGAATTACATTTAGTTCAAGTAACTGGGATTTCATCTCCTATTGTAACAATAAATGTTAGTAGTACTCCTCAGACAGCTAATATCAATATAGGGGGTACAAGAAAGTTTGAACTTACAGGAGATAATTTATATGATATTTCTATCACTTTAAATAAGATAGTTTTAGTGAATAATGTTTACAAAGCAGATTTAACAGTTGAATCAGATTCAACCCACATTCCTGCTGCCCAACAAGATGATTCTATTACTGGAGAGATAATTAATAAACAAGAAAATGAAGAAATAATACCAAAACCGGAAAAAGCAAATATTGTGGATTACAAAAAAATATTGTATCCACTAATAATTTTTATTATAATAGTATCAGTTATTTATGCTATTTTCTTCATTGTATCAACAAAAAAATTCAGGAGAAAACATCATTATATAAATTATTATAGTCCTCAAACATAAAAACGTAATGTTTTTAAACAGATTATATTACATTTTAACATTCTAAAATGGCAACCGGATTATACAATCAATTAGGAGAAACATGGAAAAATCAAGATGTAAAAAGAACAAGAGAATTAACTCTAAAATGGAGAGGGGAAAATTCTGTAACTAAAGTTGAAAGACCAACAAGATTGGACAAAGCACGTATGCTTGGTTATAAAGCAAAGAAAGGATTTGTTATAGCAAGAGTAAGAGTTCCAAGAGGTGGAAGAAAAAGAGACAGAACAAACAAAGGA
>Ga0209542_10016541_pt1 | contig 12230 bp, 10 predicted proteins | sample RifCSPhighO2_01_FD_184028 | JGI IMG/M metagenome (GOLD analysis project Ga0209542, IMG submission 184028) | Soil microbial communities from Rifle, Colorado - Rifle CSP2_plank highO2_0.1 (SPAdes) (version 2) | ecosystem: Environmental > Terrestrial > Deep subsurface > Rock core/Sediment ...
GGAATCTCCTGGACGGTGCTGATTTTTTTAGCAATAGTCCCTTTTCCCACGCCAGGCGGACCGAAGAATATCAGATTCATGGTGGTTAGGCATACGATTCCATTTAAATATCTTTTCTTAAAGCCCCCGATGGGAGTTGCACCCACGACCTTCTGATTACAAGTCAGACGCAATAGCTACTATGCTACGGAGGCAATTGTTAAGACTAAACTGTAAAACTCTTTAAAAACATTATGATTTAAATTTTTATACAAAGTAAATTACAATCTTAACAAAAATTCTACTCCGTAGAATTTTTTGGTGTGCGTTGTAAATCGCAAAATCAGGAAATTCTCGTGAGAGAATTTCCGTAAACTATTGAAGTATGCTAGAATAAAGAAACTTAATTTTACTTCGTAGGCAACGGACCGCCGGCATTCGGCTCTGCTTCATAGCCGTATACCGCCGGATGGAACGGTTCCGGAACCGGTATGAATGTTCTCATATTGAAATAGCGTTTTATTACTCCCTGCAGCCTATAGGCTTCCCGCCATAACTCCTTCTCGCGCTTATCCATTTCCTGGATAAGCAGCCTTTCTTCATACAGCGCCTGCATATGCTTCAGGAACCAATGTTTTTCCCACTGCCCATTGATGTCTCCTTCAATCCAGGGGCGTATGAATATCTCAATCTCTCCCCATTGAACCTTCATCTTCTTCCCTTGATGCATTACCTCCCTATTCTGGAGGTATACCATATGGAAATCCATATCAAGGCGGTATTTGAAGTAGGCATTGAACTTGGTGTCTGGCGCTTTCTGGAGTCTCCACCAGACCCACATCTCTTTGCCTCCCGAATGCAACCCAGTTTGGCAGAATTTCTCGAGATACAGTTTTTCAATGTTCAGATGAGCCATGGATATGTATCGTTCCCCCTGCTTCTCGGCCTTAGGAGTGCCATACCAGCCTTCCTCATAGAGGTATTCATGGAGCATGATATAAAGATTTTTAAGATGGAAAACATCCTTATACTTCACTCTCATTTCTTCTATCTCTTTTACTTTATGGGGCATCTATACTTTTCCTGGAAAAATCAGTTTATAAAGATTTCGCTCAAAGATTCCCTCTTATCAGCAATGAGGGCATTTTAAGCCCTTTTCAGGCCTTAATGTAGACCACAAAGCTTATATATAACCACTTAACCCCTCATTCCGATGTGTGACAATCTTTCTCTAGTCAAGGGACTATAATTAGGGTTACCAAGATTGGAGAGAGTTTGCTATACAAGCCAGTTGAATGCCCTGGTAGTGTAGTCTGGCCTATCATATCGGATTGTCACTCCGATAACCCGGGTTCAAAACCACGGTCGTGAAAGTCCCGGCCAGGGCGTTTGCCTGGGCCGGTAGCTCAGCCTGGTAGAGCGCCTGACTTTTAAAGTTCAGGAAGATATCAGGCGGTCGCGAGTTCGAATGGCTAATGCCTGAAAGTCTCGTCCGGCCCGTTTATATTCGAGGGGAATTATGAAGGTAGATATAACAGACAACATCCTAGTGCCTAAGCACACCGTGCTTACCGATAAGGAAAAAAAAGAGCTTCTGGAATCCTATCATATATCTCTTGCAGAGCTGCCAAAAATTCTGAAGACTGATGCTGCCATAAAGCATCTCAGCCCCAAAACTGGCGACATAATCAAAGTTATCAGGCAAAGTCCTACTGCCGGAGAAGCATTCTTCTATCGGGTGATTGTAAGTGCCTAAATACGACAAGATTCTTATGAAGAAGTATTTTGAGGATCAGCGTTTTGTTGATTCCAGCATAGCTTCCTTCAATCATTTCATCGAGAAGGAATTGCAGAATATCATAGAAGAGAACAAGGAGATAGTTCCTACTATCATACCTTCTAACATAGATGAATTCAAGATACGTTTTGACAAGATATGGTGTACCAGGCCTGAAATCACCGAAGCAGACGGTTCAAAGCGGGCCATATTGCCTGTTGAAGCAAGGCTGAGAAAAATAACATATTCAGCTCCCACATTCATTGAGGTGAGCGCCCATATCAATGGAGTCCAACGTGAAAGTTTTGCTACCCAGATCGGAAATATCCCAATTATGCTCAAGAGTAATTTCTGCCATCTTAACAAACTGGGCAGAGAGGACCTCATTAAAAGCGGTGAGGATCCCGAAGATCCTGGCGGTTATTTCATAATCAATGGGACCGAGAAAGTCCTGATAAATGTGGAGGACCTTGCAGCGAACAGGCTTCTGGTCGAATCAACATCGACCGGCACCAGCAAGTTTGTAGGCAAATTGTTTTCTGAACGAGGATCCTTTAAGATTCCCCATACTATCGAGAAACCAAGCGACGGAATATTCTATCTCACCTTTACCCGAGTGAAGAAAATCCCCCTCATGGTGATCATAAAGGCTTTAGGCTTCCTCAAGGATGAAGAGATCACCAAGCAGGTAAGCACTCAGAAGCAGTATGACGAAGTGCTGATAAACCTCATCGAATTTATAGAGATAAAGACAGAAGAAGATGCTTTGGACTATATTGCCAAGAAAATAGGGATTACCCAATCCAAGGAAATCCGTCTTGAAAGGATGCAGGAGATTTTAGACAAGTACTTGTTGCCCCACATAGGCATCAATAAGGAAGACCGTATCCAGAAAGCCCATAATTTGTGCAAGCTTGTAAGGAAATTCATAAACGTGAGCAATGGCGTGCTTCCTTTGGATGACAAGGACCACTACATGAATAAGAGGCTTAAGCTGACTGGGGACCTGCTTGCAGACCTGTTTAGGGTAAACCTTAAGGTATTGATCGGCGATTTATTGTACAACTTCCAGCGCATCGTGAAGCGAGGCAAATTCCCCAGCATTAAAGTAATCATCAGAGATAAGCTATTAACCCAGAGGATCTATTCTTCAATGGCCACCGGAACCTGGGTTGGCGGCAGAAAAGGTATCAGCCAGAGGATCCAGAGGCTCAACTTCCTTGAAACCTTGTCTCATTTGCAGCGAGTTGTATCCCCATTATCAGCATCTCAGGAAAATTTTGAAGCAAGAGAGCTTCACCCAACTCATCTGGGCAGGTTATGCCCGATTGAGACCCCCGAGGGAACAAACATAGGATTAAGAAAAAACCTAAGCCTATTATGCTCCATATCAAGGGATGTTAAGGATGATGATATAGTTAAGCAGCTGAAAAATCTTGGATTGGTGAGCTAATGTCGGAAGTTTATGTTAACAGCAGATTTGTGGGAACCGTAGACAATTCCCTCGAGTTTGTGAATCAGGTCAAGGAAGAGCGGCGTAAGGGCAATCTAACTGATAACCTTAACATTTATTGGAACGAGGCTGCGGGCACTATCGAGATCGATTCGCAGCGCGGCAGGGCCAGAAGACCATTGATTGTTGTCAAGGACGGCATCCCACTCCTTACTGAGGAACACATAAAGAAATTAGAAAAGGATGAGATGTCATGGTCAGATCTCATTAAACACGGTATCATAGAGTATCTTGATGCAGGTGAGGAAGAGAATGCTTTAGTTGCTTTTTATGAGCATGAGCTGACTCAGGAGCATACGCATCTTGAGATTACACCATTGGCGATGCTCGGCCTTGCAACAAGTTTGGTTCCTTATGGTAACTTTAACCAGTCAACGAGATTAAATGCAGGCTCAAAAAACCAGAAGCAGGCGCTCGGATTTTATGCTGCCAATTTCTCAGTACGCATGGATATGGATGTCAACATTTTGCATGAGCCGCAGGTGCCGATAGTGCAGACCATTGTCAACGATCTGTCGGAATATGCCCAGCATCCAGCTGGCCAAAACCTTGTATTAGCTATCATGAGTTACAAAGGATACAATATGGAAGATGCCATCATACTCAATAAAGGCTCAATCGACAGAGGATTGGCTCGAAGCAGCTATTACCGGCCCAGCATCGCTGAAGAGCTCCGATATGCAGGCGGCCTTGTTGATGAGATAGTTATTCCTGATAAGGATGTCAAAGGCTACAAGTCAGAAAGGGACTATAGATATCTTGAAGAAGACGGCATTATATTCCCTGAAGCTGCAGTTGACGAAGGAGATGTCATAATCGGAAAAACTTCACCTCCCCGATTCCTCAGCAGCATGGATGAATACAGCCTTGCATCCTCTACCCGAAGAGAATCTTCGGTGTCAGTGAGGCATGGAGAGAAAGGAGTTGTTGATTTTGTTTTATTGACCGAGAACGAGGAGGGAAATAAGCTTATCCAGGTGCGCATCAGGGATGAGCGAGTTCCTGAAATTGGAGATAAGTTTACCTCACGGCATGGCCAAAAAGGAGTTGTTGGCATGATAATCCCCGAAGCAGATGTGCCGTTTGGGGCGTCAGGCATAAGGCCTGATATCATATTCTCTCCTCATGGTATACCTTCGAGAATGACCATCGCCCATTTGATTGAGATGGTTGGCGGAAAAGTTGGTGCACTAGCTGGCCGCTATATCAATGGCACCACATTCGATGCAGAGCCTGAGCATCAGCTGCGAAAAGAGCTTCTCAGCCTCGGATTCAGAGAGAATGGCACTGAGATATTGTTCAATGGACAGACTGGCGATCAGTATGCAGCGAAGATATTCATCGGAAACATGTATTACCTCAAACTAAAGCACATGGTCGCAAACAAACTTCATTCGAGAGCACGGGGACCTATTCAGTTGCTCACGCGTCAGCCGACCGAAGGACGGGCCAAAGAAGGTGGTCTCAGATTGGGAGAGATGGAGAAAGACACCTTTGTTGCCCACGGTGCATCATTGCTGCTCAAAGAACGCTTTGACTCAGATAAGACTCTCGTACCCGTATGTGAAGGCTGCGGGACCATTGCAGTCAGGGATGATTATAAGAACAAGAATTATTGCCCGATCTGCGGTGATAATGTTGACATTAACATGATTGAGCTGAGCTACGCATTTAAGCTCATACTTGATGAATTTAAAAGCTTGTGCATATATCCACGATTGAAACTAAAGAGCAAGTATTGAAAATGGCAGAAGAAGAACTACCAGCACCAACTGAGGGACTAGCAGTGCAGCCCGAAGAGGCAAAGAAGCCTGAAGGAAGGGTCGAATCTGAAGAGCAGTATGTAAGCAAGCAGGTCGAATCCATAACCTTTTCGGTTTTCTCGCCAAAGCTGCTGAAGCAGATGGCATCAGCGAAGATCGTGACGCCAGAGCTTTACGATAAAGAGGGCTATCCAGTAGATGGCGGCTTGATGGATATCCGCCTGGGTGTTATTGATCCTGGCCTTAAGTGCAAAACGTGTGGTTCAAAGCTGAAGGAATGCGCAGGCCACTTCGGTTATATTGAACTTGCACGCCCAGTCATCCACATCAAGTTCATAAACATCATCCTGAATTTATTGAAGAGCACCTGCAAGGAGTGCAGCAAAATTCTGATCCCCAAGGCAAAATTCGCTAAGGTCAAGGAAGAGTTGGCTGCGGTTGAGAAGGAAAAGGGAATTGAGGAGCGCAGGCAGTCCATAAAAGATATCATCTCAAAGCTCAAGACCATCAACAAGTGTCCCCACTGCAAAGCACGGCAGCCTAAGATGTCTTTAGAGAAACCTACTATCTTCCTTGAGAGTGAAAAAAGAGTCAACCCGATTGAGATCAGGGCACGGCTCGAAAAGATCAGTGATGAAGACCTTGAGCTGTTTGGGCTTAACCCCAAGGCAGTCAGGCCTGAATGGATGATTTTGACGATACTGCCCATTCCTCCGGTTACCATGCGTCCTTCAATCACCCTTGAATCAGGTGAGAGGAGTGAGGATGACCTCACCCATAAGTTAGGTGACATTGTCCGTATCAACCAGCGCCTGTTCGAAAACATTAATGCAGGAGCACCAGAAATCATAATCGAGGATTTGTGGGATCTGCTGCAGTATCACATTACAACCTTCTTTGATAACAATGTGGCTCAGCTGCCTCCGGCAAGACACCGTTCAGGGCAGCCGTTGAAGACGCTTACTGAAAGAATCAAGAGCAAGGAAGGCCGTATCAGGCACAACTTGGCAGGTAAGAGAACTAATTTCTCAGCACGAACTGTCATCAGCCCTGACCCCATGCTTGATTTGAATGAGGTTGGAGTTCCCATGGTTATTGCAACCAAGCTTACAGTTCCTGAGCGGGTGAATGATTGGAACATGGCGTATCTCAAGAAGTTTGTCGAGAAAGGCCCTGCCCAGTATCCTGGCGCTAATTATGTCATCAGGCCAGATGGAAAGAAGAAAAAGATAACTGAGGAAACTAAGGAAGCATGCCTTGAGGAGATTCAGCCAGGCTATATTGTGGAACGACATCTCCTTGATGGGGACATGGCGATCTTTAATCGGCAGCCCAGCTTGCATAGGATGTCTATGATGTGCCATAAGATAAGAGTGCTGCCTGGCAGAACACTAAGGTTGAATCCTGCAGTATGCCACCCTTATAATGCAGACTTTGACGGAGATGAGATGAATCTTCATATACCTCAGACAGAGGAAGCACGGGCAGAAGCAGAAATCCTTATGGACGTCCAGACACAATTGATTTCTCCCCGATACGGCTTAAGCGTTATCGGATGCGTGCAGGACGCTATCTCAGGCAATTTCCTATTGACCAAGCAGCTTCAGTATCCACGCGAGCAGGCAGTTGATATCCTTGCTGCTATAGGCGTAGAGGACTTTTCAAAACTTCCCAAAAAGAAAACAGTAACCGGCAAAGAGGTATTTTCGGTCATCATTCCTGATGATTTCAACTTTACTGGAAAGGCAAAGCATTACGATTCTAAACTGGATAGGAAAGCTAACATCGAAAGGGATGCGTACGTGCAGATCAAGGATGGACAGCTTATCTCAGGCACTATGGACAGGAACAATTTGGGAGAAGGCTCAGGCCTATTGCTGAGAAACATACATAAGAAATATGGCAAGGAATCAACCATAGACATCTTGGGCAAACTGTTTAGATTAGGTATCGAAGTCCTTTTCAGGTACGGATTCACCACTGCCATTTCAGATACAGACCTTTCAGCAGAAGCGAAAAACCAAATTAAGGAAACACTGGAGATTGCTCAGAAAGACGTCGATGGCTTAGTTGAGTTATATCAGAGTAATAAGCTCGATAGTTTCCCCGGAAAAACATTGAGGGAAACCTTAGAGCTCAGAATCCTGGAAGTTCTAAATAAGTCTCGTAATAAATGCGGAGCAATTGTTGCAGAGAACGCAAATAGGGCATCTCACACCATGGTTATGGCTGATTCAGGCGCCAGAGGAAATCTTCTTAACTTGGCGCAAATGGCAGCATGCGTTGGCCAGCAGGCTATGAGGGGAAAAAGAATTGACAAGGGTTACCAGGGCAGAACCCTGTCCTGTTTCAGAAAAGGAGACCTCAGCCCTGACGCAAGAGGTTTCATATCGAACGGTTTCAAGACAGGCCTTAACCCCCACGAGTTCTTTTTCGGCGGCATCACCGGCCGAGACTCATTGATGGATACCGCACTGAGAACTCCTAAGTCAGGTTACTTGTATCGAAGGCTAGCCAATGCATTGCAGGACCTTAGGGTAGAGTACGATAACACTGTTCGAGAGGCCTCAGGCAAGATTATTCAGTTCAAGTATGGGGAAGATGGCATTGATGTGTCAAAATCAGAGGGGGGCATCCTTAATGTCAAGAGAATCATAAAGACAGTTGGGTGATCATGATGAGCATATACACTGAATACGAAAAAAAGCTTTCGAAGCGCATAATTGACGAGATTAAGTCCAACTCTGAAGGCGTGTCAGATGCAAAACTGAAGAAAATCCTTGATCAGACTGTTGAGGAATACGAGAATGCCCTTGCAGAGCCCGGGGAGTGTGTGGGCCTTATCTCTGCAGAATCTATCGGAGAGCCAGGAACGCAAATGACGCTTAACACTTTCCACTTCGCCGGTGTTGCCGAGATGAACGTTACCATGGGACTTCCGCGTATCATCGAGATCCTTGATGGGAGAAAAAACATCTCAACTCCTATGATGGAGATTTACTTGCAGAAGCCATACTCTCAAGGAAAGGATATCAGAAAATTGGCTTTGTCCATTAAGCAAACTACCCTGTCTGAGTTTGTTTCAGAATTCTTAATCAACATAGCAGATCTGACCATCGAAGCGAAGCTCAATACCGAGAAGATGAAAGAGCTGGGCATTACCGAGGGAGCAGCTTTGAAGGCTTTGCAAGGCCAGGTGAAGGGCTTCAATTGCAAGGCTCAGGACAATTCACTGATTCTTAAGATGAGGAAAAAAGAGGAAAGCCTGAATGAGCTTTACAAAATTAAAGAAAAGATCAAGGGGCTTCACATAAGCGGCATCAAAGGCATAACCCAGGTATTGCCCGTGAAGCGAGGCGAAGAGTATATCATCATAACTGCAGGCAGCAACCTGAAGGAGATACTCAAGCTGCCTGAAGTTGATGCCCTGAGGGTTACCAGCAACGATATTTTTGAGATTGAGTCAGTATTTGGCATTGAAGCAGCCAGGCAGGCAATCATCAATGAAGTATTCAAGGTTATAGAAAGCCAAGGCTTAAACGTAGATGTGCGGCACATCATGCTCGTTGCAGACACCATGTGTGTTTCTGGATCAGTCAAGGGAATAACCAGATATGGTATCGTCAGCGAGAAGGCATCAGTTCTGGCACGGGCATCATTTGAGACACCCATCAGGCACATCATCAATGCTTCTTTGATTGGAGAAGTTGATATGCTGAACTCAGTAGTGGAAAACGTGATGATAAACCAGCCAATACCGGTGGGAACTGGCCTTCCCGATCTGGTGACAAAGGTGAAGAAAGATGGATGAGATCAAGAAGCTATTGAAGACAGACAAGCTGATAGTGGGCACAAAAGAAACGCTGAAAGCCCTCCGGAACGGCACACTGGCAAAGATTTTTACCAGTTCAAACTGTAAGACTGACCTATCAAAATATTCTCAACATGTGCCTGTCACCCAACTTTCTATACCCAATGATGAATTGGGCGTTCTATGCAAGAAGCAATTTTCAATTTCTATGATAGGCATGCGTAAATGAATAGGATAAAATACGATCTGACTACGATGAAGTTCATCTCCCTATTTGAGTCCTTGAGTAATGCGCATGTCAAGGATTGCATCAATGGCGATGTTCTTATTTTTGTGGTTGACGAAGGGGAAATTGGTAAGGCAGTGGGAAAACAAGGCGTGCATGTGAAGCGTATGAGCGCCCTGCTGAAGAAACCGCTGAAGATAGTTGAGTTTAGCTCAGATGTGTGCGCCTTTATCAAGAATTACATATATCCATTGCAGGCAAAGGAAATCCACAATGAAAATAATTCTATTACTATCCTAGGGCCAGACACCAAGACAAAAGGAATGCTGATTGGCAGGGATGGCAGGAATCTTCAGATGCTCAAGAGTATTGTAGGCAGGTATTTTGCCATAGAAGACATAAAGGTGGGGTAGCCGAAACCTTTTTAAAGCGGTCCTAACTCCAGGAAGACAAATGGGAAAAAAGCCTCGAGGCTTAAATGCCGGAAAAAAATTGAAAGCAAGAAGGCACATCAGCAGATGGTACGATAAGGTATATGTGCGAAGGGCAAAGCGCTTGAAAGAGAAGTCAGATCCCTTAGGGGGAGCTTCTCAGGGAAGAGGCATAGTTCTTGAAAAAGTACAGTTTGAGGCAAAGCAGCCCAATTCAGCTTTGAGAAAATGCGTCAGAGTGCAGTTGGTGAAGAATGGCAAGCAGATAACTGCCTTTGCGCCAGGAGACGGCGCTATCAAACTTATTGATGAGCACGATGAGGTCCTTGTAGAATGCATCGGTGGTGCAAAAGGGAAATCCAAGGGAGACATCCCTGGAGTCAGATGGCAGGTCATAAAGGTTAACGATCAAAGCCTAAATGCTCTGTTGAGGGGCAAGATAGAAAAGGCAAGAAAATAAAATGGAGATCAAATTATTCAATCGGTGGGCTACAGAAGGTATCAAGATTAGTGATCCTGGTCTGGAACGATATATCTCCTTGGAGGCGCGCATCGCCCCTAAGACTGGCGCTCGCTATGCAGGAAACAGGTTTCATAAATCTAAGATTTTTATTGTTGAGAGATTGATAAACAAGGTCATGATTCCCGGTCATAAGAGCGGCAAACATTTTAGGTCATCTGCCGGGATAACAGGCAAGGCACAGAGCGCTTCTCGGATCATTGAGAACGCATTTGATATTATCGAGAAAAAAACCAAGAAGAATCCAGTTGAGGTTTTCGTGAAAGCATTGGAGAATGCAGCGCAAAGGGAAGAGATCATAACTATCGAGTATGGTGGCGCTCGTTACCCCAAGGCTGTTGAGTGCTCTCCTCAAAGGAGAATCGATCTTGTGCTGAGGCATATGACGCAAGGAGCATTCCATAAGTCAGCTAAGTCAAAGCAGCCGATTGATGAGATACTTGCAGAAGAGATAATGTCTGCGTTTAACCTTTCTCCGTCTTCAAATGCCATTGCCAAGAAGCTCGAAGTAGAAAGGCAAGCAGACGCTTCCAGATAAGTTTTCTTCATTTTACATTTCCCTATACTACTTTTCGATATATTATTTAAAATGGAATACCTACAATATATGTATATATCAATATTCTAGATATTAAATAATATAATGTATGTAAAAAATAAACATAATTACATACAATGTATTAAAAAATTTATATTATTATAATAGTTAAATACACATAAAAGATGTAATAGTGCTAATTTTTGACACACAATTATGCACTAATAGATAACTATTTAAATAAGTTAATACAATGTATGTATTTAATGCCTGAAAAAGCAGCCGAACTGGGCAATTTCTCTGATTTAGTCTACTTTCCAAAGTCTATTTTCAAGACCAAACACACCATCTTTGAGGCTGTTGTGTTCTACTTGAAGGAAGAACGCAATCTTTCATTTCATGAAATAGCTGTATTATTGGACAGGGATGATCGCAACATTTGGACAGTATATGCGAGAGCAAGGAAAAAAGCAGAAAAATGGATGAGATAACAGAACCGAAGAAGTATATTGGGGATAGTATCAGTAAAGGGTACTCTCTGCAGTCTATAGAGAAAATGCTTCTAAAATCAGGTCGCAGCAAAGATATTGTCCATTCCTCCATGCAAGATTACAAAAAAGAGATTGCAGTGCTGCAGAAGTGCAGAGCTGTCTTTGCGGATGATCTGAGGAAATTTAATAAGGCTCATGTCAAAGGGCAAATTTCTGCAGTTGAAGCAGGACAACTTTCAAGCGAGAAGATTCATGGAAAAACAAGGGAAGAATGGTTGTCTATCTGCGAAAAGAGGATACCTGCAAGCTCAAGAATTCCCATCAAACCAGTTGTCCTTACGCTGCTTTTGATAATTTTGATTGGCTCCCTGTTAATCTTAAAACCATCTTTCAGCGGATATGCAACGATTACGCAAACAATCAATTATTCAGATAAGATAGATATTACTCGATCTCAGGATTCTGAATATGTTTGGCTTATACAGCATCCTTCACCTCTTAATTCCATCGGCTTGAGCGGAAGTTTAGCTCCAGGTGCAGCTGCATTGGTATACATCGAAGTGAATGAAGAACTTTATACACTCTTTGACAGCTCTATGTTAGAATTAGTTGTTATGCCCGAAACCACGCCAGAAAATGGCGCCATAAATCTGGATTATGGTCTTGAAGATGCATATGATTCCAATAATGATGGGGTTGAATCAGAGTCTGGCATCATTGATGTAGACATATCAGGAAGCACACCTTTAGGTACCAACATGTGCACAGTGTGGGGAATAAGAAGCATAGGGGGCGGTATAGAGACCAAACTGTGTTATGGAGCAGAGAATTGCTGCCTCTATAACGGTATTGCTCCATCTGATGAATCTTGGGATGCGCCATTGTATCTCAATTATGGTAGCTATGGAGCAACACACAACAATATAGTGTCTGCCCAGATTCATTCAGTTGACTACAGTACCAACTTGGAGAATCCATATTCCAATATTGTTTCCTCCCCTGTTGCCAACATCTCAGCTCAGTTTACGCTGGATGGAGTAAGCTTCTCTGAAGCATGTGTGGAAACATGCAGCATTCCTGGCTGGGACAGGAATAGTTACAAGCTAGTAATCGAAACAAATGGTACTTTAACTCTTGATACCCTAACTTATACCACTCTAGAAACCGTACCCAACAAAGCT
>Ga0209542_10016542_pt1 | contig 12230 bp, 8 predicted proteins | sample RifCSPhighO2_01_FD_184028 | JGI IMG/M metagenome (GOLD analysis project Ga0209542, IMG submission 184028) | Soil microbial communities from Rifle, Colorado - Rifle CSP2_plank highO2_0.1 (SPAdes) (version 2) | ecosystem: Environmental > Terrestrial > Deep subsurface > Rock core/Sediment ...
GACCCAGTAAAGGCTGCGAAAGCCATGTCCTTTCTAGTCTATAGCGAAACCGGAAAGTAATTCGGCAGTTTGCCGGTTTCGCTAGTCGCAAACCAAGACAATTTAACCGAAAAACTTTCTTGGTTTGCTATAATTTATCCTTCGGCTTTCTTTCCGCTTCGAACTCGAGCGCAAGGTGTTCAAGTTGTTGTTCCGGTGAAAGCTGCCGGTTTTTGCGCACGAACCACGCGGTCAACCCCGAGCTCGCTAAAACCAATAGGATTATGCCAATCGCAGGAGTAAAGTCTGCACTTGCCGCAGTGGCAAACGCCGTAATCGCAAGCCCGTCGAACTCGCTTTTCGCAATCGACCTGTCGAGAGAGAACGTGAAGGTCTTGCTTTCTCCTGAACGCAGTTCAGGCAAAATCCATTTCGCCTGCGACCCGTCCACTTGCGGAGGGGCTTCTGCAAAATTCAATCCTCCCTGCGGAAGCTGGCCGGACACCACGACGTTCTCGAGCGAAGCAGCGCCGCCGTTGAACACGGTTATTGTGACTACCGAATACTTTCCTCCGTCGGCGTAAGACAACACGCGAACCGAACGCAATATCCTCAACCCGCCTGGAGCGTTTTCAATGGAATAGAAAACTTCAGGCGTAGCGCTTTCTCCCAAATTCGTGCCAGGCAAAGGCGTCGAAGAAGGCTGAGCTTCTGCTGACGGCTCGGGGGTTGGTTGAATTGTCGGAACAGGAGTAGGCAACGGGGTTGAAATCGGGAAGAAATCCGAATTGCCCGAACTTCCGCCTGAACCCGAAGATCCGCCTCCGCCGCCAGACGAAGGCGAGGAGACTAAAACAAACAGGCTTTCGCTGCGCGCGGAATAGTTTTGCGTTTCATTGTAAGAAAGCGTGTAATTCCAATAACCCAACGCCGGCTCATCCGAGAACGACGGGTTTTGGCTTGAATTCAAGAGCGTCGCGTTGCGAAGCAAATCCAGCGTTCCCTCAGTCCATCCCTTGAATCCGCTTGCGTTGACGCTATTCCCTTCAGTGATGGAAAGGTTTTGCGCCGAGGAATTCAAGTGCAGCGTCAACGTCGCGGACGAATTTTTAGAGACGTAAAGGGAAAAGCCGTTTGATGCGGTGGCGAAAGAGCCGTCGAAAGCAGTGTAGCTGAAGTCGTATATTCCCGCGCCCAAGCCGCTCAAGTTGTAATTCCACACTCCGTCCGTCGCGGTTCCGTTCCACAAGACCATAGTGTAATTCGAGCCGTTGAAAGACAGGGTTACGCTTGCGGTTCCGTTGTCGTCGGAAAACGCGGAGAAAAACGCAGTCGACGCCAAATTGAATTCGCTCGAATTCGTTGAATTGAAAGACTGCCACAAGAATTGGGGTGCGGTGCTTGCGGTAGTATTGAAATCTGCAAAGAACGTGCGGCACGCGGCGGAATAGTTCTGGCTTTCGGGATAGCAAACGGTGTAATTAAGCGTCTGGGGAGTGGAGGGCGTCTGGTTGGCTTCCTCTGCAACGGCCACGCCAAACGCGACTGCAGTAGAATTTCGGTACAACGTCAAATTGCCTTCCCCGGTCGTATTGCGGCTCGCACTCGCATTGACGGTGGTGTTGGTAACGTAGGAAACGTTGTTGGTCGTGCCGTTCAGCGTGAGAACCAAGCCGACGCTTCCCTTCGAAACGTTAAAGAAAAACGTGCTTGACTTCGACGAGTAGTTGGCGTTGCCTACATTAGAGCAGGTGAAATTCCAGTCTCCAACTACAGGAGTTTCGGAATAGTCTATGGACGCCGACGTTTGCACCGTCGTCCCGTTCCGCAGTTCGTTACTGTTCGCAACAGTTCCGCTCACGCCCGAAACGGCACACTGTGCCCTGACGGTGGAGGGATACGCGCCGGCCAAGTTGCTTGCACTGCCGTTCAGAGTGTGCGTGAGAGCCCACGTGGAATTCTGGGCAATCGTAAGGGTAAAATCTTGCGAGGTCGTTGCACTCGCGCCATCGAATGCGGTAAAGTTGTAGGCATAAGACCCGGCGGGCAAGCCCGACAGGTTGTAATTCCAAACGCCGTTCGTGCTCGTCCCATTCCACAAAACCATCGTGTAATTCGTGCTGTTGAACGTCATCACTACGCTCGCGGTTCCGTTGTCGTCAGTAAAGTTTGCGAAAAACTGGATTGCCAACGGGTTTTGGTATGCAGACCCGTTCGTAAAGTTGGCCTGCTGCCATTGGAATTGAGGCGCAGCGTTCGCCGCCGAAGGATTGGCGAAGAACGTAGTGCAAGAAACAGAATAGTTTTGAGATTCAAGATAACAAGCAGTGTAGTTGAACGTAGCAGCAGCCATCGTCTGATTAGCTTCTTCAACAACACTCACGCCAAACGCGACTGCAGTAGAATTACGGTACAACGTCAAATTACCTTCCCCACTCGTATTACGAGAGCTGGAAGCATTCACAAAATCCCCTGCCGCGTAAGAAACGTTATTGCTAGTTCCATTCAAAAACAGGGAAACATTCACGCTTGCTTTAGCGATTACGAGACTGAACGTGCTCGAAGTGTTAGCTGACGCCCCATCCGAAGCCGTAAAATTGTAGTAATACGTTCCAGCCGAAAGCTGGCTGACGTTATAATTCCACACTCCCGCCGCAGCCGTCCCATTCCACAAAACCATCGTGTAATTCACATTGTTGAACGTCATCACTACGCTTGCGGTTCCGTTGTCGTCAGTAAAGTTTGCGAAAAACTGGATTGCCAACGGGTTTTGGTATGCAGACCCGTTCGTAAAGTTGGCCTGCTGCCATTGGAATTGAGGCGCAGCGTTCGCCGCCGAAGGATTGGCGAAGAACGTAGTGCAAGAAGCCGAATAGTTTTGAGATTCGGAATAACAAACAGTGTAGTTGAAAGTGGCAGCAGCCATCGTCTGATTAGCTTCTTCAACAACACTCACGCCAAAAGCAACGCCAGTCGAATTACGGAATAGCGTAAGATTTCCTTCGCCGGTCGTATTGCGTGTGGCAGAAGCGTTCACCGTATTTCCGAAAGTATATTGCCGATCGCTATTACTTCCATTCAAATGCAACGTTAGATTCACACTGCCTTTTGATATGTTCACAAACCACGTTTGCGAGACAGTAGAATAATTTTCGTTTCCTTGGAAGTATAACGTAAAGTTGTAATCCCCAACCGCGCTCGACCGGTTTACACTCGTCGGAGTGCTTGAATTCGCTATTATAGTCCCGTTTTCCAACAGCCTCAACACTAAACTAGAAACATTTGAAAATCCAGAGGAGTTTACGGTTTGCGGGAAAGTATAAGCTCTGTCGGAAGCCGTGCTATTCAAATGCAAAGTAATCAGCAAAGAATTTCTCGCAATAGTGGCAAGCAAAGACTGGCAGGAGGAAGAATAATTCTCGTTTCCCGCAAAGCAAGTTGAAAAGTTATACGACTGTCCAGCTGAAAGGGAAAGGTTTTTGCTTTCAGGATTGCTCGTGTCCGCGATAGCCGTGCCATTCTTGAACAACGTCAAACTCAAGCTTGAAACGTTGCTTCGCCCAGAAGCGTTTATCGTTTGTTCGAAAGCGTAGCTCACGTTGTTGTTCGTGCCGTTCAAAAGCTCCGTGATATTCACGCTTGCTTTAGCGATTACGAGGCTGAACGTGCTCGAAGTGTTAGCTGACGCCCCGTCCGAAGCCGTAAAATTGTAGTAATACGTTCCAGCCGAAAGCTCGCTGACGTTATAATTCCACACTCCCGCCGCAGCCGTCCCATTCCACAAAACCATCGTGTAATTCACATTGTTGAACGTCAGGTTCACTTGCGTAACAGCAACATCGTCAGTCCAATTGCTAAAGAATCGAATCATCAAAGGCGTAACGTAATTCGAGCCGTTAGTAAAATTATTATTCTGCCATTGGAATTGAGGCGCAGCGTTCACCGCCGTAATTATCGAAACGTCAATCCAATCCGTTGAGTTAAACAAACCCGTATTGGTGTTGGCCCACGCTGCAGCACGGGTTTCGTTAGTCCAAACGCGCAAGCGGATGGTCTTGCCCGCGTCGCTTGCGTTGGTTTCAATCGAAAAATTCGCCCACGAGGAGTTCGCAGAATGCGCCGTTGGCGTAGTATTCGCAAAAACTCCGGTGCGATTATGCTCGAACCAGTATTGCGAGAGCTGCAAGTCGTCCGCCCACAAGCTGGAAAACAAAATTGTCGACCCAGAAGGCGCTTGCGAAGCGTTGGCTTGCGAATCCTGCGCCCAAGGCTTTTTATTGTATTGCTTGAAAGTTAGAGAGAAAACTGGCGAATCGCCGTCTGCGAACGATTTTCTTCCTGTTCCAAGTGAAGAAGCCTGTGATGAGAGCGAGTTGTTAGAGCCGTTGTAAAACGCGGTGCACTTGTTCCAAGAGTCTTTCGAAATCCACGACACGAGGGTGTCGTTGGAAAACGCGTCTGCAGCAACGGCTGGAAAGCGGGCGGTCGCTGCCTCTCCGCACTGGGACAGGGAACCAGAAACCGTAATGAAATCAGCATTAGCATCGCAATTCGACCCGGTGTTGCATGTTTTAAGGGTGGGAAAAGCGTCGCCGTTGTTCACGTAAGCGATAAGCGTCTTGTTAGACTGGCCGATGAAAGAAATGTCGATGAACTTCGCATCGGTCCCGTCTCCTTCTGCAGAAGCGTCAAGAGTATGCCAGGTCGTCGCTATCCAAGCGGTCCCGTTCCACTGGCCTACGTTCACATCGTCTGAAGCGCTTCCAACATCCTCGTTGGAAATGCAGGATATGATGTTGGAAGCTTGCGAGCCTATGGACTTCTGGCTGTCGCAGGAAATCCAGTCGTTCTCGCTGCCTACATCGTTGCTCGCCCTTGCCCTCGCGCTCCACCCACTTCCAGTCCAATTCGCGTAATTGATGTTTCCGTTGTTTGAAGAACTGCCGTTCGACGATTCCCAAACGACTATCGCCCTTCCGCTCGAGTATTCGAAAGCGCCTGAGAAAAACCGGTCCAAGGCGGTAAATGCAGTGGTCACATTCTCTAAATTCGTTTGCGAATCCCACGCACTTCCGTTCCAGTGCTGGCCGCACAACCGCCCTTGCCCGTCCGAATAAGCCAGTATCGCTTCGTCCGAGTTAAAGCGGGGGAAGAGAAAAGTCCAATTCGCGCCGTTCGTGCAAGAATCCGGCAGGATTGAAGAAACCTGGCTCCACGCTGAGCCGTTCCACACGGAGTAAGGCACATCGGCACTTCCGTTATTCCATACTACTATCGCATCCCCGCTCTGCTGTTCGAAAACAACGCTCGCACCCCACTGAGAATAGTTCGTGGAAGTGCTCAGCACACTTTCGTTCCCCCATGCCCCGCCGTAGTAGACTGATGCAATTGCGCGGCTGGAGTTGGTTATTGCCACAAGCACGTACTCGTCACGCGCCGGGTTCGCCTTTAAATCAATCCAAGCTAGAGCCTCGCTCACGCCCAGCGTCAGGGCGTTTGCTGGAGAAGTCCAAGAGGCATTCGAGTAATTCCAAAAACGGTTTTTAACTATGTGCTGAGAGGAGGAATTGTCGTAGTAGGCAGCCAATGCGGTTGTCCCGGAAACTTCGCTTGCGGCCCAAGCTTGGGGCGCAAGCAAGCCTGCGGCTAGAAGCACTGCGAAAAAAACGTTGAAGCGGATTGCTGGCACCCATTTCCCTCTTTCGCAAAACGGCAGAATGAATTGGTTTGAAGAGCATTAAAAGAGTTTCATCCTTCCGTCTTTGCCGCACCAGCGCACCCAGTAAATCATTTAAAAAACACGGGCGCGGAAATAAGTTTGCTTAAGAATGCAGTTTAGTGAAAAGGGGTTGCGTCGCAATGATTGAAACGTTCACCGACTTCCAGCAGTTCAAGCACAAAGCCCAGGAAATAGGCGTCGGAGTCAACCTCGACGAGCTTCTTACGATAGACTTGGTGTTTCTCGAGTCTTACGAAGACTATTTGATCATAAGCGTGAAGGACTACGCCCAGCATCCTGCAGTTGGGCTGGCCAGCAACGTGCTCATTCTAAGCGAAAAGAACGTTTTGCTTTACTCCGACAAGACGTTCGGAGAGAAAGACTACAAGATGTTCCGTTTCACCCTGCAAAAGCAGTTCGGAGAATCTACAGTCCTATCTCTGCTGACGTTGCGGGAAATTTTCAACAACTACCAAAACGCGTTCAAGAGCGTTGACGACAAGATAGACGCGCTGGAAGTTTCTTACGACCTCGACGAAGCCGAAGCTACTACTATAAAACTGCGGAAGCTTACGAACAGGATCGAGGATTTCGTCAATCTGCTCGTCAGCCTGGAAGAACGCAAAATACGCCAAGTGGACACAAGCTTGATAACTTACGACTACCGCCTTACGATAACGAAAGCCCAGCATTTGCTCGACAGGTGCAGAAACCACTTGAACCAGCTTCGCGACATCCAGCGCGAAGCCGACACTCGGCAGACGCGTGAGACTAACAAGAGAATCGAAGACTTGACGAACGTCATGAAAAAACTGACGGCCATCACGGTCATAATCATGATTCCCAACCTCATCGCAAGCCACTTCGGAATGAACTTCAAGTACATGCCCGAACTTTCGGTCGAATGGGCTTACCCCGCCCTCCTCGTCGTGCAGCTCATGCTCGTTGTAGCAAGCTTCTTGTACTTCAAAAAACGCGGTTGGCTTTAAAGAGGCAAAAAGGGACAGTGAGGGAATGAAAATGGATTGGCTTTCGTTTACTATAGCAAGCATGATCTTCCTGTCAATATCAAACTTGTTCGTCAAACTGGTTGTTACAAGCAATTCCTTCTCTAAGCTAAACCCCAACGACTTTTTGCTTCCGGGAGTTTTGATTGCTGCAGGCGCGGCAGTCGCATTATACCTTTTCTGGCAGAAAACCCAGGCTCCCCTTTCATATTATCCCATTGCAATAGCAGTTTTCGCTTCGCTGGGAGTAATCGCAATGATACTCGCCCTGCAAAGGGGGAAAGTTGCGCTCGTCACGGCTGTGTTGAGCCTTTCAACCGTGCTCGTCGCCGTGCTGTCTTTCGCATTTCTCGGCGACAGGTTCAGCGGACGGGAGATAGCCGCGATGGTTCTCGCGCTAATGAGCCTCGTAGTGCTAATCGCCTGAAAACTTAAGCAAGCGAAGCGCCTTCTCCTCGGGATTGCCTCGGAAGGCTTTTCTCAAGCTTTTTCCGCAATTCTTCAAAACGGTCTTTCAGCTTTTTCTCTTGCTTCGCAAAAGCGTTCAGTCGCACTTCAACGCCTTCCTTCTCTTCCTTCAACTCGCCTTGCAAAACGCTTTTTTCCTTTTCGACCATGACGCTTCCAGCAAGCCGGTAGAGCTTTCCAGACGCGTTTTCAATTTCTTCCAGCGCCTTGCCGGCTTCATTCTGCTGGAGCAAAAGCTGCTGCTTTTGCATCACCAGAAACTGCATCTGCTGCTGTATCGACTGCAATTCCGTCAAATCGTTTTTCTGCTCTTCGCTCAAAGACTCCATTTTTTTCACCTTTTTCCTGCGAGTGCAATCGCGTCGAAAACCACTTTAACGTCACGGAGGAATGAAGTTGTCCGGGCGCGCAGGGCCGCAAAGCCTTTCCCTTCAATGCGCGCTTTCAAGACGCTTCCGCGGGTGGAAAGCGACAGGCTAGCCTTGTCGGAAAACTCTTTCGCCGTTATTATTTTCAGCGCTTTCTTCGCGAGCTTTTCAGTGGCAAAATCGATTTCAAGTTCAGCCTTCAACACGCACACCTTCGTTAAAGCCCTTGATGCGTATGAAAAAAACGCTTTTTCCGCTTTCGTCATTAAAACTGATTTCCTTCGAGCTTAAAACCATTTTCAATCCTTCGCCCGCGCGGTTTTCAAATCCAGTCATTTCCAGGATTTTCCCGCCTTGCGCGTCTTTCGCCTCTGCACTTGCAACAACGCCCACGCGCTGCTTTTCGTCCTTCAACACTTCAAACCCGCCTATCAGGACTTCCGGATAAAGCCACCCGCCTTCGACGTCGAGGAAATTAAGCGAATTAGGGTTGCCGTGCTTTTCGTACACGAAGACCGCGCGCTTGAAGCCTTTTTCCTGCATGCGCGCGGCTATCTCTGTTACGCTTCTCTTTCCGCGGTTTTCGCATTCCCCGCCCAAAAGCCGCGCCAGCCATTTCGCGAGAATTCTCGTCTGCTGCGTCGGCTTGCGCGATGTGGAAACGTACAACATTGCTTAAACACCGTAAAAAACTGCTCAATTGATATGGAAAGCACGGCTTTTTATCGCAACGCCCCCTCCTCCAAGCCGCTGCAAAGCTGGTTTAAAAAGTTTTAAACCTCCGGACGGTTAATGCTTTCATGACAGGGAAAGCAAAGAGTTTGGTGAATCGCGTTGGCGTGGGAAAGCGCGGTATTTCTGATGCTGGTTTTGCAGTGCTCATGATGGGCTTGCTGCTTTTCGTTTTGATAGGAGTCATTTATTTTTTCAATTACATTTCAAGCTCCACTCAAGAGGAGTTCGACGAGAAAACATGTCTTACCTTGCTTCAGCGTGAGACGAATTGCAGGGATTTCGGTGGAACTTGGAAAACCTGCGGGCAGGTTTTGAGGAAAGACTACCGCTACGGGGATGGAAAGTACTGTGTTTCACTCGAAAAACCTGAGGGTTGTGAAGGTGGTTTAGTTTTCAGTTACGACGCTTGGTGCGGGATTGAGCCTGACAAGAATATTTTCGTCGGGCAGAATACTAGGCAAGCAACTGCTTCCGCGTCTGCAACAGTCCAGCCGACCGAGCAAGCGTCTGCTTCTTCAACTCCGACTTCTACGCCCACGCCAACTCCTTCAGCTTCACCAACCCCCTCAGCATCTCCGGACGCAAGCCCTGTTTCATCTCCGTCACCCAGCACATCGCCATCCCCCACGCCTGATGCGAGCCTGCGGGGAAGCTGGAATTTCGATAGCTACAATGCGACCCACGTTTTTGACAACACGGATTACGGCAACAACGGAAAGTTTGTTTCTGGAGATTCGAACGACATCATTGTCGGTCACAGTGGCAACGGCCTGCGCACATCTCCTTCCGCCAAGTACCTAAATGTCTCGCAGTCACCATCGCTTGCCCTTGACGGAGCGTTTACCCTAATGGGATGGTTCAAGCACTCGACCGGCCTGCAGGCCGGCATTCCCGACGGGTGGATGGGCGGAATCGAAAAGAAGGGTTCACCTTCCCAAATAAAGCTCGGTTGGGGCGGTTGGACTGACTCGTGGAGTTGCGCCATGCGCACTGACTCCAACGAAATCGTTTCCCTCGAACCAACTTCACCAACTCCAGTGTCAGCCGGCGAGTGGCATCATGTTGCGTGCACTTACGACGGCAATCGCTTCAGCCTCTTCGTTGACGGTGAGCTCTTGGCACGCAGGCTCGTCGGACTAAAGAGTACTGCAACTGCCAACGGACCGTTCACTCTGGGGGTAGTCACCTACGAGACGGTTTGGGACGGTACTCTCGATGACGTGCGAGTGTACTCGCGGGCATTAAGCGGCGGAGAAGTCTCGCACGCGGCCGGCATTTCGCAGGCCTCCTCACTGCAAGAGACGCCCTCGCCGGCAGATTCCTTCCTGGACTTCTTCGGCGTCAACATTCACATAAGCTATCTCTTCGAACCGCCTTACTCTTTCGGCTCGCCGCTTAACCCATACCAGCATTATGACAATCTGCTCAAGCCGCGTCTGCTCGAGCTTGGCGTGCGCCACGTGCGTGATGGGGACGTGCCTTCCAACACAACTCACCAGGCGAGGATGACGGACTTGGGAGCAAACGGCATCAAGATCGGATCGACAATCTCGCCCACGTGGATCACTCCTGAGGTCGCGCTAACTCGTTTCAAGGAAATAGGCTTGCAGGCAATGGAGTACATCGAAGGGCCCAACGAGTACGACTACAAGACGTCGGATCCAGATGCAATCCAGACGCTCCGCAACTACACACAGCGGATATTCCAAGTATTCCGCTCCGACCCGGTTACGGCGGAAACTCCAATCATCGGGGCGACCTGCGTGATTTACGAGAACTGCACGTTGTGGGGCGACCTGACGGCGTGGGTGAATTTCGGCAACGTCCATTCCTATGCAGTTTACCCCGGTCACCAGGACTTCTACGATGACATGGTCAACCGCGGTCGGCCGTTTAACGGAAAGCCGCTTTACCTCACCGAAATCGGCTATCACACTGGCATTTCTGTTACTGACCCGCACGCGCCTGTTACCGAAACAGTCCAGGCAAAATACCTTCCACGCGCGCTGCTAACCGCCATGAATGCAGGCTACCAGCGGGCTTACATTTACGAGTTCCTTGACGAGGGCACTAACGCTACTAACCTGCAGCACCACTTTGGCATTGTACGCAACGACGGCACGCCCAAGCCAGCTTTCACTGCCCTAAAGAACTTTGTTGCCCTGCTTGCGGAGCCCGGTTCAAACTTCAGCCCTAGCAAGTTGACCTACTCCATCGAAGCCAACCCAGCAGTAGTCAAGCACGTGCTCTTCCAAAAGTCGAACGGCGACTACTATCTCGCAATCTGGAGCGAATTACCAAGTGATGACGACGCATACAATGAGCCTGCGACACTTTCTTTTGGCGAGAATTTCAACGCCGCAGTCTACGTGCCGAGGACTTCGTCCCAGCCTGTCTCCACGCACTCTTCAGTAAGCACTTTGTCCATTCAAGTGCCCGACGAAGTGATTGTAGTCAAGCTCTCGCCAGCCTAACGGCCACAAGCGCCCCGCGCTATCATGAACAAGTACTGTTGCGAGTATCCAGCGGGCTGGTCCCACAGCGCTTTTAGGCAAAATGGAACGCGTTCGGCTACGACGTCAACTCGGTAATTGCAAACCCGCTTTTCGTCAAACCCGTTGCTGATAACTACACACGCCAATCTTCACCAGCCTGCAGCTGGACGTAAAAATAGAGCGCCGGAGGAGAGATTCGAACTCCCGAGTCCTTGCGGACACTGGTTACCTTGCCCTGCCTTGCCCCTTTCTTTTAGAAAAAGAAAGGTGCGATGGCACCGCGCCAAAGAAAAACAATTTTCTCTTTATTGCAGAACACTGTTTCTTTTTGCCGCGCCTGCAAAAGTTTTCTTTTGACACGCCTGACTTTTCTTTTGCGAAAAGAAAAGTCTGGCTTCAAGACCAGCGCAATAACCGCTCTGCCACTCCGGCTTTAAGGAATTATGCGCGAGGGGGTTTAATAGGCGTTTTCGCTATGCGCTTACGCCGCACGCCCGCAGCGCTTCCTTCAACTGCGGCAGGGACTTGAAAACGATTCCCTTCATTCCCACCTTGCGCGCCGCGAGGACGTTGGTTTCGTCGTCGTCGATGAAAATCACGTCCGACGCCCTGCGGCCGGTCATTTTCAAAAGCGCGTGGTAGATTTTCGGGTCCGGCTTTTCCGCCCAAGCGTGCATTGGAATCACGCGGTAGTCGAACATCGAGTCGAACTTGAACTTGCGGCTGATGCTGTCGTAAGCGTCCGGAGGCTGGTTGGAAAGCAACGCCGTGTTGTATTCTGAACGCAGTTTCTTGATGAAATCAACCGAATCCGGAATGGGCTTGAGGCGTTCGAACTTGAATACGCCCGTCGCAAAAACCCCGCCCTGGTCGAAAGCTATTATCCTTCGGAAGAAAACGCGCTTGAACATATTGAATACGGGGAACGACAGTACGAAAGCCACTATTGCGATTGCAAAGATTTGCATGAAGTCGAAGTTTGAAAGAAAGTCGAGGGAATAGAAGAAAAACGACAGGACGATGGCGATGATCACGTGCCAGTGGCTGAACCAGCCGAAAAACGGGGCGCGGAAGGAAACCATGGGAATGCAAAAAAATAATGCTTCAGCCCGCTTTTAACTGCTGAGCTTGCGCACCACGCCGCGCGTGGCGTCCACTTCGATAAGGTCGCCGTCTTTAAGCCACTTTGTGGCGACTTTCGTGCCTATCACGCAAGGAACCCCCAGTTCTCTCGATACAATTGCAGCGTGCGAAGTAACCCCGCCTTGTTCGGTTACTATTGCTGAAGCTTTCTTCATTGCAGGAACAATGTCGGGATTCGTGGCGATTGCTACCAGAATGTCGCCCTTTTCCATTTTCTGCAAGTCTGCTGGGGACAAAATTATTTTTACTCTTCCTTTCGCAAACCCCAGCGACGCGCATTGTCCTTTGAGTTCAACCATCTCTGAAGAAAGCTTCA
>Ga0209542_10016543_pt1 | contig 12229 bp, 13 predicted proteins | sample RifCSPhighO2_01_FD_184028 | JGI IMG/M metagenome (GOLD analysis project Ga0209542, IMG submission 184028) | Soil microbial communities from Rifle, Colorado - Rifle CSP2_plank highO2_0.1 (SPAdes) (version 2) | ecosystem: Environmental > Terrestrial > Deep subsurface > Rock core/Sediment ...
CAATCGCCGCACCTCACGCTCTCGCGGCAAGCTCTTCTACCGCCTCATACAACACATGACCGCTGACCAACATATACAAGGCGGGTGAAGCGGATACCCCAGTCGCGCGAATAAGCATATAAGCGCACTCCACCGCAAATGGCTTCTTCGGCTCCAAACCCTTCAGCAAAACAAATGAGTATTTAGTTGCTCACGGCAAGAAGCCGATTGATTGGTTGTAGCCCGTTCTATTGACTCTCTCTCTCTGATTTGAGATAGTGCCTCCGTCGACCTGTTTTTTTTGGGTCTTTTTAGGAGAATAGAATGTTTAATATTTCTGCCCCGAAGCGCGTCAAGCGCTTACCGCGGACGCAGAGGAATCTGTCGTCCGCGGCAACACTCGAGGCGCGGCTGGCGCGACTCGAGCGCCAGATGGCGAAGCTGAAGAAAGATGTCTGGGTGCTCGATAAGGCACTCGAGCATATCTTTACGATGGCCACATCATCCAAACCCTCGGAGGAGTGGCTTGCGGAATTTGTCCGTGCACTGGATATACGGTATCAGCGGCGAGGCTAATCCTGATACCGAACAATCTGGCCATCCCTAATTGCGAGGGGATGGCTAGATTTATTTGTCTGATTATGACGAGCTAAAAGACGTGACTCTGATTTATACATGCAAGAGTGAACGGAATCTTTCTTTCTCTAAATGCGGACCAATAATCGCCAGATTCAATCCTTCCGTTTTGAGTAGGTCTTTAGCTACTCTCGTGATGTCTCCCGCTTTGACTTTGTCTATTCCTTTCATTATTTCTTCCAACGCGCGGATTTTGCCTAAAGATATGAGCGAGGTGGCGGCGTGGGCGGCCACGGCATCGCTCGTTTCCAGTGCGAGCGTTAGAGTGCCCTTAATGTGCGCCTTTGCTTTTTTGAGTTCTGAATCCGAAACTTTCACATTCTTTATTTTGCGGAATTCGGCGAGAATTGTTGAGACTGCTTTCTCAAGTTTGCCGTGTTCCACTCCTGCCTGCACCGCAAGGTAGCCGGTGTCGGGATATTTTTCCACCATCGCATGCACGGAATAGGCAAGCCCGCGCTTCTCGCGCACTTCCAAAAACAACCGGCTGGACATCCCGCCGCCCAATATGGTTGAAAGAACTTCCAACACGTACTCATCTTTGTGCGCGTACGGGTACGCTGGCACGCCAATCATCAATTGCGTCTGGTCGGTTTTCTTTTCTTTTATCGCCGCCCGCGGGCTCACCTGCATGGATGCGAACGGAACAAACTTCGGCCCCGGCGATTTCTTAATGCGTCCGAACGATTTTTTAACCGCCGCGAGAACCTTATTTGGTGATATTGCACCCGCCACGCACACCACCGTATTTTCCGGCGTGTAGTGGTGCTTCAGGTAGCTCGCAAAATCCTTGCGCATGAACGCACGGATATTTTCCTTCGGCCCAAGAATAGTCCGGCCCAAAGGATGCTCACCTCCAAAAATCAGTTCATCAAAAACATTGTCTATCGTGCGCATGGGCATGTCTTCGTACATATCAATTTCTTGAATGATAGCTCCGCGCTCCTTTGCAATCTCTTTGCCGGGCAGAGTGGAATTAAGAAAAATGTCGCTGATGACATCAAGCGCCGTGTCCAGATATCGGCTGCTTACTTTTGCATAATATGCAGTCCTGTCTTTTGCGGTAAAAGCGTTGTAGACGCTACCGATAGCATCAAGCTCTTCGCTAATCAATCGCGCGCTTGGGCGTTTCTTCGTTCCCTTGAAAAACATGTGCTCCAAAAAGTGCGCCAGGCCGTTTTCTTTCTTATCTTCATAGCGCGAGCCGGTGCCTGCCATCACAACGACCGTCGCCGTCTTGGCATCTAACATCGGCACGAGCACAACCCGCAGGCCATTTTGCAAAGTGTGTATGTTGTATTTCACAGTTGTGCAATACTATCGTTTTATCCCTGTTGAGGCAATGCGATGAGACGTCGCTTCTCATAGTGTTTGATGTAAGATATCATCGTAGCAAGTCCGGCCGGACTTGCTACGATGATACAGAGAATAGGAATGGCAAGGGTGTCCACAAGCATCGACATCACAAAACAGTGTATAATCTGCAACTATGAGCATCAGCGAGATACGGGCGAAGTATCTGGAATTCTTTGAGAAGCGGGGGCATGTGATTATCCCTTCGGCACCGATAATTCCGGAGAACGATCCGACGACGCTTTTCACGGGAAGCGGGATGCAGCCGCTAATTCCGTATCTATTAGGGAAGAAGCACCCTGTCGGAGACCGCCTCGTGAATTCGCAGACATGCTTCCGCGCGATGGATATAGACGAGGTGGGAGACAACCGCCACACGACGTTCTTTGAAATGCTCGGCAATTGGTCGCTCGGCGACTATTTCAAAAAAGAGCAGTTGCCGTGGCTTTTTGAATTTCTCACCGATGAAATTGGACTGGACCCGAAAAGATTGTATGTGACCGCTTTCATCGGCTTGCTTGCCGCGCCGGGTGGCACGGCGCAGACAGGAGATGAGAATCCGCCAGCCGGCGGAGGAATTCCCCGCGATACAGAATCAGTCGCTATTTGGAAAGAACTTTTTGAAAAGAGGGGGATTGATGCGAAAGAGGTCGTACTCGGCTCGGGTGCGGATGGTTACAGATTGGGAATGCAAACCGGAAGGATATTCTATTATGACGCAAGCAAAAATTGGTGGAGCCGCGCAGGGTTGCCGGAGAATATGCCCGAAGGCGAGCCGGGAGGACCTGACTCGGAAGTGTTTTATGATTTTGGGACCCAGCATGATGCAAAGTATGGAAAAGAATGCCATCCCAACTGCGAGTGCGGACGGTTTTTGGAAATCGGAAATGCCGTTTTCATGCAATACATATCCGCCAAAGGCGGATCCGCCTCTGGCGGAAAGCAGACCATTTTCAATCTTCTGCCTAAGCAGAATGTGGATTTCGGCGGGGGATTGGAAAGAATCGCAGCGGCCAAAAATGACAATCCAGACGTTTTCGCGACGGATGTCTTTGAAGAACTTATCGCGCTTCTTGAATTTTACTCGGACGGAAAATCGTATGACGACAGCAGGTACACAAAAAGCTTCCGCATAATCGCCGACCACATACGCGCGGCGACCTTTATGATTGCGGACGGCGTCAAGCCTTCCAACACCGACCGCGGATACGTTTTGCGGCGGCTCATCCGCCGCGCCGCACAGCACGCCATATCTCTCGGATGTGCGCAGGGGCAAGAGAAAGAGAATGAACTTGTCCGCTGTGCGATTATCGTGATTGAAAAGTATAAGGGCTGGTACACAAAACTGGACGGCGAGGAGGTGTACGAAACTATCTCGCGGGAAATATGGCAGGAAGAAAAACAATTTGCCCATACGCTTGAGCAGGGAACACGCGAGTTTGAGAAAATGGCAGGCGAAGATATTTCCGGCGAGCAGGCATTCATGCTTTTCACCACATACGGATTCCCGTTGGAGATGACGCTTGAAATGGCGGAGGAATGCGGTAAGTCGGTTGATGAGATGGGATTCAGGGCGCTCATGGAAAAACATAAAGATATGTCGCGGGCGGGCTCGGAGCAGAAATTCAAAGGGGGGCTCGCCGACACATCGGTCGCCACGACGCGCCTGCACACCGCGCACCACCTTCTATTGAAAGCCCTGCAAATAGCTCTCGGAACTCACGTGAAGCAGAAGGGGAGTAACATCACAAGCGAGCGCCTGCGCATAGACTTCTCGCACGCAGATAAGATGATGCCGGAGGAAATCAAGGAAGTTGAGAGAATGGTGAACGAAAAAATCCGCGAAGAGCTGCCTGTCACTTGCTCGTTAATTCCGAAAGCGCAGGCGGAGAAACTCGGGGCAGAGCAAGAGTTCGGCAAGAAGTATCCCGACATGGTTTCCGTGTACTCCGTCGGCCCCAAAGATGCCACGCTGGAAAATCCGCAATTTGATAAAGCATTCTCCATAGAATTCTGCGGCGGTCCGCATGTGGAGAACACGAAAGAACTCGGCGGTTCATTTAAAATCTTGAAAGAAGAAGCCGTTGCCTCGGGCATCCGGCGCATAAAAGCGGTGCTATCCTAATTCGGGACAACGCCAGCCGTATTGGCAGTCAGACTGCTAATAGCTCCCATTTCGAAAAGGTCGCTGAAGCACAAGATGTACTGGCGGCCTTTCTGTTAGCATATTTTTCTTCACTACTTACTACTAACTACCGACTACTAACTATTTTGTGCGTTATAATGAGAACCAATGCTCTCCCTGCCATATTCGCATAAGAAAGAGAAAATCGTCGCGGCTGCCGATATCGGGAGCGGCCACGCCGGATGCGCTCTGATAGAAATTCGGCGCGGGGAAATCCCAGCGATACTTGCCTCGGCGCGTCTGGCGCTTCCATTTGAAGAAAGAACTCCCGAGCAGACTAAATCCGGCGTCCTCTCTCTGTTAAAAGATGTGTGCGAGAAAGCCGCGGAATCGCATGCAGAGATAAGCGCGCGGCAAAAACTTCCGCCTATTTCCGCATCCTATGCGATTTTGCAGGCTCCGTGGTCCCATTCAGAAATTGCCAGCGCCGGGTCGGAATCTGAAACAAACGAGCGCATTATCGGAAAGATGATAGAAGGGCTTGCGCGGCAGGCGCTTGAAACGGAGGACAAGCTGAACCATCGGAATTTATTTGAGGCGGGACTCGTGCGCGTGGATTTGAACGGTTATCCCACGATGAAGCCGGTAGGCAAAGATGCGCATACCGTTTCCGTTTCAACCCTCGTCTCAGAATGCGAGCCCGAAACGCGCGCGCAAATCACAGATACTCTGCAAAACGCGTTTCCGGCCGCGAAGCCGAATCTGCGCTCCAGAGCGCGCATCCTATCCTCTGCGTTGCGCGAGGCGAGGCCGCAATCGCGCGACTACGTGATAATCGACATGGAGAACGACGCCACTAATTGCGCAGTCATGAGGGACGGACTGGCTTCGGATCATATTCTCGTACCGGAGGGAACGCGGACAATTTTGAAAAGAATCTCAACAGGAATGCCCGAAGAGACGCTGTCGCTTATGCGCATGATTTCAAGGGGCGCGTGCAATACTCCGTCGTGCGATAAATTGAATTCTTCCCTCGCGCTTGCCGAGCCGGAAATCGTGCGGCTCTTCGGCGATGCGCTGGGGCGCATCGCCGGCAAGCTCCGGCTTCCGAACGAGCTTCTCCTAATCACAGAACCGGAACTGTCGGAATGGCTTTCCGCCCTTTTTTCGCGCATAGATTTCAGCCAGTTTACCGTGACGACGAAAGAGTTTACCCCGTCCGTTCTCGCTTCGGAGAGTTTGCGCGGTTCCGTATCCGGCTCCGGCGGAGCAATTGATTCCGGGCTTGCGCTTGCCGCGATATTTGTCAACGCAGAGGAGCAATCCACATAAGAACGTATACAGTATGCCGTATGCAGTATTCCGTATGATAAAATAAGAGTTACTGCAGAACAGAGGTTCGCAGGTCTCGTGATTATACTGAATACTGAATACTGTATACTGTATACTGTATACTGTATACTACTCCATATGGCCGACGATTATTTCCAAGACATATTGCAACAGTCCGGAACGCCGGCTCGTCCGCAGCCGCCGAAGAAAACAGCAGATGCAGGCGCGGGTGCCGGCATCGGCCAGAACCCCCCTCCCCCGGGTAGCGCCGAGCGCTCAATACGCAACATCACGGTATCCCCCAGACGAAGGGAGCGCGGAGCCAGCGACATGCGTGAAATTTCTCCGGGCCCTGCTACTTCAATATCAGGCAGGCCTCCCCAAGAAGCGGGCAGGAAGATATGGATTTGGGCGGCCGCAGTTGTTTCCGTGCTCGTGCTTATAGTATTGGCGCTTTTCATCTTTCGTTCCACGACAGTAACAGTGATACCGCGTTCTCATGCTGTCGTATTTGACCAAACATCAAACTTCGTCGCATATCCCGTTTCCGACGCGGCGATAGGCACTCTCTCATACAGTGTTGCAGTAAACGACCTTGAAGATTCCGCCGTCGTCAAATCTGAAGGCAAAGAGCATGCGGAGGAACGCGCGGAGGGCACGATAGAGGTCTTTAACGAATACGGCAGCGCAAGCGTCCGCCTCATCAAAAACACGCGTTTTGCAACGGAGGGCGGGCTTGTCTTCCGCGTTCCGGCCACTGTTGTAATCCCCGGCATGAAAGGAACAAAGCCCGGCTCCGTGACAGTTACGGTTTTTGCGGACCAGGCCGGGCAGGAATACAACGTGGGGCCGGTTGCGCGGTTCACGCTTCCCGGGCTTAAGACGAGCCCCGATATGTATGCAAAAGTATATGCCCGCTCCTATGCCCCGATGACGGGGGGATTTGTGGGCGATCGTCCGTCGGTTTTGCCTTCCACCCTTGAATCCGCGCGGGCGGAAATCCGCGGGCGTCTTGAGACCAAGGCTCGCGATACAATCCGCTCGCTCGCCGGCGCGGCAAGCATTGTCTTTCCGGAGCTGGCAAAGCTCACTTATGAATCGCTTCCAATGACAACGGAGGCCGGCGGCGACGTCAGACTGCACGAGAAGGCGCATATTGAAACCCCCGTATTTCCGGCATCAGAGCTTGCACTGGCGGTGGCGAACGCGGCTGGAGCGAATGTTGAAAATGCGGGCGTTTCTCTCACCGGAATAGACCAGGCAAAAGCGGCGTTGAATGGCGCTGCGCCCGCGCTTGGGAAAGACCCCCTAGAATTTACTTTAAGCGGCGGGGCGCTCATTGTCTGGGGCGTTGATGCCTCCGCCCTTGCTTCGGCGCTTGCAGGCCGCGACAATTCCGCTTTTCAGGCAATAGTCAACGATTTTCCGGGGATTCAGGAAGCTCGGGCGCGGATAGAGCCGTTTTGGAAAGGCACGTTTCCCGCATCTCCCGATGACATTAAAATTGAATTGGAGCCGGCTCAAACGGTCCAGTAAGGTTGTTACCCCGTTAGAGGTCGGATTTTTCATGCATCAAATGTTTCAAAAAAGCTGGACTTATGCGCGAAGCCTCCAGCGCGGGTTGACGCAACGGTGTGAAGCTGATATTGTCATTCGCGCAGATATGCCCTGTACAACGACTCTACAATTCAATGTTGTGAAAGCGTTCGGTGCGTGTCGGGTAGCAAATTACTGTGTGGCGAAAGGCCGCGTGCTATAAAGTTGTGGTACGTGATATGGCGGAACCAGAGGTTGTAGAAGGAGTGGTTGACGAAGCTCTTCCCAATACGCTTTTTCGCGTAAAGCTTGAAACCGGAGAGGTTGTTCTAGCGTACTTAGCCGGTAAGATGCGTCTGCACAGAATCAAGGTGCTGGTCGGAGACAAGGTATCTGTCCGCCTTGACCCTTACGGGGGACGCGCACGAATTACGAGGAGAATCTAAATCAAAAAGAAAAAATCAAAATTACAACGCAGAATGTGAAAAGCTTGATAATTTTGGATTTTACATTACATTTCGCATTTTGATTTCTACATTTTGGTATACCTTTATGAAAGTCAAAGCATCAGTAAAGAAAATTTGCATGCATTGCAAGCACGTGAAGCGCCACGGACGCCTTCGCGTCATATGTACGAACCCAAGGCATAAGCAAAGACAAGGATAATATTTATGCTAAGAATTTCAGGAGTAACCATACCGGACAATAAGCGCCTTGAAATCGGGCTTACTGCTATTTACGGCGTCGGCCGTCCCCGAGCTCTCTCCGTGCTTCGCGCGCTCGGAATTGACGAAGGCAAGAAACCCTCCGTGCTTTCGCCCAAAGAAGAGGGGAGCATACGCGAGGCGATTGAAAAGTTTACCGTAGAAGGCGAGCTACGAAGACAGATAAGCGGCAATATACGGAGGCTCAAAGACATAAAGTCATACAGGGGAATGAGGCATTTGAGCAAGCTTCCCGCGCGAGGACAGAGGACAAAGACGAATTCCCGCACGACGCGCGGAAACGTGCGCAAGACAATGACATCAGGGAAGAGGAAGCTAGAGAAAACATAAGGGCTTGTCCCACAAAATCAGTGCATCGCGGATGCACTGATTTTGTGGCTGATAAACCTTACCCAGCACCTTTTACGACAAATTAGATTTTGCTTGTAAATGTCTGCTGTAAAAGGTAATATCTGCCACTAACAGCACAGTTAGCGATGAAAGGTGCTGGGTGTAAGAACTCGTAAGCTCATGCTCACACAGGTTCGCACTCGCTAACGATTTCTAACATGGGCAAAAAACGTATCATAAGAAAATCGGGCGGAAGCGTGGATGCCGGGCTCAAATCCCGCTCTCTTGCGCGCGTTGCAAAAAAGAACATCACGCAGGGCACTCTTAATATTCACGCGACCTACAACAACACCAAGGTTCTTCTGGCCGACAGAAGCGGAAACGCGGTAGCTTGGTCTTCTTCCGGGGCGCTCGGTTTTTCCGGAGCCAAGAAAGGCACCCCGTTTGCCGCCGCAAAGGTCGGCGAGATTGTCGGAGAAAAGGCGAATATCATAGGAATCAAGGAGGTGGATGTGGTGATACGCGGCGTCGGGGCGGGGCGTGAATCTGCCTTGCGCGCGTTCTCGTCTAAGGGGATTGATATCGTGCGAATTTCTGATGATACTCCCGTGCCCCACAACGGTCCTCGTCCGGCAAAGCCGAGACGAATATAAATATGTACCAATCTACAAATCATTCCAATCTACAAATAACTGCGAATGTACAGCATGATATTTGTAGTCATTCGTAGCATTTGTGTCATTCGCAGATTGGAACACCTCTATGTTGCAAGTAAAATCCAAATATAAAATCGCGAAACGCCTCGGTGCCGGTATTTTTGAACAGACCCAGACGCAGAAATTCGCGCTGTCGGAGGCCCGTTCCAAAAACACGAAAGAACGCCGCGGAAGGCGCGGGGGTTCGGACTACGGCCGACAGCTTCTGGAGAAGCAGAAGCTCCGATACACCTACGGTCTTTCCGAGAAACAGCTCTCAAATTATGTTAAGGCCGCCTTTGCTTTGAAAGATCCGGTATCGGCTTTGTACAGGGCTCTGGAATTGAGGGCCGACAACGCGGTGTATCGCGCAGGCTTTGCTCCGACCCGCCGCGCGTCCCGCCAGATGGTTTCTCACGGGCACATTACCGTGAACGGCAAAAGAATAACGATTCCATCATACTCTTTGCACAAAGGCGACATTCTTGCCGTGCGGGAGGGAAGCAGGAAAAGCGGAATGTATGCGCAGCTGAACGATCCGGAGGAAGCGGGCTCAATCAGGAAGACTCCCTGGATCTCCCTTGACCCGTCTGTTATGCGTGCGGAGGTCGCGGAAGTCCCGACTTATTCTGCGGCTGAAGCCGGGGTTGATTATCCAACAGTGTTTGAATTTTATAGCAGATAGTGCTATAATAGCGGCCACTTTTATTATTTTAGCTTATTTATTGTTTTGGCGTATTCATTACTGGAAGCATATTAACCGTTAAACCCATATTATGTCTGACTACCACATCGCGCTCCCGTCCAAGCCTCGGATAGTTACGGAATCAGAAAGGAGCGGGACGTACGAAATTGACGGCCTTTACCCCGGCTATGGCTATACACTGGGCAATTCTTTGAGGCGGATAATTTTGTCCTCTCTTCCGGGAGCGGCCATAACGCACGTGAAGATTCCGGGAGTTTCGCACGAATTCTCCACAATTGAAGGAGTAAAAGAGGATGTGGTAACCATTCTTCTCAATATCCGAAAAATCCGGTTAAGGATTTTGACGGACGAGCCGCAAACAATCACGCTCTCCGTAAAAGGTCCGAAAGAGGCGACAGCAGGCGATTTGAAATTGCCGGGCCAGGTGGAAATCCTGAATCCGGAAAATCACATTGCGGAGCTAACCGGAAAAACCACTCTTGAAATTGAATTGCGCGCGGAGAGGGGACTCGGCTACGTCCCCAAGGAAACGCACCAGAAAGAACGCGTTGACATAGGTGCAATAGCGCTAGACGCGATTTTTTCTCCTATCCGCCGCGTGAATTACGAGGTTGAAAACATGCGCGTCGGAGACAGGACCGATTTTAATCGCCTGCGTATTTTGATTGAGACGGACGGCACAATTGCCCCGCGCGAAGCCCTAGAGCGCTCTATTGAAACGATGATTCACCAGCTGAAAGCGGTTGTCGGCTTTAAAGAAGAGGATACGGGGGAGGACACCGGTTCGCGCGCCTCCAAATCCAAAGACGGCGGCCGCGATGAAAAACCGGCTCTTGATTCCGAAGTCTTGAAGACTCGCATCACCGAACTCAAACTTCCGCAGAGGGTTGAGGACGCTTTGGACAACGTATCAATCCGCACAGTGGGCGGGCTTGTACGCAAGCGCGAAGATGACTTGCTTTCAATTGAAGGGCTAGGACAGAAGGGCTTGCAGGATATTAAGCGAGCGCTGTCCAATCTTGGGCTCACTTTAAGGTCGTCATAGCAAATGTTATGAACGAAGTGAATTACAATTGCATGACCCTGTTAAATCCCGCCGTAGGCGGGGCGGCACAGCCGCATTTAACAGGGTGTAAGTTTTTCTAACTCGCTGCGCTCGTAACAAAAACTAACATGAAGCACCACAAGAAAACGCGCACCTTAGGCCGTAAGAGCGGACAGCGCGAGGCGCTTCTGCGCAGTTTGGCGCGCTCGCTTTTCCTTTCCGAAGGAATAACCACTACTATCGCCCGCGCCAAAGAACTGCGCCCTTTTGCAGAGCGCTTGATTTCTGCGAGCAAAGAAAACACTGTTGCTTCGCGCAGAGCCGTTTCTTCGCGCATGGGAGGCGCATCGGATGCGGTTCTCAAACTGCATGAGACAATTGCGCCGAGATTCAAAAAGCGCATCGGCGGATACACGAGAATCGTCCGGTTGGGTCGTGTCGGCAAGCGGGCAATTGAGTCGGCGCGCATTGAATTGCTTGCCGCGGACGAAGGAAAATAACATGCAAAGCACCGAATACATAATTGATGCGGACGGCAAGACTCTTGGCCGTGTGGCTTCTCTTGTTGCGAAGACGCTCATGGGAAAGACCGAAGCGAGATATACGCCAAATATTGCCTCGCCAGTGCGGGTAAACGTTTTGAATGCTGGCAAGTTGATTACCACAGACCGCAAAAGTCTCGGGAAGAAATACACGTCTTACTCTGGATATCCTGGAGGATTGAAGACAGAGGCATTAGGCAAACTCCAAGTGCGCAAAGGGCACGCAGAGCCTCTTCGCCGTGCAATTGAGAGAATGCTTCCGCGCAATACCTTGCGTGTCGGCAGAATGAAGAATCTTAAAATAACCGTTTAGAAATTGTTATGAGCAAAGCGAATTATAAGTTCTTAACCCTGTTAAATCCCGCCGATGGCGGGAGCGGACAGCAGTCCGCATTTAACAGGGTGTAAGTGCTTCTAAACTCATTATCATTCATTAAGAATCACTAACATGGCAACCAAAGAACGATATACAGAAGCAGTGGGCCGGAGAAAGACCGCAAGTGCGCGCGTGCGTCTTGTTCCTGCCAAGCATTCTTCAATGACGGTTAACGGAAAGACTGCGGAAGAGTATTTTCCGCTCGCGGTTCTTGTAAAGACAGCCTTTGAATCTCTCGCTTCAACAAACTCTGCATATGCGGTTTCCGTGCACGTATCCGGCGGAGGCCATAAAGGGCAGGCTACTGCGGTACGACACGCAATTTCTAGAGCTCTTACAGAAATTACCCCCGAATTCCGCAAGGATTTGAAACATCGCGGATTCCTGAAACGAGACCCCCGCAAAAAGGAACGCAAAAAATTCGGTCTCAAGAAAGCCCGCAGAGCTCCTCAATGGAGTAAGCGATAGAGAAAAAAGAGTGTCCGCTCTATGCGGACACTCTTTTTGTGTTATACTCCTCATCCATGAGTTGGGGGAAGAAAGATAAAAAAGAAGCGGATTCACCTATGAGTCCAAAGGAAACACAGATAGCGCCCGAGGAAGGCGATTTTGAGCTGGAGGGGGAAGAAGCGGGCGCGGGCATTCAATCAGACAAATTAAAGAAGTTGAGGGCGGAACTCGAGAAATGCAAGGAGGAGAAACAGGAGTACCTCGTAGGCTGGCAGAGATGCAAGGCGGATTCAATTAACGCCCGAAAAGAGGCAATGAGAATTGCTGAACGGGCGGGCAACCGAGCGCGCGACGCGCTCATAGAGGACATTATTCCGGCATTGGACAGTTTTGATATGG
>Ga0209542_10016544_pt1 | contig 12228 bp, 14 predicted proteins | sample RifCSPhighO2_01_FD_184028 | JGI IMG/M metagenome (GOLD analysis project Ga0209542, IMG submission 184028) | Soil microbial communities from Rifle, Colorado - Rifle CSP2_plank highO2_0.1 (SPAdes) (version 2) | ecosystem: Environmental > Terrestrial > Deep subsurface > Rock core/Sediment ...
ACGTTCGTGGCCTTCGTTTTGTTTTGTCACCCCTATCTCGCCCACAAACGTCAACAGATAATCAATGATTTTCTGTAGGTCGCCTTTGGCATCGGCGGGGGCGTGGTCGCTCGTCAAATGATACGCGGTCATGCGGTTCACTTTTGTTCTATGGTTTCTATGGCTTTAATATCTGTTTTTAGCGCGGTTATCATGTCCTCTACTCGCTTCATTTCGGTTTTTTCTTTTTGTATCGCTTCCTCAAAAATTTTTATGTTTTTTTTGATTTTTTCTTTATACCGCTCCAGATCCTTCACCCCATATTGGCGGATGATTTTTGTACTCCGGATCCTGGATTTTTCTTCTTTGGTGACTTTCATTTGTTGGCGTCAATGATGGCGATAATCTGGAACAGCCGTTGAATTTCTGCTTCTTCTTGGCTGATTTGGTCTTGGAAGAGTTTAATATTTTTTCTGCGCCTGGCAACTTCACCTTCAATCGCAGTTTTGTCGTAGCGGAGAGCCTCCTCTTTGGTTACGGGCATAGTTGTGTTCATTTCTTCAAAAATAGCATACGAGCGCAACCGATAATCATGCTCTTTTCAAAAGTATTACTTGACAAAAAGTGTGCTTTTTGTCTAAAATAAGTATCTATGTTTGTGAAACGGAAAATTCTTCCTCTCCTGAAAACGTATCTGTCTGCTCCCGAAGCGCTGGTGCTGACCGGCTTCCGACGCGTCGGGAAGTCAACCCTGGTAAAACATATCTTTGATCATTTAGAAACAGATAACAAGGTGTTTTTGGATATGGAAAGCCCGGTGAGTCAAAAAATTTTTCAGGAGGAAAATTATGACGCGATCGCCACCCGACTGTCAAAACTGGGCATTACCATGAAAGGCCGCGTACCGTACGTATTTATGGACGAAATCCAGTACGTCAGAGAGATTCCGTCTATTGTCAAATACCTGTTTGACCACTACCGCATCAAGTTTGTCCTTACCGGATCAAGCAGTTTCTATCTTAAACATCATTTTACGGAGAGCCTGGCGGGAAGGAAATTTCTTTTTGAACTCATGCCGTTGGATTTTGAGGAATTTTTGTGGTTTAAAGGGGAAAAGCTATCGTTGGATGCCGACTATGACTTGCTGCGGCATTTGTATGATGAATTTATGCAGTTCGGAGGATTGCCGGGCGTGGTGTTGGAGCCTGATGCAGTCGGGAAGCAGTTAAGGCTCGACGACGCCCTCGGGTCATATTTTCAACTGGATGTGGTCAATCTCTCCTCCTTTCGAAATATCAAGGTGTTAAAATCGCTTCTTTTCTTGCTTGCACCACGGGTAGGGACGAGGCTCGATATCACCAAACTGTCCGAAAACCTGGGGGTTTCCCGGCAAACACTCTATAACTACCTGGAATTTTTTGAACAAACATATCTCATTCACCTTGTCCCCGCGTATTCGCATTCTCACGATGTGATCACCCGAAAAGTCCCAAAGCTCTATTTTGTGGATAGCGGAATCTTCGGAAGAGTCGGTACCGCGTCCGAAGGGCAATTATTTGAACAAACGGTGTTTCGGCAGCTTCTGACAACCAGCTATTTCCACCATCCGGGAGAAACATTGCCTCCGAGAGTAAACTACTTTCAGAAAAAAAGCGGGGCAGAAATTGATTTTATCGTCGGAGATAAAGGATATGAGGTGAAGCTTGCCGGCAGCAAAAGTGACGTAGCAAGACTCGCCAGGTTTACGAAACATCTAAATCTCTCCGCGTATGTGGTCATAAGTCTGGAAAAAACCAGACATGACGGCGGGGACATGGTATACCCGTTCAGTCTTTAAGCTTTGAGGCGCTCCCAGAAACCTTTTTTCTTGGAGGGTTCTTCTTCAAGCTTGCTTTTGCTGATAAACTTTCCGCCAATCCCGCGGGTAACTCTTTCGTCCTCTACTATACGTGCGGGGAAATTCACCTGTCAAGGGGTCCGGCGGAATTGACCCAGTTGCGTCGGAATTGATGTGTTTGCGTCGGAATTGATATAGTTTTGTCGGCAAGAGATTTATGGAGCCGCCGCTGTGTCTTGGGAAACCCTCAAGAGGAAAAGCACTTCCTCCTTGAGATGGTTTTTGATCCAAAATTTAGTTTTGTTGTCGATCAATTCACCTAAGCCCGGCATGAATAACTCTGGATTAATTTTTTCTACCATTTTTATGGCATTCATTAATGCAAGTTTTTTGGATAGACCCGTTTCTTTCAAAAGAACGCTTTCATTGATTTCCCAATTTTTTTCCAAAAAATACCAAACGTCAAATACATCCCGGGAAGCAAATTTTTTACGGGTCAGTAGGGCCGCCAGTTTGGTGGCTACCATATCGGATTGTTTGACCACGAGCATGGGTATACCTAAGAAACTTTTCTTTTCAAACGAATTATTGTGGATGGGTCTTCGGGAAATTTCCACCTTCACGAGTCTTTGGCCTTTTTCGTAACTCACGATGAACAATAACGTGTATTTTTTCTTTGCGGCTTCGCGAACATCTCCCAGTTTTTGTAACATTTTGGGCATTTCGACCAAAATTTTGTCCTCCAAATCCGGATTGAGCAAATCAAAATCCAGATCGACTGAAAAACGCGGAAGACCATAAAACAACATAGCAGCTGTTCCTCCCTTGAAACCTAAGTTTGGGCCCAAAATGGGGCTTGAATATATTTTTTTCAGAATCTGAATCAGGATGGTTCTATGCAGGATTGGATTAAGCATTGGATGTAAATATTTTATAGTATTCATGCACTCTTTTCTCCAGCGTTTTATTAGAGTATATTTTGACCATTTGATTTACCAATTCCCAATTGAGAGGGTTGAGATTGTCAATGTGATAATTTTTGTAAAACAGGATGGTATCCAGAAAAGCGCGTTCTTTTGAGGCGATAGAATAATTTTTTTCCCGCACGATGCCCTCATGATTCAAAAGAATGTCATTTTTTAGTTTACGGTAATGGAAGATTTGACCAGATATGGAAAGGGAGCGCGATAGATAAGAGGCTACATAGATGGTCTCGTAGGGCTGAAATATCATGCCCGCCTTTTGAAGGACCGTTTGAAAGCTGATATATGATGGATAGTAAATTTTATTGCCCAACTCCAGCCAGTCAAATTCGATCTTGGTATATATTCCGGCCCTGGGACGTAACAGCTTGTTGGTTTTGACAAAATAATGGGCGCGTTTGCGCAATAAAGGTGCAGGGATTTGAGGGAATAGCAATTCCAGCTCGTTGAGAGTAAAGACGGTTTGGGGTAGGTTTAAAAGGTATGGTAAGAACTGCATGTTACATTATTTGTAACACACAGTTCCCAAAATAGTCAAGGAGTCAAAAATAGGGAAAAACAGAATTAAGCTATTCTGTACATGCCGTAATAAGGGATTATTTCTTTTATCTTTCCTTTTGAAAGACAAACAACAAAATATTCCTTAGATTCGTATTTACCGATAAAACTTCGCATTGATCTGCCGATTCCGGCTTTCTCTCCGGGTGCATATTTCACTTCAATTCCAATGGGCGCCGGATACCTATCGATGACGATATCTACTTCTGCTCCCTGTTTTGTTCTCCAAAATCTTAAGGACTCTGCGGTAGAACGAATATTTTTTTTAAGCTCGTTAAAGACAAAATTTTGAAACAAAAACCCTTTATCCCCGATCGAATCAAACGAACGGATATCCAAAAGATAATTTCGGAGTCCCAAATCGATAAAATAGTAGATGGGTGACTTGGTGATTTCTTTCCTTACATTTCTAAAATACGGAACGGATTTTTCTATGATATACGTTTTTTCCAAATACCAGAGATATTTTTTCACGGTCGGTAAAGAGATATTCAGGGTATTTGATAATTCATGGTAATTGGTTAATCTACCATTTTGACTGCCGGTAATTTTTAACAGGTCGGTTAACACTTCACTTTTTTCAATTCGTAAAAGAACTTGTATATCTTTCTCTACAAAGCTTTTGTAAATGTCTTCCAGGGCAGCCCGTTTCTCTGTAGACGTTTCTCTCAATACGACTTTCGGGTAGCCGCCGAACAGCAAGTATTCATTCAGAAGCTCTAATCCAAAAGAGCCATTCACACTAAAAAATTCTTCCAGTCTGCCTTCGTAGTGATACGCTGTCTTGAAATGTACAAATTCCTCAAACGACAAAGGGAAAATTTCAAAAACTCTTTTCCTGCCCGCCAAAGATTCGTATATGTTCTCTTTCAGCTCGATGGAGCCCGAACCGGTAACGATAAATTTGTAGGGAAGCCTCATATCATATATGCCTTTTAAGAAAACTCCCGCATTTTCTTTCTTCTGTATCTCATCTATAAAAACATACCCGTTATTGCTGCCCAATTCGGAACGAATTTTTTCCAGAAGTTTAGCTTGAGAAATAAAAAACACACGGTCCCGTTCGACATCTAAATTAAGATAGAGGTACTTTTTCCCTTCAGCTTTGAGCTTTTCCATCAACACAAGCATCAATGTGGTTTTGCCGGATTGTCTTGGGCCGACTAAAAGCGATATTTCTTCGTTTTCCAGGTGTTTCATTAACATGGGTAAAACGGACCTTTTTATAATCATAGTTATATATTAGTACTTCTAAACATAAAGTCAAGTCTTGAATTGATCCAGTTGCGCCGAAATTGATATAGTTATTTGATTGTTCCCCGATTGAGATATCTTGCACTGTTTTTGTCGATAGTCCATCCGTTAATAAGTTCAAAATCTGTCTTGGATTTGGCTATTGTCGGGATATCGTACCTCATGGTTTCAGGTTCATCAAACAGATCCATCAGAATTAGGTAATTATACGGATGATATGCAGATAGGCCACAGCGCTAAGCCCAATAATTGTTTCTGGAAATAACTATCATTTTGGAGTCAGGGTAACGGGAAACGAAAGCTTGATTAACCCGTTGTGACTTACTTTTTATCTCCAGAGCTACTGTTTTATGGCCTGGTTTGTTCAGCACCAAATCTATTTCCGAACCGCTCTTGGTTCGCCAATAGTTAAAGCTATACCCAAAATTTCCATAGTAGTTATATTTCAATAGTTCAGACACAATAAAATTCTCAAAAATCTGGCCGGCATCCCCTCTGCTACTGATAGGTTCAAAGTTATTTATCAAAGCGTTCCTCAGGCCTAAATCATAAAAATATACTTTGGGCATTTTAGATATTTCATCCCTTTTTCTCGATGAATATGGCTTAATAATAAAGATGATAAAACTTTGTTCAAAAAGTTCTATATATCTTTTTACTGTTCTTGCTCCAATGCCCAATTTGGATGCAAGATCTGCATAATTTACTAAAGATCCAATTTGATATGCTAATAATTTTAGCAGTGAAAATGCGGCTGACTTATTTTCCAAAAGAGATAGCTCAACCAAATCTTTAAATACCACGCTGTCAATTAAATTTGTTAGATAAATCGAATCCCTTGGATGCGCTTGCATCGCCGGATACAAACCATATACCAAGATGGTATCTACTATTGCCTTATGGTCATATGGGCGGATAACTTCTTTGGCTTTTTCACCTGTTAACATTTTTTCAATAGGCAAAAGAGACAAGGTTTTCTCAAGTCCGTTTTGCACCAAATATTCACTAAGTGTTAGTGGATAAAGGTAATAATCGATCTTTCTTCCCGCAAGGCTTTCTGAGGCTTTGTTTTTAATATTAAAAGCCGACGATCCGGTAATAATTAGTTTGAATTGTGGTAGTTGATCGAAAAATATTTTGGCCGCTCTTCCCGGATCACTTAATCTTTGAATTTCATCTATTACTATCCACTTGCTGTCTGCGTTTAACAATTGTCTGTACACTGTGGGATCATACCGTTCAAGAGCATGCTTTATGGGCTCGTTATCGACTATTAAATATGTTGCCTCTGGGAAAATACGCTTAATAATAGTAGTTTTGCCTACCTGTCGGGCACCAAGTAAAACTAAAATCTCTTTATATTTTTCAAAATGATCCCAAAGTGCCTGATCTAAATGTCTGATAAGCATATTAACTACATTATAGTATAGACTTTTCTGTATGTCAAGTACCGATTAGTCAATGCTCTGTATCTAATTTACAACTAGGAAATAGATGCAAAAAGGTACCAGGAAAACGACAAGGAGGAGTCCGCTTGAATTTGGTGCTAAACCAATCGACCAAACAAAGAGTCCGATCGTGGCGATGAGGCAGTAGTAATAGAGAAACACGAGATACCGGTGCATAGGTGGTACAAAACTATGATAGCACATCTACAGTCAGCGACAATTTTTCATAGAGGCGTTTGTACGCCCGCGCGCTTTTGGTCCAGGAGTGATCTTGCCGCATGACGCGCACGACCATCTTGCTCCATCCTGCGGAATCGTTGTATTTCCGTTTGATTGCCCGCTCGATTGCACCCCGAAGCGCCGTTTTGGTATAGGGGCCAAACACAAATCCGGTTTTCCCATCCGTTACCGTATCAGCAAGCCCGCCGGTTTTGCGTACGAGCGGGATGGTACCATAGCGCATGGCGATTATCTGTATTAAACCGCACGGTTCAAATCGCGACGGCACGACCATGACATCGCACCCGGCGTACATCCTACGGGCAAGTCGTTCATCAAAGGTGTGCGTAAAGGCAACGCTGGTTGTGTATTTTTTGGTTAATGCACGAATTGCTTTGACGAGTTTTGGGTTTCCCGTACCCAAAATAGCCAGCTGTATCGATCCGGCGGCAAGAAGCGGCTCGACGGCTCCCAAGAGAATATCAATCCCCTTTTGATTTTGCTCAATTCTCCCGATAAATCCAAAAAGCGGCGAATCTTTCTCCAGAAGTCGCAATGCCCGCTGGAGGTGGCGCTTGATATATGGCTTAACACGGGCGACGGAGGCAATACTGTAACGGCGCGGCAAATTGGGGTCGATGCGCGGATCCCAGAGCGTCGTATCTATTCCATTGAGAATACCTAAAATTTTATCTTTCCTTCGCTCAAGCATACCGGTAACGTGAGGCCCGTAATTACCATGAAGCATTTCGCGGGCAAACGTCGGAGAAACCGTCGTCATAACATCGGCATATTCAATGCCTTCCCGGAGCATATTGATGTATGGCGTCCCACCGTCTTTGAGAATATGAAATTGTCTGGTATCGAGAAAAATTTGTTTGGCGAGTTTGGCCTTGACGATGCCGTGATAGACCGGATTATGGATCGTCAGGATGGTATGAACCTCGCTGGCTTGCAGTGTTTCCAAGCCCGTAATATCGCCGTTGGTCCGGAAAAAAACTTTTGGTGATTCACCAAGCAGCATAGGCAGAAGTGCTGTATGCCAGTCATTAGCATGGATAATCGGCCAGCGCTCTCCTCGCATCGCAGCAACGGTAAGATAGGTTGCGACTGCCTGGGAAAAAAAAGCAAACCGCGTTTGCAGCAATTTGTCAGCATGCGCTCTATATTCATTGAGGATGGGGTGACGAAACAGATACACAGGCACCCGCGCACCGGGCAACACGCACTTAAAGATAAACACGAGTTCCCGTCTTTTTTCAAACGAGACGGCAATCGGCCCGATACAATGGCTTTTTTTAATCTTCATGGAGGCGTAGTATGGAAGGGCTATGGCAATATCAACTCCCAGTCGCTTGAGCGCCGACGGAAGCGCATAGGAAACATCGGCTAGACCCCCGAGCTTAAACAGGGTAGCCACCTCGCTCGTGACAAAAAGTACGCGCATACTACCATAATACACTAGTATCCGCGGTAGGTCTTGCGAGCATTATAGAGCTCTTCGGTGAGGCCACCGTGCGTTTTATGGCGCTCTTTTAAAGAAGGGATGAGGCGGTCGAGAAGGTAGTTTGCCTGATGGATGAGGGTGATCATGAGATTGACGTCAATCTCAGAAGAATCGGGGAGATAGGGGAAATCGGGGTGATCGGGGAGAACTCGATTTTTTCGTAGTATCTCCCATATCTCCCCTATCTCCCTAATTTCCCTTATTGCCCGCTCTTTCGGCCATATGGAGAGATTGTGTTGACGGGCAAACGAACGATAATCATTCAAGAGTTCTTCGAGCGACCCACGGGCAACGCCTGCAAGCTTGATATATCCTTTCGTCCCCTGTTCTTTATAACCCTCGGCAATATTCTGCATTCCCGATCGGGCGGCTTGAACCATTTGGTCATGGGTACGGGAGCGTTTTTCTATAAAGCGGTCACAGAAGACAACCGTGTAATCATAAATGGGAACCGTGATTTTATAGGCAAGAAGATATTCGTAGCCGGACTTTTTCATAGACGTTTTCGTACCCTTCGACCATCTTTGCCACTGTAAAGTTCTCTTCAACATGTTTTCGGCAGGCGGCCCGGTCGATTTGGTCGATTTTGCCGATTGCTTCGACCAATCCCTCAATCCCCTGTTTTTTAATAATCCAACTCCCTTTTCCCGGTCGATTCTCACTATCCGGATCTATAATAAACCCGGTAAAACCATCTCGTACTACCTCAGAAACACTCCCGCGATTGTAGGCAATCACAGGGGTGCCGCAGGCCATCGCCTCTATCATCACCATCCCAAAGGGCTCCTCCCATACTATCGGAAACAGGAAGGCGCGGGCGCTTGCGAGGAACTCAGTCTTTTGGGCATTTTTCATAAATGGCACGAACTCAACGCGAACATCCCGCGTATAGGGCTTGACGATCCCGTTGAAATATTCACTGTTTTGATTTTCTTTCATCACGGATGTTGCGACTTTGATCGGAAGCCCGGCAGTCCGTGCCGCATCAAGAGCGAGATGGATGCCTTTTTCAGGAACCATACGACCTGCACATGCCAAATAGAGTCCCGGGGAAACTCCTTTAATCTGGGGTAAATCTATTCCATGATAGACTGTGCCGACAAAATTTAGGCCAATGCCATCAAGTCGCCCAAAGGACTTACTGATTGCAATAAAGTTGTGCTTCTTAAAGCGGTTAAGCAGCCAGAAGGGTAATGAATTGGGATTTTTTGGTACCGGATCATGGAGCGTATAGACGGTCGGAAATCCTGTCAGTTCGTCAAAAAAATGAGCGAGGCTATCGTGATATGAGTGGACGATATCAAGCTTGCCTTCTTTGGCCATCTGATAGGCGCGAGTAGTCAAATCAAGCTCGTAGTTTCTTTTGACGGTATAAAAACTTGCCCACTTCTGTCGCTCACCGCCTGCGTGTTCGAGCTTTTCTTCCTGGTACTGCTTTTCGAGAAGCTGTCGATCTCCACCGACGAGGCGAGCGTGCGTTTGGATGTCGGGAGCTGTAAAAAACGTGACGTCGTGGCCCCGCTTAACCAAACCATTTGCCAGAAAAACTGAAAGGTCCCTTGGGGCAAAAATCATGTCCCCGTAGCGGGATGGAGACATGTAAATCGAAGGGGACAGGAGGCCTATGCGCATTAGCTCATTGTATCAGAGAATCATTCTCGTTTGCTCGGAAAGTTCTTGGGCCCTCCGGCGATAGTCGATGCGAGCAGCTTCAATATTGCCTACGTAGTCGTGTTTCGTAAATGGTACATCGGCAAATTTGCGCTTTAGTGCTTCGTAAGGAAACGACGGATCATAGCCCTTGGGAAGCTCTGAAAAACAATCCGGCAACGCAGCTGGATCCGGACGATCGCTGTAGTATGATTTTAATGCATGAGCAACCTCGTGGAATCTTCGCGGATGATCGATAACCGCAAGGTCCCGCGTCACATAGGATGGGTTATCAACAAGGTTTTGGAGCCCAGCCGGCTGACCTGGGTATGCCCCGCGATTATACCCATCATAGGTCGGACCCCATCCGCGAGCGCCACCCATGTATCCCGAGGCACGCAAGACCCCTTCGGCTGAAATAAATCTGCCATTGGTGAGTCCAAAAGCTTGAAACATTTCAGCAATTCGTGGACCATGAAATTCTGATGAAACAACGCCAAACGAACCGGAAAAATATCCCTGCGGATCCTTTCGATCGAGAAGATTGAGCCCTTCAAAAATATTGCCAAAGGTTGTTTTTGCGTTTTCCTCGAGAATCTTAAGCTTTGCAGCTCCCTTGACTGCTTCAATGTCGGTGTCTTTTGGACGGGTTTGGTCGAAAATATGTGCAAGAACACTCGATTCGCTCCGGGCAAGCTCCTCAAGTGCAACATCCGTCCTGATCCCTTCGCGCTGGGTCTGGCGACTATGATAGCCGCTCAATATCCCCTCCCTCGCCCATCCTCTGGCAACCAAATTCTTCGTTGCAACGGCGTTGAAGTAATTGAAGACGTTGGATGGCACCGGGTTTGTTTTTGGATCATGCGAGGCCTTGAGCTCCATCGGCCCCATGCCGCAGGCAATCACGGCATCAAATCGGGGAGCTATGACTTCTTTTGACTTAGTCGGCTCGCTTGAACCAAAATAACTCACTTCACTCATAGTGATGTAACAACCTTTTCAAGGCTTTCTACCATATGGTCGTTGGTAAAATGACCTTCGACATGCTTTCTGCACGTCGTCCGGTCGATCTGATCGATTTTTTTGACTGCTTCAATCATTTGTGATTCGTTCTCGACAATAAATCCGGTTTTTCCGTCGGCCACAACTTCAGGCACCGCACCCCGTCTGAAGGCAATCACGGGTGTCCCACAAGCCATAGCCTCGATCATGACCAGCCCGAACGGCTCTTCCCAAAGCACCGGAAACAGGAGGGCTTTCGCTTTTCCGTAGAGCCTGACTTTTTCGCTCATGCCGATTTCTCCATGATGAATGACGGTTTTCCCGTCTACATGGGGCGCGATTTCTTTTGCATAGTAGGAAGCATCTCCGATTTTTCCTGCGATAACAAGCTTTATACCGACTGATTTGGCAACAGAAATACCTGTTTTTTGATTTTTATGCGGTGTGATTGAGCCCATCATCAAAAGATAATCGTCTGGATTCTTTTCAAAAAGAAAATCAGCTATATCGATGCCATTGTAGACTGTACCAACGTAATTCAGATCTGGAAATGGAACCCGTTGGGCATTGCTAATACTGACAAGGGGAATTTTTAGCTGGCGACAGGCATCTGCAAGATCAGCAAACATCGGCAAGTGCATGACGTTGGCATATTTTTTTCCTAGCCGGCGGGCAGTTTCAAAAAACAGAACTTCTCCGCCGCGCATATTATTCAAAACACAGTCGTATTCAGAAGCATGAACATCAAGCCAGAAATCAACGAGGGAAAGCGAGAGCATTTCTTTTCGTAGCTTTCTTGAAGATTCGACAGGCTCTGTGTTCTGTGTCATTCCGGGCTTGACCCGGAATCCATCTTTCTCCTGCTCTGGATCCCGGCTCGGCGGCCGGGATGACAATACAAAAGAACCGGCAACGGTATCTCCGCCGCCGATTTCGACCAGCTGGTATTGGTATGATGGCTGAGAACCCTTTGCCGCGATTAACATTATTTCGTGACCTTTTTTGGATAACCCGACGGCCTGAGCATGGGCGACGCGCTCGGTACCACCCTGCATGGGCGGAGGAACAGGAAGAGCAACCGAACCCAGGACGACAATCCTCATTTCTTTAGTGTAGCATTATTCTTTCGTCCGTAGCGCTGATACATCGTTTCGAAGCGTCGGCCGATGATTTCCCATGAAAACTTTTTCTCGACGGTTTTGCGCGCATTTTGACCCATTTTGAGACGGATTGATTCATTATCTAACAGTTTGTTTACTTTCTCAACGATCTCGGTACTATTCCTCGGCCGGACAAAAAGTCCGTTATATCCCTCTTTGACTGCCAGTGGAATCCCGCCTTTTCTGGTAACAACAACCGGTGTCTGGCACGCCATGGATTCCAAAATCACGAGTCCCAATGGTTCGTCCCAGGTGCTTGGGGCGCAAAAGACGTCCGCACGGCTATAATACGGGACGAGTTTTTTAATGCCTGCTCCCAAGTGACCGACCCAGTGGACATTGGTCAATCCCATTTGTTTTGCTTTGTCTTGGAGACGCGCTTTTTCCGGCCCATCGCCTAGAATCACGACCTCTCCATGAATTTTTTTGGCCGCACCAATCAGATACTCAACCCCCTTGTATTTGGTAAGTTTCCCCGCAAACAGCACAACAGGCTTGCCTTTGAGACCTAACTCTTTATCCACTGCCTTGGCTCCACTTTCACTATAGACGAATTTATTGATGTTGACGCCGCCGGGGATCACGCGGCATTTTTCGTGGAAGTAGCCTTTAAAAATCCGCACAAACCAAT
>Ga0209542_10016545_pt1 | contig 12227 bp, 9 predicted proteins | sample RifCSPhighO2_01_FD_184028 | JGI IMG/M metagenome (GOLD analysis project Ga0209542, IMG submission 184028) | Soil microbial communities from Rifle, Colorado - Rifle CSP2_plank highO2_0.1 (SPAdes) (version 2) | ecosystem: Environmental > Terrestrial > Deep subsurface > Rock core/Sediment ...
GAGAATGCACTTATATTAATTGTTGAGTTAAATGAATTATTTTGAGGGCTAAGTATGGAAGCTGCTGATGGAGCGGTATTAGCCACTGTAAGCAAGCCAATTGAAGTAGAATTGAAGAAATTTGAGCTATCGTTTGCAAAAAATCTGTAGGCAATCACTTTATTATGCGTCAGGGTAATGTTTAGTCTTGCAGTCGAAACATTGCTTGTTGTAAATGCGACCCAGCTTGAATTTACAAAAGTGTCTGATTGATTGTGGGAGAAAATGTATCCGGAAAGGCCTTCACTTACTCCAGCAGAATCTTTCCAGCTCACGTTAAATGTCACATTAAGATTTGTCTTATTATTTCCAGTAACTGCAACTGCGCCTTGTGGAAGAGGAATCGAAGTGTCTACCGAAACAGTGTAAGTCAATGTTGAATTTGAATTGACTGCTAGGTCAGAACCAGTTGCATTGAAAAAATAGGTGCCGGTTGATAGTCCTGTGTAATTATTGTACGTCTGGTTGGTAAGATTATATTGGCCTAACAATGAGCCTGATGAATTGAATATGTAGAAACTCAAATTGGCAATAGTTTCAGACGAAGAGATATTAGCTAAGAAATAATTATTATTCACAGTCGACCCGTTTGCAGGGGTTTCCGAAGAAAAATTAATTGATGGTGGAGTAAAGTCAACTGTAAATGTAAAATTTGCAGTCGTAAGGCCGCACTTTGAATTATTGTCGCAGCCTTGGATGTTCCAAATCCATTGACCTCCTGTGACATTTGAAACTATTATTGTCGTAACGTTATTGTTAACAAGCAAAGTTGTATTTGATGAATTTGCTCCAAAAACAAAACCCGCGCTTAAATTTCCATAAAGTGTAGCATTTGCAAGAGGATGTGGATCGTTAAGGGTAAAATTAAAAGTAATATTTCTTGTTTTGAGGTAAGAGCCATTTGCTGGATAAAGCAAATTTACTTGTGGAGGGCTTGCATCGAGATACCTTACTGCTGCAAGGAGATTTAACCTGCTAAAAGATAATTGTGTTAAGTTGCTATCCACAATAAAGTCTCCTGTTTGATTCAAAGCACGCTGAAGTAATTTTGGATCTGCCATTGTACCGTTTTGCAATTTGATAAATTGGCGTAAAATTGCAGTCGAGCCAGCTACCATTGGGGCTGCCTGGGAGGTTCCGCTGTAAGTTGCAGTACCACCAGACATACTTGCCGAAGTCAGTCGTGAGCCAGGTGCCAACAAATATAAATTTGGCCCACGATTAGTAAAGCAGGTAATATTATTGGCTCCTGTTGCCGAATCTGTGCAGGGAGACCACGCGAGAGAACCCATATCAGAATCATATACCGCACCAACACTTGTCACATTTTCAGTGCACGCCGGTGACCTTATTCCCCATGTTGCTTCATTGCCTGAAGAAGCAATTACGCTGATATTATTTTTAATTGCGTTTGTTATTGCAGCAGTCGTTGTCGTAGAATATGAATTGCAAGTTGAATTGCTATAAAACCCAGTGTAGCCAAGACTCATTGTTATTACTGTAATATTAAATCTTGATGCGTTATTTACGCACCAGTCTATTGCAGCAACAACATCAGAACTGCTGCCGCTTCCTGAATCATCAAAAACTTTTAGTGCAACTATCTTTGCGTTCTGAGCAACTCCACGATTAGCTGTGTCGTTGCTAATTGCAATTCCTGCAACATTTGTGCCGTGACCATCCACATCTATTGGGTCATCGTCGTCATTGCCGTAATCATAACCACCAATTACCCTTCTGCACGTTCCATTTCTGACCTCTCCAATTGTGCAGTTTCCAAAAACCGGATGGTGATAATTTACCCCAGTATCAATAATACAAATTACCTCTCCTGCGCCAGTAAGATTTATGCCGGCTGGCTGAAACGGCCAAACTTGATCGGCCTTCATAACCGGCACTGCAAGACTTAAGTGTTTTTCCACATTGTAATCAATTTCCACAATTTTAACATTTGGGTCATTTTTTAAATCCTGCAAAGAAACAGAATCGATTTCGGCAGAATAGGCATTAATGCTTTCAAATTTGTGGCCAACTTTTAGAATTCCTTTCTTGCTTTGTTTTGATAAAGGCTGGACACTTTCAATGGGCCTTTTTTCATTGGCCTTATCTTTCATAATTACATTGACTTTTATGGTAGGATTTTTTTCCAGTTCTTTTTCAACAAAAGGGCCTACTGAAGCTGAAAAAACAAGCGGGACTAATAATAGGAGCACGCATAGATAAGCCAACCCTCTTCCCATTAAAATTAATTCCCTTGGCCCCTGTATAAAAAATTTATGTCTCGATATAGTCTCCTTACTGTACATAGAATGTTCCATAAGAAACTTATGCATTTATAAATCCTCGTCTACACTTGAGTTCCACAGGAAATAGGGGGGTGTCTCAAAGTTGTATTTCAAGAGTATCAAGACTGTCTTGGGAAGGGTTTATAAAGGCTTATACATTCACTCTTTGGATGGTGACAAAGGCTTCTGTGGAGGCGGAGCTTCAAAAGCTTCGGAAAGAGCATTCTGAGCTTGTGCAAAAAATGGAAACCATGCAGACGCAGCTTATTGAGCATGTTGTTAAGGCTACAATCAGGAATCTTACCCCCAAAGACCCAATACAGGCCGAAGTTTTATGGAGATTAAGAAGGACAAGAAGGGAATTTGTTTACAAAAAGATAATAGAATTGCTAAATAACAATCATCGTGAAATAGCTGAACTGAAATATCTAATTGTTGACCAAGGAAAATATTGCTCAAAGGCAACATTTTATAGGTACATTGAAAATCTGCAGCTAACAGAGCGCATTTCTATTGCACAAGTCAATGACAAGCTTATGGCGGTGCCTAAGCAGCAATGATAAGAAATGTTACCAGAAAGAAAATTCTAGCAGAACAAAATGCAATTATGGATTCATACCTGCAAAAGAACATAGGATTGATGTTCCAGTCAAAAGTTGAAAAAGGCTTGATATTCCCATTCAAGAAGCCAAGAAGAATGGGAATACACATGATGTTTGTTTTCACACCAATTGACATACTTTTTTTGGACGACAGGGAAAAAATTGTCGAGATGATGGAAAAATTGCAACCATTTGGATTTTACCTCTCAAAAAATAAGGCAAAAACATTCATAGAGCTTGCGCCAAATACAATCAAAAAAACCGGCACAAAAATAGGAGATAAAATAAAATTCTAAATTTTATTTTTATAACAACTAACAGCCTCTTCCAGACTAAGTAATTTAACTTTTGAATTCCTTAAAAATTTTTCAATTTTAAGGCCGCAGGATAATGGACGTTTGGCATTCTGGCGGAAATATGCTGATTTTACCGGCTTAATCAAAGAAGAATTTAACCCGAGCGCTTTTGCTGCCTTAATTGCGAATTCATACCTGCTCATTCTTTCTTTTGATGCAACATTATAGATTCCTGATTTATTTTTTAGCGCAAGATCAGAAATTGCTTCTGCCAAATTGTCAGCAGAAATTGGATTTGTAATTTGATCATCGACTATTTTTATTTCTTGGCCAGACTTAAGACTCTTTACAATGACATTAAGAAGACTTTTTGTATCATAGCCTAGGCTAAAAATTAAAGTTGAACGAATAACAAGAGAATTTTGCGCTGAAAGAACTACTTTTTCACCTTCCAATTTATTTTTTCCATAGACATTTATTGGATTTGGATTATCGGTCTCTGAATATGGTCCTTTTCTTCCATCAAAGACATATTCTGTGGAAAGATAAACAACTTTTGCGCCGATTTTTTTGGCTGCTTCAACAACATTTTTTGTTCCATCTACATTTATTTTTCTGGCAGCATCTGGATTTTTTTCGCAAAAATCAATCGAAATAGCAGCAGAACAGTGAAAAATAATTGACGGATTTATCTTTTGAATTAATTTTGAAACTTCTTTTTCATCGGTAATATCAAGATGGACTAATCCTTTTTTATTTGATGAGCTGTAAGTTCCAACAACATTATTTTTTTCAGAAAGATGCTTCATCAATGCCGAGCCAACCTGACCAGAAGCCCCTATAACAAGCAATTTTTTCATAATCCAGCTATGCAAAGCCATAACTCTTAAAAATTTACTCAATATTTTTAAACAAATTTAGAACCTAAGGTATAAAAGGGGTCGTCGTATAACCTGGCTATTACTGCCGGCTCCAGTTATGGAGCACTGAGGAGAAATCCGATGACCATAGGCAACACCGGCAAATTAGGGTTCAAATCCCTACGACCCCATTTCTCTATTCATTTAATTGCACAAGCCGTTCAACAAATGTTACTATTTGCTGCGGTGCCAGAGTCGCATATCCTTCATAATTTCTGACAACAACCGGAACTTGAGGCATGGATTCTGCAAGGCGATATTCAATTTCTTTAGGTTTTGCAGAAATTAAATCTGGAGATCTCTGGCATAATCTCCGTTCCCGCACATTGAATGGTGCTTCCACTCCGACAAATAGTATTCCATCCAAACTTTCAGCAGGCCTTACGCTATTTCTACTTTCGTATAATGCAACATTTCCAGAATAGACTACAAAAGCATTAGGATTTTGCAGGGCTTCAAACCCATAGGCTTCGGTTCTGCCATCTTCAAATTTTCTTTCCCAATAAAGTTCTATTTCTCCTCTTGCAGCTTTTTCGACGAAAGCACCATAAGGGACCAATTCATCGCCATCAAAAATATTATCTGGCATAGGGACACCACTCACATAAAGTTTAGGAACAATTACCCTACCGCTTTGGATCAAATGACTTTGTCTAATTGTATTTGCTAAAGTGGTTTTTCCTGAGGCAAGCGGTCCGACAAGCGCAATTCCTCTTATTGCTTCAGGCGCAGGTTCAAAACTATAAAGGTAAATTGATTGCAATCCATCAACTGCCTTGCGAATTAGATTTGATACATCTGCCATTTTATACTCTAAATGCCCGTTATTGGACTGGCGTTAAAAACATATAATGTTCCGTTAGTTCCATTGCCCGGAATAATTATGCTTGTGGGCTGAAATAAAAACCAAAATACAAATGCGAGAATAATTATTGCTAAAATAATCAGTATAATAAAAATAACTGTACTCGACACGCTTCTTTCTTTTTTCTCTGTTTTTATTTCAGTCTTTTGTGATGGTTTTGCTTTGAAATACTTTTCCCAAGAGTATCTCAATTTTCTTTGAATGACAATTGGCTCAGCTTTTACTTTTGTTTCCTTATTGCGAATTGATGCTCTTACTATCAATGCAACCAATATCAGAACAAGCATTACTGTAAGCCCGATTGTTGTGAAAATAAAAAGATTGTAAATTAACCCCTCATCAACTCTAACCGAAGGATTTTTAGCAGTTTGATTTATCTTTTGCTCGCATTGAGCTACACTTATCTGCTGGCGGATATTTTTTACAATCCCATTTCCTTCAAAATACAAACCAATTTCATGCAGTCCTGCTTTTGAGCATTCTGGATTGATATATTGCGTCGCGGTTACTGTCTCGCCGGGAAGCAAAATCACATAATTGGGAACTATTGTGACCCACGAAGAATATTGTCCGGTAGATTTAATTGAAATCTGGTTAATACCAGAACCTGTATTCTGAACTATCACTGGTGCAGTCAGTAATTCACAAGTACAGGTTTTGAAAACAGAAGTTCCCGATGCTGAATAGTCATCAGCCACTGCTGCGGCTGGAAGAATTGAAATGAGTAATGAAAAAACAAAAAGACGAAGGGTGTTCATTGCACCCTCCTAGTAATAGGTCTTGTTGAGCCTTGTCTGCTCTGCTTTCTCTGTTGGCGGCTGCTTTCCAAAGACAAGGTAGACACCGAGCAAAAATAGGATTACCAGCAATACAAGCAAGCCTACTCCGAGCATTTGGATTGCATCTCCGCCAAAATTAAGGCCCGGGCTTGCGCCAGCACCTTGCTTGACGTCGACTCTTACAGCTTGGCTCTTTAATGTCTTGCCAGTTGCATCCTTTACCGAAATTGTCAATACCTGGCTGCCAACTGGCGTATCTTTATCTGCGGCAACATATACGAAAACATTTTGCATATCGCCTGGCTGAACAATTACAGCATTAGATGGTGAAAAGCGAATTTGAAGACTGTTTGCACCCTCTGCACCGAGATAAAATGATTTTGATGTTGCCTGGCTGTTTGTTACGGATGCAGTAAAATATGCACCGCCCTCACCCTTGACAACTTCAAGTGTACCCGGTGAAACTGCAATCTGAGGCTGCATTGAGGGTTCATCTTGGTTCTGCTGCGTGCATAAGCTGCTTGCCATTACTGTTATTTCCTGCTCTTCGGTAACTGACCTAAAGCCATCATCGTACTCAAGCTCTATTTCTACCGGATAAGTGCCTGCTTTTGCGCATGCAGGAATCCTGAAAAAAAGCTCTTCTGATGTTGCACTTTCATCTGCCTGGACTTCTTTTACAAAATCTGAAGCTGTAAGGCCAAGATCCGGAATATTGACTGTTACTTTTATATCGTCCTCATCTTTGTCGCCTAAATTTTTCATCCTTACGCTGACAAGAAGCGATCGGCCGGCTTCAACTGATTCTGCCGGATTAAGTATAATATCTCTAATTGTGACACTGTGTCTTGGAGGCTGAATTCTTATTCTGTAATTCTTTACCACTTCCTCTCCATTTCTATCTGAGAATATTACTCTAAGGCGATAATCATCCTTATCTGCTCTGTCTGGAATTTTAAGTTGGAGCTTTTTTATGACGGTATTATTGGCGGTCATGTCAAAAGCGCCCGAACTGTCTGATATTCTCTCGTCTTCATCTGAGAAATCAAAACCGCTGACAAATGCAACAACTTCGGCATTTGCTATTGGAGAACTGGCTGTTACTCTTACCTTGACTTCGAATTCCTCTCCTCTTTCGAGGCTGAGCTTGTTTACATCACCTTCAATTAATTCGTCTCCATCGACTTTTACTTCATCAATGGTGCCTGGAACGGCATGGGCGACTGCTATTGAAAGCAGCAACAATCCGATAATCAATGGTAACAGTTTATTCATGGTAAGGTCCACCCCATATATTTTGAGTTAATTTTTAGAGTATTTAAATCTTTCGTTATTTTTAGCATTATATAGTGGTAACAAATCATAGGCACACCCCTTCCGTACAAACCGCCTGGCAGGACTGCTTGCTAACTATAAAGTCTCGGTAAATGACTCGATGTACATCAACCTCATCACCTATAATTACCCGAAGATCATATGTTCCCGAAGGTGTGTAAAGGGGCACAGGTGCACTAATTACAAATGCTATGTCATCCCCATCGTCTAAATCGAATGTGTCGGATTGCACATACATATCCAGTACATCGCTGCTAAGAGTTATTTTCATTTCCTCATAATCAACATCACCTAAATTATCAAGCACAACTTTGACCCACAAATCGTCGCCAGGATTTACACAGTTATCATTAAGCACTTGCAATGATTTTACAAGGAAATAATCACAGCTTACTCCCTCATCAGTTCTTCCATCGCAATCATCATCAAACCCGTTGCAGACTTCTTTTCTGGGTTCTTTATTGCCGCTGCACTGGCTCCATGTTCCCCATCGGAAATTTGTTGAGCAAACCCTGCTGCTTGTTCCTTTTCCACAGATTCCCATTCCTGATGAACCACATTCTTCTGTCTGGACTTGGCCAGGAGAGCATTGGACTCCATTAGGCTCTTCGCAAACTCCAAAAGGGTCATATTGACAAGTATTTGAGCAAACACTCGACATTGTTCCATTGATTCCGCAGTTAATTGTTTGCGCTGAACCCGGAGCACAAACTCCTTCATTCATACAAGTTCCAAAAGCCTGCCATTGACCTTGAGGGCTACAGAATCTTGTTTTTGTTCCGCAGTTGCCACATGCAACTGACTCGCTTAATCCAGGGACGCAAACAGCAGTCTCATTGCAAGAACCGAATTGATTCCATTGGCAAATATTATTGCATGTTCTTATTTTTGCCCCAAGAATTCCGCATGAAACCGATTCGCTTGAACCAGGAGCGCAGACCCCCTGATTTAAGCATGCGCCATAAACATTCCATTGTCCGTTTGATTGGCAAACTCTTTGCTGTGTTCCACAGTTACCGCAATTCTGATTTTGAATTGAACCAGGTGTGCAAACTGCAGTGTCTTGACACACTCCAAATGATCCCCATTGACATATGTTATCGCAAACTCTGGTCTGGCTCCCATTAATTCCGCATGAGATTGATTGTGTTGAATTTGGTGAGCATACGCCTTGGTTTTGGCATGAACCAAAATCTGTCCATTGTCCATTTGACATGCAAATTCTTAGTGCCTTTCCGCAATTGCCGCAGCTCATCTCATCAATTGCGCCCGGATTGCACTCAGCTTGCTCCTGGCAAACACCAAATTGCCCCCATTCGCAAAGATTGTTGCACGTTCTATTTTTTATTCCATCGATACCGCAGAACATCTCATCAACTTCACCAGGCTTACACACACCTTGATTTGTGCATGGCCCGAAATCATTCCATTGATAATTTGAGCCACAGGTACGATATTTTAAGCCGCACTTATCACCGCAGGACTGCGCTTCGACGGTTCCTGGGAAACAGACGCCCTGATTCTGGCATGCAGACCATCCACAAGTAGCCGAGCATGTTTGGAAGCCGCCAATGTCGCATGATTGTGTGGCTCCAGGAACACATACCCCCTGGGTTTGACAGACTGTTTCCTCAAATTTTCCCTGAGCATTGCAAAAAACTGTTTTTGTACCGCACATTATTCCGCAAGGCAACTGCTGAGGAGGAGTCGTTGAAGGATTGCATTCTCGCTCATTGACTTTTATTGTTGCGGAAGCCGTGCATGCTGATTGTGAAAATCCTGTTGTCTTTACTTCGAGCGTATAAACTCCGAGCTGACTTGGAATAAATGTCGCTCCATTGCCTATGCTAAATGAGCCTGTTGGCCCCGAAATTGTTAACGTTACATCTGATGCAGGATTTAATGCAAAGTTATGGAATCCGAAAACCTTAACTGACTGTCCCTGATCTATTTCTATGAAATTGACATACGGTCCTGAATCTTGTTTTACTAAAGCTTGTGTTGATTGATAGGGGCAGACGGGTTCACTTTTGCATTGATTGTTCTCGCATCCAAAAGCACAATACTGTATTAATGTCGCCGAACAGTCTGAATTTGTTTGATAGAGGTCATTTCCTTGGCAGGAATTTTGAATCTGACATGATGGAGGTGGATTACACATGCCATTGGAGCAGCCGTTGGTGCAATACTGGATTAATGTAGTTGAACAATCTGTATTCTGATGATAAACATTACCGTTCTGGCAGAAATTTGAGGGATTGCAAGTCTGCTGGTTACAGACACCATTGGTACATCCATAAAGACAGTCCTGAATTAATGTTTCTGAGCAGTCCATGTTTTTTTTGTAAACGTCGCCATTTTTGCAGAAGTTTTGTATCTGACAAGTCACTGGTGGAGATATGCAGACGCCATTGGCGCATCCGTTTGTACAGTATTGAATCAAGGTGGTTGAACAATCTGAATTTTGATGGTAAACGTTTCCACTTTGGCAGAAGTTTTCAACTGTACATGTTTGTGGGTTACAAACGCCGTTTGTGCATCCATATTGACAATACTGGCTTAATGTTTGAGAGCAATCTGCATTCTTGTGATATACATTTCCGTTTTGACAGAAATTCTGTTCCTGGCATGTTGGGGGATTTATGCATGCTCCGTTGGAGCAGCTATAGCTGCAGTCCTGTATGAAAGTAGTGGAACAGTCTGTATTTTTTCTGTAAACATCCCCATTCTGACAAAAGTTTTCTACAGTACAAGTTGGTGGAGGTCCATTGCATGCATTATTTGAACACCCATACGCGCAGTTTTGGACAAAAGAAGTTGAGCAGTCGGAATTTGTTTGATATAATGCGCTGCCTTGGCAGAAATTTGATGGAGTGCACATCGGCTGGCAATCGCCGCAATCGCGTGAGCAGCTTGAGCACGTTTCACCAGCATTACATACATAATCTCCGCAATAACCCGAGGGTTGAGGAATTGGTGTAGGTTGAGGGGTAGGCTGTGGTGCTGGACCAGGACATTCTCCGCAGTCTCTTGAACATGAAGAACATGTTTCTGCGCCATTGCAAACATAATCGCCGCAATATTGAGCAACTGCAATCTGAGAAACTGCCAATACTAGAAAAAATAAAAATACAACCAATATTGTAGTTTTAATTTTCATAGTATTATCTTCCCAAACCCAGATATTTTGGAAATAACTTTTGTTGGGCAATTGCGCCGCCTTGGCTGTCTAAATATACTGCTTCAACAGCAGCCCCGTCACTAAAGACTATTGTTGGACCGAAAGCAGTCGATATAGGCGCTCCCCATGTTACTCTAACTGCCCTGCTTAACATTTTTTCTACTTCGCCCTGAGTTAATGAGTCCGAAACAGTTTCTCTGCTAGCTGAACCTAAAAGTACTGTTGGGTATAGTCCGCCGCCGGCAATTATGTAGGCAAGGTCATCAAGTCTTCCCCTATCCTTTAGTTCTTTTAAGGCTTCGGTGTCATAAAAAACATGCGACTGGTCTGTTAGGTCTGGCAATATCCCCAATCTTCGGTCAATGCCCTCCTCACTCATCTGAAAAGTTCTTTGTGTTCCATCAGAATCAATATATCTTATTTCATTCTTGGCGTCATCAAATTCGATTCCCTTTATTTGGTTGCTATCAACCGTAAGTTCAAGCTGGCTTAACAAATCACCTGTCATATGAACTTGAGCAATCCCGTAAGAAGCTAAATTATCATCATGTTTTCTTGAAATGAAAGGCAAAATTCCTGTCAAATAAAGTATGCCTGCTACGCCTATTGCAGCTGCAGCCCCGCCAATGATCCATCCTCTGCCCATTTTGTACTCCACCCCTCCTTCCCTAATGGGAAATAAAGCCAACAATGCTGTAGATATGCATCCTATATAAATATTTTGTTTGTTACCATCATGTAATAGTTACAAAAGTATTAATGAATTTTGCAAATGCCAAGCCTATGAAAGATATTGCAATAATAGGCGCAGGGCCTGCGGGCAGCCAGTCTGCCTATCTATTAGCAAAACAAGGTTTCAGAGTTAAAGTTTTCGAAGAGCATCCAGTAATTGGAAAGCCGGTGCAATGCACAGGCATAGTTACTCATCCATTCCAGCAAGCGCTTGGCGAAAAAGACGAAAGCTTCGTTGTCAATAAAATAGACACAATACGAATTTTTGCGCCAAATGGAAATTCAATTGATTTCAAATTCAGGAACGCAGATTGGATAGTTGACAGGACTGCATTTGACCAATATCTTTCAGAAAGGGCAAAAAAAGCTGGAGCGGAATATTTTACAGAAAACCATTTCTTAGATTTTTCAAAAAATAATGGAAACTTAAGCTTAAAAATTAAAGATATAAAAAACAATAAAGAAACAACCCACAACACCGATATTTTAATTGGGGCTGATGGGCCTCAGTCAAATGTTGCCAAATCGGCTGGCATTTATGGAAACAGAAAATTCTTTTTCGGGGTCCAGCCCGTAATGAAAATGGAAAATAACAATATTATAGAAGTTTATCCTGCAAAAACTGGCTTTTGTTGGATTACTCCAATAAATGCGCATACTGTTAAGGCAGGAATAGCTGCAGAAGAGCAGGCAAATCAGCAACTAAAAGAATTCATGCTACATAGATTTGGGCCAAATTACAGGGAAAATCTTATAGAAACCGAAGGAGGCCTTGTTCCGTTATTTAATCCAAAGCAAAAAGTGCAAAAGGAGAATGTGTATCTGGTTGGTGACGCAAGTACAGCAGCCAAGGCAACAACGGCAGGAGGAATCATTCAGGCATTAATTAGCGCAAATTCTGTTTCAGAGGCAATTATTGAGAAAAAAAGCTATCAAAAACTTTGGCAAAAAAACCTTGGAAAAGAAATGCGAATGAGTCTTTTTATGAGAAGAATGTTAAATAAATTCAAGGATAACGACTATAATAATATAGTTGAGTGGCTAAAAAACCCAAGAGCAAGGAAAATTCTTGAAAACTACAGCAGAGATTATCCATCCCAATTTGTAATGAAACTTATGCTTGCCGAGCCAAGGCTTCTTACTTACGCGCGTTATCTTATTTAAGTCCTGTACCAAAACTTTATAAGGAAGTC
>Ga0209542_10016546_pt1 | contig 12226 bp, 9 predicted proteins | sample RifCSPhighO2_01_FD_184028 | JGI IMG/M metagenome (GOLD analysis project Ga0209542, IMG submission 184028) | Soil microbial communities from Rifle, Colorado - Rifle CSP2_plank highO2_0.1 (SPAdes) (version 2) | ecosystem: Environmental > Terrestrial > Deep subsurface > Rock core/Sediment ...
TCTTGGAAAGTCGGAGCTGGCATTCCTTGGAAAGTCGGAGCATGTATAGCTGGGTTCACTTGTGGCTGCCTAATTTCTTGGGGTTGTTGAACTGGGGCAGCTTGCCGTTGCTGCTGTGGTGGAGGGGGTAATAGAGGTGCCTGTGTTTCTTGGAAAGTCGGAGCTGGCATTCCTTGGAAAGTCGGAGCATGTATAGCTGGGTTCACTTGTGGCTGCCTAATTTCTTGGGGTTGTTGAACTGGGGCAGCTTGCCGTTGCTGCTGTGGTGGAGGGGCCGACGGAAGCTGAGGCTGGAATCCTTGGGGAGGCTGATCTTGCATTTCTGGAAGTATCGCTCCCCCCGGTAAGGTGGCCTGATTTTCTTGGGGAGATTGTTCTTGCATTCCTGGAAATAGGGGAGCCTGAGGAGAGGGGGCCTGATTTTCTTGGGGAGATTGTTCTTGCATTCCTGGAAATAGGGGAGCCTGAGGAGAGGGAGCCTGATTCTCTTGGGAAGGCGATGTTGCGATATTCTTAACAACAACGTAACCGCAATTTTTCTTTGCGTGTTCCGCGCATTTATATGCGGCCTCAGCGGGAGACACATACATCCTCGGTCCAGCCCACCCATAGGTTTTAATGGGATTCTCTATTATATACTCCGGAGACCGTTTAGTCGAACCGTACCCTCCATACACCCTCGGATCCACAAGGAAGTAATTACTTAAAACATTTCCCACCTTTGACAACATAGCATAATTAACCTCAAATTTCGAAGGGTCGTCAGGAGCACACTTCACTGGATAGTTTTCACCGCCGGAAAAAGGGCAAAACCCGTGGCCCATTTCCGACGGTACGCAACAGTAACCAATATCTTTTAGAGGTGATGGGATGTAATCCAAAAGGACGGAGGCGCCATCACCGTATGGAATGTAATCCGGATTCATGATATTAGCCGTCACTAAAGCGCGCAGTTCTCCTGACACCGAGTACCAAACAGCCATGGATGTCACTATCAGGAGCGCCGTGACGAAGGCTACAGCGATAGGTCGCCGGAGATGCGTAGGACTCTTCATTTATAGAGGGAACCAATGAAAAAGGTGGACATTTTGTCACCCTGAGCGTAGTCGAAGGGCGACACAATAGCTTGCCGGTGTGATGGTTCGTCGGTTCCAGAGATGAATATGCATAACTCCAATAAGAAGAAGGGTACCAGATGCGCTATGGATATCCACATGACAACGTATCGCGATGCTGGTGTGGATATCCGTAGGAACACTATCTAGGAAGCTACCACCTCCACTTTCTGCGCCTCTTTTTCTTTTGCGGGTTGGCCCCGACGGTGGAGAAAAACGCGGGCAAGGATATGGTGGATGCTGGAGGAGAGAGGAGGGGCGTCTGTTTCTGAGGGGCGGTCTTCCACAATCTTCCCGGAAACCATGCGGAGACGCCGTGCGTCGAGGGCAGAAGCGATGGACTCATCCCGCGAGCAGCAGATGATCGTTTGACCGTTAACATGGGCTTCAGTGAGGAGCGACACTGCGAGGGTGAAGGCATCGAGCGAGAGATCGGCAAACGGCTCATCAAGGAGAAGAATCATCGGATGAGCGATGAGAGCCCGACCAAGGCCGAGAAGTGTGCGAGCCTCTGGGGAGAGATCGGGAGGGCGGTGTTCCGCGTGTTCGAGGAGACCGAGACGCTCAAGCATACTCTGCGCGCTCCGCGAGCATTCCCGCTCGTCGATAGCATGGAGCAGGAGAGGGAAGGTGAGATTCTCTGTGACAGTTTTCCGAAGGAAGAGGTTGCCCTCCGCAAGTTTGAGTCCGATACGCTGCCGGTAGAGGCGGAGGACGGCGGGCGGGACGATCTGCAGATCAACGTTGTCGATGCTGATGACGCCTTTTTGGGGGGATTCGGCGCGAAGGAGGAGACGGATGAGAGTGGATTTTCCTGCCTTCGCGGGACCGGTGATGCAGACACACTCCTCTGGACCCACCGTGAACGTCACATCAGAGAGCGCCACCCTTTCTCCATACTGCTTTGTCACGCGAGAGAACGCAATCATGGAAAACAGTGTAGCATACTTACAGACATGATCACTGCCGACCACATAACCAATCTCCTTCTTAAGACCGGCGCAGTCTGTATATCAGTAGACAAACCTTTCATCTGGACAAGCGGCATTCGAGCCCCCATCTACTGCGATTTGCGGAAGCTCTACGGTCATCCGGAGGAGCGCGCGAGTATTGCAGAAGCTCTTACGGATGTGATCCGAGGCTTGCCGGTCATGCCGAAAGGCATTGCAGGGACAGCGACCGCAGCGATTGGCTGGGCAGCGCTCGTGGCAGAGAAACTGGGGCTCCCCTTTGCCTATGTGCGTCCGATGGCAAAGGAACATGGGACGCGGAAGCGGGTGGAGGGAGACCTTCCGCAATGTGCGTCGATCCTGGTGATCGAAGATCTTTTGTCCACTGCAGGGAGCGCAGTGGCGACAGTCGCAGCGCTGCGTGAAGAATGCTCTGCTGATGTGAGGGATATCGTAGTAATTTTCAGCTATGAGCTTCCGTCGGCATTCGTGAATGCCAGGCGTTGCTCTGTGCGGCTCCATCCTCTCGCAACGCGCACGGATCTCCTGGACGTTGCGCGGAAGCGCGACATGTTCTCTATAGGAGATATTGCAGACATTCAAGCGTTCTTTGAAGCCCCGGAGGAGTGGTGGCCACGGTTACGATTCCAGAAGTTGACGCCAACATCCAGTATTATATAGTTATTTGATGTATGGATAGAGATAGATCGTCGCAAGTGCATTCAATCGAGGAACGTCTTATGAAGTGCATAGAGGAAAAGCGGTACTCTGATGCGCTGGTGATCGGGAATGATCTCCTTCCACTCATTGCGGACGAGGATCGTTCTGTACGCCTGCGCATTTACCATCTGCTCAAGCGCTGTCCGGAGGTGGAGCTTTCGGAGGCACATCGGTGGAATGCGCGTGAGGTCGCGGAGGAGGTGATGGCGGACAGTGCACGTGCGCCGGAGGAAAGAATTCGCGCGCATATGCTGCGTTTCCTCATCGGTTCGTTCCCGTTTGGGACACCTCCACCGGATGGGGCCAGGGTCGCCGCCAATCGTCGATGGCTGCCGCGCGAGCTTATGGAGCTCTACGCAGAGGAGGCGGCGACGGAACTCCTTGGCCGTGGCTCAGAAGGGGATCCGGAGATCCGCCGTGATGCGCATATCGTTCGCTGCTTCACCTGTCCTGATCATCGGTCGGTCGAAGTGCACATGGAGGCATTACTTGTGGATGGGGATGAGAATGCCATTGTCCAGGGATGTTGCGGAGCATCGGAGGAATTTCATCAGGAAACGGCGTGCCGATTCCTCAATCGGGCTCTTGCAGCCGTGACGAAGGAGAAAGAAATTGCGCGATTACTCGAGTACAAGCTCTCCGTACTCCTTGGGCTCTACATGCGGGAATCAGTGGAAGGAGAAGACCAGGAAGAACAGCGCGATGCTGTTTATCGGGATTTTGTGGCGACGATGGCTCATCTGGAACTCTGCGGCGGAGCTCCATTTGAGCGCGCGCATGGGCACGTGTACTTCGCAATATTCGCCGAGTGGCATTCGGAATGCGCTCTCGCCGAACTGCACTGTGATATGGCGCAAGTTCTTGCGGAACATCTGCAGAACCCGCGTTTTCAACAAGACGTTGCGCATTGTCGCGAGTGGATCCTGTCCGAAGAGAATGACGAGGCGCAAGGGATGGACGAAGATGATGAGGACTCAAAAGATTATGATGAAGATGCCGATGACGACGATGATGGGGAGGAGTGGAAGAGGGCCTAGAACTGTTCCAGGAAGCGCGGATCATTCTCGAAGAAGAGCCGGATGTCCGGGATGCCATCGCGGATCATGATCATCCGCTCGACTCCGAATCCGAAGGCGAAGCCCTGCCAACTCTTTGGATCAATGCCGCAGTTGGCGAGGACATTGGGATGCGCCATCCCGCAGCCTGCGATTTCCATCCACTCCCCTTCGTTTCTCCACCGCATGTCCATTTCCAGGCCAGGTTCAACGAAGGGAAAGTAGCCGGTCCGGAAGCGAAATTCTGTTTCAGGGGAAATGAGTTCCTGCACTGCGGCAATCATGACGGCCTTCATGTTGGCAAGGGAGATGTCCCGATCAATCATCATTCCCTCCACCTGATGGAACATGGGGGAGTGTGTGGCATCATCATCCTTCCGATAGACTTTTCCCGGGCAGATCATGCGGAAGGGCGGAGTGTGCGTCCGCATGTAGCGGATTTGTACTGGAGACGTATGTCCACGGAGCAGCCATCGGTTTCCCGGCGCGGCTGGGAGAGAGAGGTAGAAGATGTCTTGGGCGTCGCGCGCGGCGTGTTCCCGTGGAAAGTTCAGAAGATCGAATTGGAGTTCCTCCGTTTCGATCTCCGGTCCGTAAGCAACATCAAATCCCATACGGCCGAAGACATCCTCAAGCTCTTCCATAAAACTTGGGATGGGGTGGAGGTGACCGCGTGGGGAAGGGGGAAGATCGATCGTGAGGTCCAGCGGATTCTCTGCGAGAGTATTCCGGTTTGCTTTCCCCAGAGCGGCGCGCTGATCGCGAAGAGCAGCGAGCGCCTGCGTTTTAAGGGTATTGAGAGACATTGCATCAGTTTTCCGCAGATTTGGCTTGAGAGAAGAAATGGCCGTGAATGCGATGGTGAAGACGCCGTTTTTGCGTCCGAAGCATTCATGTTCAAGCGCATCGAGCTCCGCGATATCCTGCGCATGCAGGATGCGCCGGAGGAGATTTTCGATAGGGGGAAGACTCTTAAACATGCAATGCAATTTCCACGAGGACAAACACGGTCAGGACAAGAAGAGTAATCCACCATGTGAGAATTTGAAAGAGGAGGAGCGAGAGGAGGAGAAGAGTGGATAGTCCGAGAAAGACCCCTTCCCTGAAGGCAATGCGGAAGATGATGGTATCGTTCTTGGCGGCGGGACCGAAACGTTTCCAGAGGATGTAGGCCAAAATCATGCTGATGGAGGACACAGAAAGGAGGAGGCTGAGATAGAACGCGGGGAGCGCATGGAGGGGCGCCTGTAAGGGGCTCACGCGGAAGAGGATGACGAGGAGAGAGGTGAAAGAAAGGAGCGCCGAGAGCCAGAGACTGAAGAGGAGGCTGGTCATGGGGCGAGTGGTTTGGCAATCGCGACAGCTGCGAGTGTGCCATCGAGGAATTGACGGAGACGCCGGAAATCTTCGGCGAGCGCTGTGCGGAGACTGGGGTTATGGAGAGCGGCGGCGGGATGGTAGATGGGGAAGATGGTCACGGCATCCGTCAGTGTCATTGGTTTTCCATGGACGGTCGTCATACTGAGCGTTGGGAAAAAATGACCGAGGGCATGGCGACCAAGAGGACAAATGACGCGTGGCCGAACGATAGCAATCTCCATTTTGAGCCATGGCATGCATTGCTCTTTTTCCTCCGGTGTCGGGTCCCTGTTGCCGGGGGGGCGATATTTCACGACGTTCGAGATGTACACGTCCTTTCGTTGAAGGCCGATGGAATGAAGGAGTTCATCGAGGAGTTGCCCTGCGGGTCCGACGAATGGGCGTCCGAGTTCGTCCTCTTTCTGTCCGGGCGCTTCCCCGATGAACATGACCTCCGCTGCGGGGTTTCCCTCGCCAAGGACAGGTTTCGCAGACTTGTGGAGCTCGCATCCTTTCCATGACAGCAATTTTTCCCGGAGATGATCGAGGGTCATGTCCATGTATTCAAGTATACCCTGCTTTCACCAGCGCTATCCGCTCCAGAATCTTCTGCCGCAGCGATGCGTCGCTCTCTGCGAGGATTTTCACGCATCACCGGCACGTCCGACGTCATCGGGAGGCTGATTTGGATATTGATGAGGTTTCTGTTATCCTCCTTTCCATGAGCTGGTTAATGTTAACAGTCATTGCTGAGCTTGTGGTATTGTTGCAGTTCTTGCATGCAGATGTGTCAGCAGAAGCTGGAGTTATTGGCTTTTGCTGTAAAGATAGAGGACAAGCTTGCATCCGGGGAACTAGAGAAATGTGCGTTAGAGGTACGTATGTCGTAGATATTGGCGTCGGAGGCCAGAACGATTGCAATTACAATATATGCAATGTGCCAACCATGTGCTGTACACAGGATAACTCTGCATTAGGTGGCTCATGCTTGGATAGAGTATCAAAAAGTGAATGCCTGGCACCAAACATATTTATGCCGGGGGCAACCATGGATTATTGCAAAATAAGCGAGCGACGGGGCTGCGTTTCTGGAGAAGAGTTTAATCCATTTGGCGCCGGATGGCAAGGTGGGCGGTGGAGATGGTTGAATCCATTTGTCGGCGGAGGGCAAGGTGGGCAGGTAGGGGGAGGGTTGAATCCACTTGTCGGCGGAGGGCAAGGTGGGCAGGGATTGGGAGGGTGGAATCCATTTGGCGGCGGAGGGCAAGGTGGGCAGGGAAGGGGAAGTGGTATGCCACCGATGCCGGATACTCTTAAAGCCGTACAAGATGCGTGGAAAAAGCAGAAAGCGTTACGAGACGAAGGGGCGAGTGGAGAGTTGTATCGAAAAGCAATGGAGGCGAGCAATCGTTTAAAGGAAAAAATAGCGGCGCAGGGCCAAGGCGGAGGCAAATCGCCAGGCGGAGGCAAATCGCCAGGCGGAGGCGGATCGCCAGACGGAGGCGGATCGCCAGACGGAGGCGGATCGCCAGACGGAGGCGGATCGCCAGGCGGAGGCGGATCGCCATACGGAGGGGAGCTTCCAGTCGTACTCTCTATCGAAGAACTCCGTGGCATGAAGGAGGAACTCGCAAAGCTCCAGACGCCAGAAGAGCAGGCGTTGATGAAACAGTCGCTGAAAGATCTTCAGAATGGATACAAAGAGTCTTTGAGGACATCCACGGCTCTCATGAACAGTCTCGCGAAGGACCAGCAAAAGTGGAAGAAGAAGCTTGATGATCTGGAAAAGGAGCCGCTGCTTGTAACGCAGACTCAACGCTTTCAGCATTGGCTGGCGCAGCTTCTGCAATCACCGACCGGTGGCGGCGCAACAGATCGGCCAAGCCCGATGACGACTTTGCAAAATCTCCAGCGGCAAATGCCTGATCTGATGTCTCTGCTCAATCTTTTTCTCAATCAAGCGGTGGAGATAGAAAAGCGGCTCCGGCAAATTCGTTTGCAGATTGCCAATATCCTGAGTAAGGGGCAGAGACCGGATGCGTCATTGGAGGATCAGGCGCAGTGGTTCGAGAAGCAACTCAAACTCAGGCAGGAGATTCAGCAGTTACTGCTCGATGGCGGGCAGTTGCTAACGCAACTCTCTGACAAATGGTACCAACAGACGATCCAAACGATCAGGCCGATACAGGCGCAACTGAACCAATCGAAGCAGAGTCTCGCGGATCTGCTGCTGCAATCGGAAGGTGACAGCGCTATGCTCGAGGATCAGCGCGATACGGCGACGGAGGCTCTCAAGGATGTGCAGAAGCTCATGGAGTCACTCGCAAAGCAGCAAAAACCCATGCGCACGCGGGGCAAGCTCCAGAGTACGGTGTCGCTATTCCTGAAAATACAGGAAGATTTAGAGAAAATCGAAGAGGAGATGGTTCGCTTAATGGGGTTACTCGACCAAAAACATTTCGAGAGTGATAGGAAAACTTTCGATCTGAATGTGAGCAAGTTTAATGCAGTGCAGGGGAAAGTGATCGTTTTGCGGCTAAAATTCGCGAACGAACAGAATAAGAATAAAAAGCTTCAGGAAGACTATGAGAAGTTTTTTGGGGAAACGGCGGATTCTGACGTAACCCCGCAAGAGATCGCGACGTATAATGAGAATTTCAGAAAGTTTAAAGCGGAGTCAGAGGCGACGCAGGCGAAAGCCGTAAAAACTCAGCAGGATGCGAATCAACAATTAATAGTGTCCGGGCAGACGTCTCAGAGTCTCCGGCAGGCGACGACACAATTGAGCGACAAAGTGGAACTCCTCGATCAGCAATTCAAAATTTTGAAGGACAGAGTCGAACAGCTCCGCGCAAAATGGCTGCAGTACGCCCCGAACACATAGTGAAAACTGTCAAGCCAATATTTTTTGCTGGAAAATGTTGGCTTGAGTATAATACTCTCATGAGCGTTCGCCGAATATTTTTCTTCACGATCATCCTTCTCCTGTTCGGCGCATCCGTGTGGTTCGGAGCTGTGATGCGCAACAGCAGGAACGCGCAGGAGCAAGCCGTACAACCGGGATGGTGCTGCATGCTTGATCAGCGTCAGTGCATTATAGCGCCGGGTGAGGCGGACTGTCGCATAGGAAGAGGCTCGACGTTCTCGTTTGACCGCGCCGCATGCGAGGCCGTTTGCAAAGCGACGGCCGGTCGCTCGATTCCATAAAAGCAGTTATTTGATCTTCCCATGACTCCATTGATGCGTGTCAACCTCCGAATCCCGCGCTCCCGACCGCTACTGTTGCCATTTTTTGTGATCGCTGCTCTCGCGATGCTTGCGATGTCGGGCGGAACGCGCGTGGCGCTTGCTGGAGAGATTTTTCCGGTGATGATAGAAGGAGGTGAGCAAGGAAGTGAGCGGCGAACTGAGCCATCATCCGGTCCGACAGGCTTCTGCTGCTACGATATATACTCGGAAGTAAATGATGGCGAGTGCGAGGAAGGGTGGACGGAGGCAGGGTGCAAGGGGAGTGACATCGACGGGTTAGGCAAACTCTGGAACGGCGACAAGCCCCTCTGCGATTTCATGTGCGGCAAGCAATATAAATTCTACTATTGCGATCCGGAAACGTACACCTGCAGCGATGACATAGATGACAGACCGGCATATTCATCTACAACCCCAGCGAACATCAGAAGAGGGTACAAGGAAGCGGAGTCATGCATTGCAGAGTGCGTTCCGCCGACTGTGGAGTTGAAGGCGTTTAGTCTTTGTTCTGAAAAGGATCATAACGATAATTCTATACCTCCTACCCGGTATGGTGGGTTCTATATAGACTTTCCGACAGATGTAGAACGAAGGTCTAATTACAATTCCACTCCGGACAAATTAAGATATGAGGACATGCATTCTGGAACCAGGATAACGTTTACGGTCGATGCATGTTTAAAACCTGTAGGTTTTCTGAGTGAACCGTTCAATATCGGTCATTTATCTTGGATAGTATCGTACATTCCAGGCAGCAGCATTATAGAATTTTCAGCTTCTGATTTGGATACTTCTATCGCCGATCCATCTTATGCAACCAAAGAACTTAATAATAGAATATCCGAATTGACTCAGTACGATCGATCATCATCCGAAAGAATCTTATTTACGATGCCTGTAGATTACGATTGCCCTCCGGGAGACACAATCTTCAGCGAGGCTACAATCGCATTGCAAACCGGTGAGTCGTTTAGAACCATACGGTCGGAGGAGGCCTCCTTCACCATCAAGGGCTGCGGTTGCAGCGTGTGCAAAGAGTGCGAGACAGCCGAAGGAGGAAAATGTGATTTTTCGACCTGCATATTCGAAGATCCCTATTCGCGCTATTGCAAATGGATGAGTTTAGATGACGTTCAAGGAACCGGATATTGCGTACCGGATTCGGAAAACGAGCAGTGCGATTACTTCTACGCTTGCTGCCAGAAGAAACCAAGCGTATCTAACCTCCGGATAGGTTCTCTTACTGCTCAAATGGGCGGACTTTTTTCTGATGAGGTGATCGATTATTCATATAACGATAACAGGTATATCCAAGCAGCGCGCCAGAATACATATAAAACTGATTTCTTCGATGAAGCGCAGACTTGCGAAAATATGGTTGCATCCACCGCCGAAGATGAAGTCTACCTTGCTGCCGATATGTCTTCTGAAGATGCTGTTAATTTGCAAGATAGAATTAATACTATTAAAAATTATTGCGAAAAACCAAGGTCAAATGATCTCTGGTGCGATAGGAGGCTCTCCCCGGACCAAGTTACTGCCTGCAGAGTTCGCGATCCAAGCGGTGAAGGTCAGAATCCGTTCGTCGGGACAGTGATGTTCGTGCCTCCGTTTTTCAGCGCTAATCCCACGGATAGTGACGGTGTGTCCAACTTTCCAATAGGGGAAGATAGCGGCATGGAATGCGAACCTTACTGCGAATCACAACGGAACATGGGCGTCTGTTGTCGTCGACCGAGAGACGGCTGCGTGACCATGTCCGTGGATGAGTGCAATCCTCAGGGAATACTCCTGCCGTTCACTGACGTGTCGGATGAATGGCATTCAACGATGTGTTCGTCCTGGGAGGATGCAGGTGACTGCATCCGTTCGTCGGGACAGTGATGTTCGTGCCTCCGTTCTACAGCGTGGACCCTCTGGATGCGAATGGAGAATATACCGTCTATGCGATAGGGGAAGCTGACGGCGAGAAATGCGAACCTTACTGCGAATCACAACGGAACATGGGCGTCTGTTGTCGTCGACCGGGAGACGGCTGCGTGACCATGTCCGTGAATGAGTGCGATCGTCAGGGAATGCTCCTGCCGTTCACTGACATGTCGGATGAATGGCATTCAACGATGTGTTTGTTCTGGGAGGATGCAGGTGCCTGCAAATAATGGAGAAACTTCTCGCAAAAGTGGGGAATGTGTCTGGAACATGGAGAAATGGCGCTGTCAGTGGCGGAGTTTTTCAGTATCTCCTATACTCGCTTCCATGAGTCGAACGAGGCAATTCATCGCAATTGCGATCGTCGCGGTCAGCTTGGGGTCTGTCCTGCTGGCGTTGCCGTCTGGGGGAAATCTCCTTGGACAGCTTTTTAATAATCCTTGTACTGTGTGGGTTAAGAAAGGTACTATAACTGATCCAGAATACGAAAAAATAGAATCCAATAGTACAAAGACTTTTAGCGATAGATCAATTACAATTGAGTTTGATAAATGCTTCAAAAGGTCTTCAAGAAGAATTGGGGCGGAATTCTCTGTGGATTTAGTACCCCCAGATGATATACCCCCGAGTTATAACAGCTTGTCAGAAGGCCGCACTGTAATTGGTAATTATACTTCTCTCGATCTAAGAAAAAATTTGCTCAATGTTTTTTTTGGAGTAAACAGCACACCCAGATTCTTACGCTTTAAGATTAATTCTTCTCTTTTTTCCTACACATATTTCGCGCTCGTCTACCTGCCTCCTCCTCGTCCCGCTCCTCCTACTCCTCGTCCCGCTACTCCTCCTACTCCTCGTCCCGCTACTCCTCCTACTCCTCGTCCCGCTACTCCTCCTACTCCTCGTCCTCCCGCTGGTGGTGGGGGCGTTGATTGGGGCTTATGCTGTATAGATATTGGCTTACCTTGTGACGATACCGATGAAGAACTTTGTCTGTTCATTGGAACATTTGTCGCGGCTAACGAAGGCCAGGCAAAGTGCGATTATGATATTTGCCATGTGGAGAAACAGTGCTGTATTCCGAGAGGAGACGATGAGCCAGTGTCGCGATGCAAAATAAATTCAAAAAGAGGATGCGAATCGTTTGGCGGCACGTTTTTGCCTGATGCCACTGAAGCACAGTGCAACGCGCGTGCGCTACGAAACTGCGATGCTATTCCAGGCGTAGTGCCGCAGGGTGGAGGCGGATTGCCTCCCGCTCCTCCCACAATCTTATGCTGCATTCCCGATCCTTCGGGGGGAGTATGCGAGAATATATCTGATGAAACTTGCACATTTTACCATGGCACTAAAGTGCCGGGTGAGACTCGCCTACAGTGCAACGCGCGTGCGCTACGAAACTGCGATGCTATTCCAGGCGTAGTGCCGCCGGGTGGAGGCGGGCCACCATGGCCTGGAGGAGGCGGATGGCCAGGCGGAGGCGGATGGCCAGGCGGAGGCGGATGGCCAGGCGGAGGCGGATCGCCAGTAGGAGGCGGATCGCCAGTAGGAGGCGGATCGCCAGTAGGAGGCGGATCGCCAGTAGGAGGCGGATCGCCAGGCGGAGGCGGATCGCCAGTAGGAGGCGGATCGCCAGGCGGAGGCGGATCGCCAGTAGGAGGCGGATCGCCAGGCGGAGGCGGATCGCCAGGCGGAGGCGGATCGCCAGGCGGAGGCGGTTCAGGAGGAGGGGCAGACAATATCCACCTCGCCTGCAAGGACAGAGCCTGCGCGGAGGTTCCCGGAGCAGAGCAGGATTCCTGTGCATCCAACGAAGATTGCAAAGACAATATCCACCTTGCCTGCAAGGACA
>Ga0209542_10016547_pt1 | contig 12226 bp, 11 predicted proteins | sample RifCSPhighO2_01_FD_184028 | JGI IMG/M metagenome (GOLD analysis project Ga0209542, IMG submission 184028) | Soil microbial communities from Rifle, Colorado - Rifle CSP2_plank highO2_0.1 (SPAdes) (version 2) | ecosystem: Environmental > Terrestrial > Deep subsurface > Rock core/Sediment ...
TTACTGGACAAATCGCAAGCGCTTGCTTGCAGAATGGAGATATCAAAAAATTGAATGCTCCGTTTTCGATCCGGCCAGCAATCAAAACGACGAGGATGCAGTGGTCGCCACAGAAGGAAAACATTTTCCCGCAGATCTCATCGAAGCTGGTTCATTCAGCTTCACCGTCCAAACAAAGGACGGACGGCAGTTCCGGTTTGAGAAGGATGGAGACGAGCCGTTAGTTGGGAATTTCTACAACGGCATACTCCTCCCAAGCACAACCCCTGTTCCGGCTTAATGCCACTTTCTTGCAAAGCAATGGAGCAACGACACCTCGTTTGAGGGAAGTCGTAGCGGTGCGAGGCAAGCAATCCTCGCACCGCTCTCATCCACTGCCATGTTCTTTTTCAAGGGTTAACATTCCCACATAAAAATGTCGCCGAAAGGCAAACAAAGGCCCGTCTTTTCACAGACGGGCCTTGCACTATATGACTTTATTTTTCTCCTTCAATTCTTTTATTTTTCCCGAAAGAATCAGCCTTGCTTCTTCTTCTTTTTCTCGGCTGACACCCTCGATTATATCTCTCTGGTGGTATTTGCTTTTGCGGGCGGTGACAGATTCGGTCAGATTTTCAAAAACCACCTGGCAGACTCTTTCGCCGGGGTAAAGCCTGACGACTTGGGAGCGAGTGTTGTTTCGCATGGGAAGAGTGAGTTGGCCTTCGTAGCCGGAATCAACAATACCGGTCAAATCAAGCGACAAGCCTTTGCGGTTGGTGGAAGAGCGAGGATAAAGAACACCCATCAATTCATTAGGGATTTTTATTTTTTCAAAAGTCGAAGCGATGACGAATTCTTGAGGCAGAAGGTCGAAGTATTGGCCTTCTTCAAGCTCGACGACATCGAAAAATCCGGAGTTGTTTTTATCAAAATGCATTAAGTCCAATGACTCACGGCCGTTCGTTGTGAGGTGCCAAACTTTCGGAATAAGAAAAGTAAAGCCTAGCCGCAAGTCAACGGCGTGGTCTTGAAGCTGGAAAGAATCCAAACTTGGACTGAAAGCGATGCCGCCGGCTTTTATTGATTCTAAAATTTTTGCTTTAGTTAAAACACTCATTTTATGACTTTATAATCTTTAAAAATCGTGCCGCTGGGCTTTTGTTCGGTGTTAATCAACTCAAGTTTATCGTCAAAGGACTTGTTAAACAAGGGGATTCCCGTGCCGAATGTGACTGGTTCAACTGTCAGATAAACATTATCAACGACATTGGCTTCCATAAACATCGTATAAATCATAGCGCCACCGCAGATTGCCAATTCCTTTAAGCCTTCGCTTTCCAGTTTCGAGATTAATTCGGCGGGCGGTAGGGAGGTTGTTTCGATACCGGGCACATCAATCGGCGTGTTTGAATAGACGATAGTTCTTCGACCGGGAAGAGCCTTACTAATTGTGGCGAAAGTTTTGGCGCCCATAACCACAACACCGGAGTGTTTAGTCATTTCCACAAAACGTTTTTTGTCATACTCACTGGTCCATTTGGTCGATGGTGCTGTTGGGTCTTTAGCGATGAAGCCGTCAGTTGAAGTGGCGGCAATAATATAAGTTTTAAGCATTTTAATAAGGGATTATTTTAATGCCCGGAATAGGGTCCATCGGTTGATATTGGCTGTTTAGATTATCGGCTATTTTTCCGACCATCTCGCTATCTCGCGCTTCCATTTTTTCAAAAGTTTCAGGCGGCAAAACCAGAGTAATTTTTTTATGATCGTTTTTTCTTTTCATTAATTCTTCGGCGGCAAAATAGTGGGAATCATAAATATGGGCGTTTGAAATCGAATGAGAATAAATGCCCGGCCGGACACCGAGTTTTTGGGCGAGGATATAAGCGAGGAGAGCGAAACCGCCAACATCGAATGGCACGCCTAAAATTACATCATTTGAACGGACAATGTTATGGAAATGAAGCCGGCCGCCGATGATATTTACAGTGAAAGTGTAAGGGCAAGGCACGTTTTTCTTCTTGAAAAGCGACAGACCGTCTTGAGCAGGATCCCAAGTGACAATGACGCCATGGCGCGATGCCGGTTCTTTTTCGAGCAGTTCAATCAGAAGTTTCAGCTGATCGCGACCAAAATGCTTTCGCCAGCGATAGCCGTAGGCCACGGTTACAACATCGTTTGGATTGGTAAAATCATCCCAAATCTTGGTGTATTGCCGCAAGAAATCTTCCGGTTTTCGCGAGCCGGTAATGAACCAAGCTTGTTCAGCGACAAAAGATTTCACCGGAATTTTGCGAAGAGTGAGAAGGGGGAAACCGTCTTTTTCCAAATCAGTCGAGAAGTGGAGGCCGGGAATAGCTTTAGTTTTATAAGTGGCACGCTCGCTGCCGGCTTGTTTGCTTTTGTTCACTTCTTCAATGCCAAGCGTCATTATGTCGCTCACCATTTTCTGATAGATTTCGTCAAACTTTGTCATGGGAATGTATGAGATATACTATATACCAAACACCATGACTATCAACTATCCATATTTGCCAGAAGGTAGGGAAATAAAATATGTGTCGGCGGACAACATTTTTATGATCGAAGCGAAAAATTCCGCCCTTAGACTTTCTAACGAACGCCAGCATCCGACTGGGGCGGTGATAGTGGCAAAAGGGGAAATTATGGCCCGAGCCGGTAACAAATCAGCGCTTTCAAATAAAAAGCTGATTGAACTTCATAAAAACGGTTTATGTGTGAGGAGGATTCTAAAAATACCAACAGGGAAGAAATATTGGCTGTGTCCAGGTTGTGCTTCTTCAAAATGTCACGCCGAGCAGCTTGCTGTTAAAGACGCCAAAAAAAAGGGCTTAGATATAAAAGGCGCGGACCTATATCTTTGGGGTCATTGGTGGTGCTGCAAACCTTGCTGGGACAATATGATTGAAGCGGGAATCAAAGATGTTTTTTTACTTTCAGAAAGCGAGAAGATTTTCAATGGCGCGCACGGCAAAAATTCAAAATGAATTTTAATTGACCAAAGCATTCTTAAGCTGTATTTTATAGACAGCAACAAGTCCAAGGAGAAATTATGGCAAAGCGTTTTAAATTACCCCCCAATTTGTCAGATTGGGAGGAGCCGATTTTTCCGGCAAAAAGGCCAGCGAGATTGCTTCGTAAGTTTTATGACGCGGGCAGAAGTAATTGTAATGGTGGCGATGACGCCCGGAAAGTCAGAGAATCATTAAATAACGTCCTGTTTTTATCCATAGTTCTTGGGATTTAGCAGGACTTTTTCTTTTCTAAAGTAATGTTACAATGCCAAAATGATATAACAATATACCAATATACTAATGATACTAATCTTACTAATGTATACGAATTAAACCCCGATATACACGAATTGGTAGCCATTAGTTAATATTCGTACAATTCGTATATTAGTATTTTCATTCGTTAACATGAAAGATAAACAAATTCAAAAATTAATAAAAGCCGAAAAGGCAAGGCAAAAGAAGGTTATAAATCTCATCGCTTCTGAAAATATCGTCTCTAAGGATGTCTTGGAAGCGCTTGGTTCGGAACTCACCAATAAATACGCGGAAGGCTATCCAGGGAGGCGCTATTATGGCGGAAACGAAATTACAGACAAAGTAGAGTTATTGGCTACGGAAAGAGCTTTAAGATTGTTTAAATTAAGTTCGGCCGAATGGCACGTCAATGTTCAACCGCTCTCCGGCAGTCCGGCGAATTTGGCGGTTTATGTCGGGCTGGTTCCTCATGGCGGGAAAATTATGGGCATGTCGCTTTCTCATGGCGGGCATTTGACCCATGGCCACAGCGTTTCGGCGACCGGAAAATTTTGGACCCAAGTGTCTTACGGCGTTGACCAAAAAACCGAGATGCTTAACTATGAAGAAATTCTGGGAACCGCGATGCGGGAAAAACCGGATATTATTGTTGCCGGATTCACGGCTTATCCTCGAATAATTGATTTCAAAAGGTTTCGAGACATTGCCAATGCCTGTAACGCTCTACTCATGGTTGATATGTCTCATTTTGCCGGATTGGTCGCTGGCGGAGCCTACCCCTCGCCGTTTATTTATGCCGATGTGGTGACGACCACTACCCATAAAACTTTGCGCGGTCCGCGTTCCGCCTTGATCTTTGTAAAGAAGGACGAACGGGGACTTGATAAAAAAATCGATAAAGCGGTTTTTCCCGGTCTTCAAGGCGGTCCACACTTGAATCAAATCGCCGCGGTGTCGGTAGCCTTGAATGAAGCTGATTCACCGGCGTTCAAAAAATATGCCAAGCAGGTTGTGAAAAATGCCACCGCCCTTGCCGAAGAGCTTGCGCGGCTTGGCTGGAGGATAGTTTCCGGGGGCACTGATACTCATCTTGTTTTGGTTGATGTTTGGATGGGGGGTCGTGGCATTTCCGGCAAGGAGGCGAGTGAGCGGTTGGAGAAAGCCGGAATAATCGTCAATAAAAATACGATTCCAAATGAAACGCGAAATCCCGTTGATCCGTCCGGAATTCGACTCGGGAGTCCCGCAGAGACCACTCGCGGCAAAAAGGAAAAAGATTTTGTGAAAATAGCAAGAAGGATTGATAAAATTCTAAAGAAAAAATGAAGAGGGGAAAATTTATAGTGATAGACGGTGGCGAAGGGGCAGGTAAGACCACTGTTCTTAAAGTAGCGAAAGAAATTTTCGGCGGGAAAATTTTGATTACCCACGAGCCTGGCGGCTCGCCGCTCGCCGAAGAGGTCAGAAATTTAATTTTGTCGGAAAAAGGAAAAGAGGCTTCGGCCGAAACCCATTTTGCCCTGAACTGGGCTTATCGGCATGACCATTTGAAAAAGATCATAGAACCGGCTCTTAAAAAGGGTATAACCGTTATCTCCGACCGATGCGACTCGTCAACTTATACCTATCAAATTTTTGCCCAGAAAGCGCCACAACTTAAAAACCTTTTTTGGGATATCAGAAAAATATATTTTCGGGACACTAAGCCCGATTTGTATGTTTTTTTTGATGTTGATCCGAAAGTCAGCCTGGAGAGAGTGGCCAAGAGAAAGGGCGAACAAACTCATTTTGACAATCAAAAGCTGGATTTTCACAAAAGAGTCCGATTGGGGTTTAGGGAATTTTTGAAGAAAGTGCCGCATAAAGTGATTGACGCCAATAAGACTTTGGAAGAAGTCAAAAAAGATTTTATTTCTATTATTAAAGAGTTAATATAGGTTTATGAACAAACGCGATTTGGAATTTTTATATGAGATTGGGACGCTTCGAAATATGGACCGGGCATGGAAAACGATTATGGCGACCGACGTCGCGAGTGATCCAGAGCATACTTTCAGAGTGATATTTTTAGCTTTATTGATTGCCCGCTCCGAAGGCGTAAAGAATGAAGAGAAGATAATCAAGATGGCTCTGGTCCACGATATAGCGGAAGTAAGGACCAATGACCATCATTATCTTCACAGCGTTTATGTAAAAGCCGACGAACATAAAGCTTCCTACGACACTTTTTTTGGTACTTCGCTTGCCGATTTGAATTCAAAAGTTTTGTCGGAATATGAAGAACGGAAGACGATTGAATCAAAAATCGTCAAAGACGCCGACAATTTGGACATTGATTTGGAGCTTAAAGAGATGGATGAGCGGGGGCTTAAACTTCCGGCAAAATTCGTGAAATTCCGAAAATTGGTTCGGGACAAAAAACTTTATACAAAATCGGCCAAGAAACTTTGGGATATGATTCAAAAAAGCGATCCGGCCGATTGGCACCTCAAAGCCAATAAATGGGTCAAACTTCCGAAAGCGGGGAAGTAGAGGCAAGAATGAAGTTCCGATAAAAACGTTGGGAAATGAGGAATAAGTGAACAAAGCCCATACGCATAACTGATGCGGTCGCATCAGTTATGCGTATGGCGGTTTATGAACTTTTTAAATTGACAGTACGGCGGTCAGGAGTAACATAGTAACTGTTAGTTTGACTGTTCCTGACTAAACAAAAGGGCACTAGCCCTAAATTGTGGTGTGGTGAAATTCCCCCCAAACAGCCGCGCAGCGTTAACGCTCCAAAATTGGCCCGTGCCGACAGAGGAACCAACAACGCTCGCGGCTTCCTCTTTTTCCAAAAATTCTATAAATGCTAATATAGTCATATGATTTCGGAAGTTATCAAAAAATCAATCAGGGAAGCGCTAAAAGAGCTTAATTACAACAAACCAGAAGAAGTTCCTATTAACATTGACCACCCAAAGGATATTTCACATGGGGATTTTTCATTTACAACAATGAGGATATATTTATCGCGGACAGGTCGAGTAAGGAGAGTAAGGAAGGTTGTAAAAGGAATTTATCCTGATAAACCAGAAATAAAAGAAGGAGATGTTCTAGATATGCCAGGTAAAATAGCTGAAGGTCCTGTGGAGTTAGCTGAAAAAATTGCTGTAATAATTAATAAAAATAAGCCGATAGATATAGAAAAGGTCGAAGCCAAGGGGGGATTTGTTAATTTTTATTTATCGGCGAAATATTTTTCTGAAAGCCTTGAGGAAATTTTAGAAAAAGATTCCAATTTCGGTAAGGGAAATAAATATGACGGCAAGAAAGTGATGGTGGAATATACCGACCCGAATCCTTTTAAAGTTTTTCATATCGGCCACCTAATGAGTAATTCGATTGGCGAAGCGATTTCGCGAGTTGCCGATTTTTCTGGGGCTAAAATTATTCGAGCTTGCTGGCAGGGAGATGTCGGATTACATGTAGCCAAGGCGCTTTGGGGAATGCAAAGACAAGTTGAAAGTGGAAAGTTGAAAGTGGAAAGTTTAACTACGAAAGAATGGGGCGAGGCCTATGTGCTTGGTTCGGAAAAATATGAATCGGATGAAGCTGTAAAAAAGGAAATAAATGAATTAAATAAAAAGATTTTTGACCGGTCAGATGAAAAAGTTAATGAGCTTTACGATTCGGGCAGGAAGGTCAGTCTCGAGCATTTTGAGGAAATCTATAAAAAACTTGGTACCCATTTTGACCGCTACTATTTTGAAGGAATTGAAGGGAGATTTGGCGAAAAGATAGTAGGGGACAATCTTGAAAACGGAGTATTTGAGAAGAGCGAGGGAGCAATAGTTTTTAAAGGTGAAAAATATGGTCTACATACTAGGGTTTTTATCAATTCTCAAGGGCTGCCGACCTATGAAGCCAAAGAGCTTGGTTTGAATAAAACTAAATTCGATGAAAATAAGGATTTGGCTGAATCGATAATCGTAACGGGAAACGAAATCAATGATTATTTCAAAGTCCTAATGAAAGTTTTCGAGCTGATTTTTCCGGAAATCGCCAAAAGAACGGTCCATTTGGGTCACGGCATGCTCCAGTTTTCAACAGGTAAAATGTCATCAAGGAAAGGTAATGTCATTACGGGCGAAACGCTTATCAGGCAGGTTGAGGATTTGGTCGGCGAAAAAATCGCCGGGCGGGATTTTGATAAAGCTGAAATAGAAAAAGTGAAAACGGCCGTAGCCGTCGGCGCTATAAAATATTCGATTCTCAAGCAGTCGACCGGTTCAAATATTATTTACGACTTTGAAAAATCAATTTCTTTCGAGGGTGATTCTGGGCCATATATCCAATATTCTTACGCTAGAGCAATGTCGATAATCCGGAAAGCGGGAGAACAGAGAATAGAGATTAGAGAACCGAAAACAGAAGAAAAACCGGGGGAATTGGAGAAATTACTTTATCGGTTTCCGGAGATTGTGGCGCGCGCAGCAAATGAATATGAACCGCATTATATTGTCACTTATCTGACAGAACTGGCCGGCGTATTTAATAGTTATTATGCCAACAATCCGATTTTGGAAGCGGGGGAGGCGACAGCCTATAGGCTCGCTCTCACAAAAGCATTTACAACTATAATGAGAAATGGATTAAATCTTCTTGCAATTCCAGTTTTGGAAAAGATGTAGTTATAAAATTTGGAAACTTACACGGTTAACTTTGCCGTGTTCTTTGTTGACTTACTTTTGATAATAAGTACTATATTTTTAGTAAAGCGTACAAAGTGGAGAAAAACATATGCAGACAGAAATTAAAGTTAAACGATTTGACTCCGATTTCATTCCTCGATTTCTGGAAATGGCCACAGGGGTATTTCTCGAGCTCCTTCGGGACCCTGACGGCGAAGAGAAATATAAGAATTTTTTAACTGGCCTCAGGAATAAATTCGAAGCCGTAAAAAGCTCCTTGAAGGAGGCGGGGGAACGTCATCTGATTGATGAATCCGATTTTGCGTCGTATTACGCGGATGCGGAGAAAAGCCTAAGGCTTATTGAGGCCGGCGGGTGGAGGTGTTTTTGTTCGAGCAACCCCTCTTTCTTTGCCGCCGCGGTAAATACCGAGTTGGTTCTTCGGGCAATGGAGCACAGTCTGGGTAGTTTAATGCAAAGACCGGCTTATCCCTAAGTTCCGAAAGAGTTTGCAAAATGCTAGAATGATTAAGTTCTGGCATTTTTATTAATTTTTGTATGACTGACGAAAACACAAAAAAGTCAAAGATCGCCGAGAGGGAAGAGGCGGTTTTGAAATATTGGCAGGAGAACAAAGTTTTTGAAAAAACTCTTGAAAAGGGTGGAAATCCCACTTCGGGCAAGGCTACGCGGGACAAAGGAGAGTTCATTTTTTATGATGGGCCGCCTTTTGCGACCGGCACGCCGCACTACGGCCATATTCTGGCCGGCACGATAAAAGATGCCATTCCGCGCTACAAAACGATGCGGGGCTTTCATGTGCCGAGGCGTTGGGGCTGGGATTGCCATGGTTTGCCGGTTGAAAATATTGTTGAAAAAGAGCTCGGCTTTAAAACCAAAAAAGATATCGAGAATTACGGCATAGAAAATTTCAACAAAAAAGCCAAAGAGAGCGTGATGCAATTTGCCGATGATTGGCGGACGATCGTGCCTCGCTTGGGGCGGTTTGTTGATATGGACAATGACTACCGAACGATGGATTCGACCTATACCGAAAGCGTCTGGTGGGCCTTTAAAACGCTTTATGACAAGGGGTTGATTTATGAGGGTTTCAAATCAATGCACATCTGCCCCCACTGCGAGACAACCCTTTCGAATTTCGAAGTCACACAAGGGTATAAAGATGTTACCGACATCTCTGTTTACGCTAAGTTTAAATTGAAAGATGGGCCGAATACTTTTTTGATTGCTTGGACAACGACGCCATGGACTTTGCCGGGGAATGTCGCGCTTGCCGTTAAAACCGATACGTCTTATGTGAAAATTAAGATAAAAGATAAGGCGGACGAACTTTACATCATCGCTAAATCAAGAATCGACGCCGGATTAAAAGGTTCGGAATATGAAATTGTGGAAGAATTTTCCGGCGCAAAACTTGTCGGCAAGAGCTATAAACCGGTTTTTGATTATTATATAAATGATTCAAAGATAAAAAATCGAGAGAATGCCTGGAAAGTTTACGCCGGCGATTTTGTGACGACCGAAGACGGCACGGGTATAGTTCATATCGCCCCAGCTTTTGGTGAGGACGATTACCAGCTTTCTTTGAAAGAGAGATTGCCGTTTATCCAGCATGTCGGCATGGATGGAAAATTTCGTTCGGAAGTCAAAGACTTTGTCGGATTAAGTGTAAAACCTAAAGAAGACATTCAAAAAACTGATGTTGAAATTTTGAAAAATTTAGCGGCGCGGGGATTATTATTCGGCAAAGAAAAAATCACTCATCCGTATCCGCACTGCTGGAGATGCGATACGCCGCTTCTCAATTATGCTACCTCGTCTTGGTTTGTGAAAGTTACGGATATCAAAGACAAACTTGTCGCTTTGAATAAAAAAGTGAATTGGGTGCCGAAGGCGATAGGCGAGTACCGCTTTGGCAACTGGCTTTCCGAAGCGAGGGACTGGGCGATTTCCCGTTCGCGTTTCTGGGGCGCGCCGATTCCGGTGTGGCGATGTGACAAATGCAAAGAGGTAAAGGTGCTTGGCGGTTTTTCCGAGCTTGAAAAACCGGCTCGCAATAAATTTTTCGTGGTTCGTCACGGCGAAGCGGAAAATAATGTCAGGAACATTGTCAGTTCGAACCCCTCTTTACCGCATCATTTGACAAAGAAGGGGAAGGAGCAAGTCGCCGACGCGGCGAAAGAGCTTAAGAATAAAAAAATCGACCTGATTTTTTATTCGCCGCTTGTTCGGACCACCGAGACAGCGAAGATAATCGCCGAGGCGCTTAATATCCCGAACGAGCAATTGGTTGCGGATATGCGCCTTAGGGAAACCGGCAAGGATGCTTGGGACGGCAAGAGTGTTGATGAATACCATAAGGCGATTGGAGATGAGACTGAATTGACGCGATTCACTTCAACGACCAATAATGCCGAAAGTTTCAATCAGATTCGAAAGAGAATGGGCGGTTTTCTTTCCGAAATAGATAAAAAATATGAAGGCAAGACGATTTTGGTGGTGAGCCACGATACGCCGATTTGGCTGCTGTTTTCGGCGGCGTTGGGTTTAAATCCAAAACAGGCGATTGAATATCGGGGAGATGATGAATTTTATTTTAAAAATGCCGATGTCAAAGAATTAAAAATTTCTCATGTTCCGAAAAATGATTTTTTCGAATTGGATGTTCATCGGCCTTTTATAGACTCTGTCGAACTTACTTGTCAATGCGCCCATTCGAATTCCTCAGGGCAGGGAGGAATAATGAAACGGGTGCCCGAAGTTTTTGATTGTTGGTTCGAATCCGGCTCGATGCCTTACGCTTCAAATCATTATCCCTTCGACAAAGCTCAGGGCAGGCCGTTTGATCCTATCGGAGGGATTTTTCATACTAAAAAGGGATATCCGGCGGACTTTATCGCCGAAGGCATCGACCAAACTCGCGGCTGGTTCTATTCAATGTTGGTTTTGGGCGTAGCCCTTTTTGGCAAATCGCCTTTTGAAAATGTTGTAGTGAACGGTACGATTTTGGCGGAAGACGGCGAAAAAATGTCCAAGCGTTTGAAAAATTATCCGGATCCAATGGACGTGGTCTCGCGCTATGGCGCCGATTCGCTCCGATATTATCTTTTGTCGTCGCCGTCGGTAAAAGGGGAGGACGTCAGATTTTCGGAGAAAGGTGTTGATGAAGTTTCAAAGAAAATTATCGCTCGATTGGATAATATTTTATCCTTTTACAATCTTTACAAAGATACAATCCATACGATGCCGGAACTCGGCGAATCGCCGAAAGTTTTGGATATTTGGATAAAATCAAGACTTGGGGAGACGGTCGAAGACGTATCAAAATCTATGGATGTATATGAAATCGATAAGGCCGTCCGGCCGCTCGGCGATTTTATCGAAGATTTGTCGGTTTGGTACCTCCGGCGTTCTCGTGAGCGGGCGAAAGGCGACGACAATATGGATAGGCATTATATGCTCGCCACTTTGAAATTTGTTCTAAAAGAATTTTCAAAAATCTTGGCGCCGTTTACGCCGTTTTTGGCGGAACATATTTTTCAAAGCCTACAAACTACTAACTACTTACTACCAACTAGTTCAAGTGTCCATCTTGAAGCTTGGCCAGTTCCGCTTGTTGACTATATAAGAAGGGATGAACTCCAAAAAATGGCTGAAGTCCGCGAATTGGTTTCCAAAGCGCTTGAGCTTCGCGCCAGAGCCAATATAAAAGTTCGCCAACCGCTCGCAAAGTTAAAAGTTAAAAGTTCAAAATCTAAACTCGGAGAAGAGCACCTTCAGCTAATAAAAGATGAGCTGAATGTAAAACATGTACATTTTGACGACTCTTTATCCGACCCGATCGTTCTTGATACCACGATTACGCCGGAGCTTAAAGAAGAAGGACAGGTCAGGGAGCTTGTTCGGGCGATTCAGGATTTACGAAAAAACCAAGGCTTGACGATAAAAGATTTTGCCGATCTGTCCATTGAAACTGACGAGACGGGCAGAAAAATTATTGATAATAATCAAGATTTCATAAAGAAAACGACACTGCTAAACTCCATTGTTTTTTCGGCAAATTTGCCAAGCGAGCCTATCGATATTGGGGATAAAATAATCGTTAAAATAGGCCTTCTAAATTAAGCTTAGTTAGTTCAACAAGTAAGTGCAACACTTCTGTAAAATAGAAGTGTATGAAATATAAACATTTTACGATTGAGGAGCGCGAAAAAATCCAAGAATTGCTTTGGCAAAAAGCCTCAATCAGGACAA
>Ga0209542_10016549_pt1 | contig 12224 bp, 17 predicted proteins | sample RifCSPhighO2_01_FD_184028 | JGI IMG/M metagenome (GOLD analysis project Ga0209542, IMG submission 184028) | Soil microbial communities from Rifle, Colorado - Rifle CSP2_plank highO2_0.1 (SPAdes) (version 2) | ecosystem: Environmental > Terrestrial > Deep subsurface > Rock core/Sediment ...
TTGTCTTTTGGAGGCCCGTAATGTTTCTTGAAAGGAGGAAGCTCTTCAGATTTAACCTTGAACCAAAACAAAGCTTCCTTATTCCAACTCCAGTCGCTTTCGGTAACAGCATATCCTTCTTCAGTTAGTTTTTTATCTATCAATTCCGAAGTCTTCAATAATTTAGACCCGATAATATCCTCCCTGCCTTTTAGCGGCTTTGCTAAAAATACAGCATCCTTATCTTGTAAATATTCCAAAGTAATCTTTTTCTTTTCAAAGAAATTTTTATCAGGATTATTTAAATATCCCTTGCATGCTGAAACAAATTTTTTTAATTTTTCTTCGGACAATGCAGCAGCCGCATTCCTGCTGGAATCTACAGGGTCTATAACCATCAAAGCGCTTTCCTTGCTTTTGTTAATCCCTTTATAATGCTTGCTTATATCAATAATCTGTTTTTCTTTCCAAGTCAATGAATTTTTAATTAGTTTTTCAAATCCGCCGTAATATATAGTCAATATTTCCAAGACATAGCCTGAAAATCCTTTTATATAGCTTTCAGCCCCGTAAACGCCTTGCGCCCTGCAGAAAGTCTTAGCTAACCTTATCTCATCAGCTAAATTCTTTTTAGTATTTTTTATAACCCACACGGCATGCAATGGGCTGACATCAGTGATATTCTCAGCTTCTTTGGCGTTTTTTATCTTCAAAACAGGAACAATCTCAAAATTCAAGCCGTAAAACATAACCTGAAAATAATCCCTGCTGCCTTTTAATCTATCAACTTCTTTGAATATTTTTAAAGATTTTTCTAATTTATTTGAAATATCCTTGTTATTCTCATACAAAACAAAAATATCAACATCAGAAGTTCCACTTAAATGAGTATCCTTGGCAACACTTCCCCCTAAAATTGCTTCCGCGCCTTCTAAATTCTTGTTCAACCTTCCTAAAAACCTGTTAATCTTTAATTTTAATATAGTTCCCTCTATCTTAGACGGTTTTATCTTCCTTAAAATCTCAGCCCTGTTTTCCATATGCAATAAAATTAGCTGTTATGTTAATAAACATTTCTATAATTGTTTCTCTTTAATTGCTCATTAAAAATATATTTGCAGTCTATAAGCCTTATAACCACGCGACACGCGACAAGTCCGGGCAAGATTTATATACTAAAATCTATTAAAAATAGAATGGATAAAGAGATAATCATTAGGCTTAAAAAGATATTTGAAGATTATGTTCATCAAGAAGATGAAGTAGAATTCTGGTTTGCAAGAGATTTACAAAAATTGCTGGATTATGAAGAATGGAGAAATTTTGTCAAGGTTATAGAAAAAGCAAAAATAGCATGCGAAACATCAGGACAGAATATTTCTGATCATTTTGTTGACATTAACAAAACGATACCCATGCCTAAGGGCGCAGAAAAAGAAATTGATGATTTAATGCTTACAAGATATGCATGTTATTTAATAGCCCAGAATGGAGATTCAAGAAAAGAACAAATTGCTTTTGCGCAAAGCTATTTCGCAATACAAACAAGAAAACAGGAGCTGATAGAGCAAAGAATAGCGTTAAATGAACGATTTGAAGCAAGAAATAAATTAACTGCATCGGAAACAGAGCTATCAAAAATAATTTATGAAAGGGGCGTTGATGATGCTGGGTTTGCAAGAATTCGAAGCAAGGGCGATGAAGCATTATTTGGCGGGAATGACACGAAACAGATGAAAAAAAAGCTTAGTATCCCCAAAAATAGACCGATGGCTGATTTTTTGCCAACTGTAACAATTGCAGCTAAGAATTTTGCAACTGAAATCACTAATTTTAATGTAAAACAAAATGATTTGCAGGGTGAAGTAAAAATAACAGGAGAGCATGTTAAAAATAATAAAGAAATGAGGCGGGTTTTGGCAAAAAATAATATAGTTCCGGAAAACTTGCCTCCTGAAGAGGATATTAAAAAATTAGAGAGAAGAGTAAAGAAAGATGAAAAAAAGATTGCATTAAAGAAAAAACTAAAAAAATGAAAAATTCACCAAAGGACACCACAAAGGGTGCCGCATCCATAGTTTACCCCCCTGAACTTAAACCGGGCGAACTCCCTAGCAGTTGGTATAATAATTATAATTTTATTGTATATAAATACTCGCCTAATTTTTTACATTTATAAGCCGTATAACCGCTTGTCACATGATAAGTTAACACACAACCTTTATAAATTTAATAAATAATTTTAATAAATGATTTTAATAGGTCCGGCAGGTTCTTCAGGATTAGGCGCTTTGAAAGGCGTTGAAGAGGTAAAAAGATTAGGGTTGGATTGTATGGAAGTTGAATTTACCTACGGCGTTAATATGTCCAACAAAACAGCTAAAGACGTTGGTGAATTAGCTAAAAAATTAAATATTTCATTGTCGGTTCACTGCCCTTATTACATAAATCTTGCTTCTATGGAAAAAATAAAAATAAAAGCTTCTATGAAAAGAATATTGGAAAGCTGCGAACGCGGTTTTTATTTAAATGCAAAATATATTGTTTTTCATCCTGGTTTTTACGGCAAATACCTGAAAGAAGAATGTTACGAAATTATAAAAGAAGGCATTTTGGAAATGCAGAAAATAATCAAGGAAAAAAACTTTAACACAATCTTATGCCCTGAAACAGCTGGCAAAAAATCCCAGTTCGGTTCTTTGGATGAATTAACTAAACTCCACAAAGAAACAGGCTGCGGCATCTGCATTGATTTCGCACATTTATTGGCTAGAGAAGGCTCCGTTGATTACGATGACGTCATGAAGAAAATAAAAAACATTAAAGAAAAAACAGCCCACTTCTCAGGAATAGAATACACAGAAAAAGGAGAAAGAAGGCATATAATGACTGAAGAAAGAGACATTGAAAAATTATTGAAAGCTCTAAAAAAATATAATATTTCTATAAGAATAATAAATGAAAGCCCCAATCCGATTTTAGACAGTTTAAAGACAAAAAAGATTTTAGGTAAGATTTAAGAGTTTAGAATATCCTCTACTCTTTTCTTGTAAGCTTCATACTCTTCTTTCATAAAAGATGGAATTTCAGGCAGTGAATCAATAGATATTTTGTCAAGTTTGCTGGTCAAGGAAATGCCCTTTGCAATGGAATCTCTTGCTTCATACACTTCCATTTCTATACCGCATTCATTAAGCGCCTTGATTGTTTGAGGGGGCAGTTGGAAATATAAATCTCCATTTAATTTGTAAATCCCGCCCGAATCTGCTAAACCTATTGTTTTTTTTAAAATGTCTATATTCGCTGGTTTAACTAAATATGCCATAATAATATTAATAAAACTCTGTATTTAAGCATTTTTAATGTCAAATATATATTATGGAATAGATATGCGCCGGCCGAGATTTGAACTCGGCTCATAACGTTGGCAACGTCATATACTAACCAGGCTATACTACCGGCGCTTATCATTCTTTAGATTAATGGTCTGTTTAAATATTTTACTTTTTTTAGAAATAAATATATAAACGGGCCTGCGAGGATTTGAACCCCGATTTACCGGTATCTTCTAAATATCCGAAGCCGGTCGTTCTATCCAGGTTAGACTACAGGCCCTTTATTTCAAAAGATTTAGAATTTAAATATATAGTGGATAGATAAATTTAGCTCCTCTTTTTGTGAACCGCTAAATATCTTCTTATGAAATAGCGGACAAATCCTTCTTCATTTTTTTGCAAAGCTTTGTAATAAGACCTTCTTTTTTTATATTCTATAACCAGCATAGGATAATTATTATGCCACAATATATAATTAATTAATAATCTTCCTATTCTTCCATTCCCGTCGCCAAAAGGATGAATTTTTTCAAATTTATAATGCGCTCTGGCAGATAATTCAACAGGGTTGATTTTGGCTTTATTGATAAATATAATAAGCTTATTCATTAAATTCTTGACATCTTGCCAGTCAGGCGCTCTGTAATCTCCAATTCTCACAAGATAATCCCTGTATTTTCCCGCAATGTCTGCTTTAGTTTCCCCAAAAACTTCTTTATGCCATTTTAATAATAAATTATTTGCCAGTTTTTCTTTTTTATTAAGCATCTTTAAAAAAATATAATAGTGCTTTTCTGTTTCTTTAACATCTCTTAAAGGCTTATTTGGCGCAATTTTATCGTGTAAAATTTCTCTTGCTTCTTCTAATGTGATGGCAGAGCCTTCTATGGCATTGGTATTGTATGTAAAGGCTATGGCTAATTCTTCAAATATTTTGTTTTTTACAGTTTCCGGATATCTAACCCATTCTTTTTGAAAATTGCCTTTTATCTTTTCCAGTTTCTTGTATAGTTCTTGCTTCGCTTTCTCTTCAAGCACGATTTTTAATCTGCCGATATTTTTAGGAATTTCCTTGCCAAGGTATTTTTCTTCAGTTACTACTTTTCCGTCTTTTCTGAAAGAATGCTGCAGGTAGAAATACCCTCTTTTTTTTATTATTCTCATATAAATTATACCATTACAAACTATTTAAATTTTGCGTTTTTTGACAAAATGTAATGGTAAGAATTTATTAAGGGTATTATAAATATATAGTGGGCCCGCCAGGATTTGAACCTGGGACTCTCACCTTTCTAATAATTTATATTGTAAGGGTGATGTCATAACCGCTAGACCACGGACCCATAACATTTTACTCAAACCTATCATTTAAATAACTTTTCGTTTTAGAATTTTATCCAAATTACTTTCGCCGCTTCTGTAAAATTTTTCCAGAATCTCTTTTGTTTTATCTATTGTTTTTTCAGCCTTTTTGATATCTTTGCCATTATAAACAATTTTTCCTTTAATACCTTCTACATGATAGCTTGTTCCGCCTATTTTGCCATCATTGTGCCCATTACAATACGTGTCTAAAGTAATCTCAAGATTTTTTCCTTTTAATACATATCTTTTAATTATTTCTTTTTTGTGTTTTTCATTAAGTTTTGATTTGACTTCATTGTCGTTTAAAACAGAATACTTTTCAGATTTGTCTTTGTTTATTGAAATTCCCTCTTTCTTTAAAGTTTCAAGAAGCTCTTCTATATTTTTGGAAATTGTAGGTGTATAAATATAGTTTGGTTTAGGCCTAATACAACTTGTTTCATAACCAACAGTTATATGTAATGTATTAACTATTTCCATTATTAAAAATCAAATTATAGAATATATAAAGATTTTTATGATATAAAGGTTATATCCTTTAAGTATGATTATTTGTTACTACCAATTAATTACTATTAATAGAAACCTTTATATACTAGCTTTTATTACAAATTTTGATATAAAAATGGATGAATATAAAACTTACCAGCAAAAAGTTCCTGAAATGACAAATGACGTTAAGGAAAAGCTTGAGCAATTAAAGAAAAAACTGGAGAAGTTCAAGAAAGATGTTCTAAAAGATTGTGATAATATCTTGGGTATTTCTCTATTGCCTCCTTCAAGGCATGAAAAGTCAGAGGAAAAGAAGGAAAAGCCTAACAAAGATGCGATTAATATCTTGATTTTAACAGACGATTTTGATAAAAAAGAATCTTTTGAAGTTCATGAAAAAAACATTAAAAAATTAAACAAGATAGCTTCGGAAATTGACAAAAATATTTCTTTAGAAGTAATGGATATAGCAGAGGTAAGGGAAGCCTGCTTTGACGGAAAATATGAAGTTCTTCAGTCTATAGCAGTTTCAGCTCCGCTGTATGACCCAAAAGATATTCTTGCAGCATTAAAAATCTCGGAAGTCCATAAAACAATGGCAATCAAGAAATTTGAAAAATATATCATTAGTTATATAGCTGTTGGTTCTTTATTCAGGGGAGATGCAACTTCCCATGATATAGATGTTTACGTTGTTGTTGACGATACTGATGTAAAAAGAATGTCAAGAGCGGAATTAAAAGACAAGTTAGGCGCGATAATCAGGGGAATGGGCGCAGAAGCTTCAAAACTTACAGGGGTTCAAAAAGCATTCCACATACAGACTTATATTCTTACAGATTTCTGGGATTCAGTCAAAGACGCTAATCCGGTAATATTTACATTCTTAAGGGACGGAGTTCCATTATATGACAGGGGAGTATTCATGCCATGGAAATTATTGTTGAAAATGGGCAGAATAAGGCCTAGCCAGGAAGCAATAGAATTCCAGATGGATATTGGCGAGAAATTAATAGAAAGGACAAAAGGAAAGATGCTTTCTGTTGTTGGGGAAGATTTGTATTATGCGATATTAAACCCGGCTCAGGCAGCTTTAATGCTGTACGGCTTAGCGCCCCCAACGCCTAAAGAAACAATACAATTATTGGACGAAATATTTGTCAAGAAAGAAAAATTATTGGAAAAAAAATACGTTGATATCCTCGAAAAAGTAAGAAAATACTACAAAGACATTGAATACGGAAAATTAAAGGAAGTTTCAGGCAAGGATATAGATGACTTGATTAAGGATGCAAATGATTACTTGAAAAGAATAAGAAAATTATTCGACCAGATAGAGAAGAAGCGCTCAAAAGAGACATTCGGTGAAGTTTTAAAGGATTATGAAATGCTCTTGAAAGACTCATTGGAAGTCAATAAAGTAAAATTTAATTCAAATTATCTTCCATTGTTCAAAAAAGAAATGGTTGACAAGAAGGTTATGCCTGAATTTGTTTTAACAACATTCAAAAATCTAGAAAAAATAAAGGAAAATTTCGCTAAAACATCCATACAGGAGCTTGAAAAAATAAAAAGAGAATCAAGAACATCAATGAAGATATTGATGGATTATATCCAGAGAAAGCGCGGCTACGAATTGGAAAGGGCTAAAATAAGGTTCAAGTACGGAGATAAATTCGGCGAAGTCACTTTATTGGATGATATAGCTTTTATAATTAAAGATCTCGACGCTAAGGAAAAAGAAGTCCAAAAGGCAAAAATTGCTAAAGACGGCTCTTTGACTTCAGTTGAAAAGTCAAATCTTGCTGAATATGATGATAAAATAACTAAAATAAAGCTTCCTGGAAGGGTATTCATAAAGGAAAAAACCTTTGAAAGCTTGAAATCATTGTTCGGCAAAGACATAGAGATTCTTGTGAATTATTAAAATGGAATATAAAAAACCTCTATTGATTAAACATGAAGAAAAAGAAATTACAAATTATGTTCTTAAATTTATAGAAAATATAAAGCCAAAACTAAAAGGCATTGAAATAAAATTGCCTGGCGATTTCCCGCATAACAGCCTGGATTCAGGCGAATATTCTTACTGCATTTATATGCATTATTCAACAGCGCACAATAACAAAGAAAAACATAATTCAACAGGCATGTTCCCAATATATTATAATGTAAAAAATTCATCATTTATTATACTTGACCATAATAAAAATTTTATGGAAGACTTGAATGTTAGTTTATTTACTGCTTTAAACAAAGCTGAAGAATATATGTTGAGTTGCAGTTCTAAATAAATATTCTATAATATATATTAAAAGTTAATAACCTTTATAATGTATTTATTCATTTAAAATATATGGGTAAAGGCAGAACAACTAATTTAGGGCTTAAAATAGTTAAAACATCAAGTTTGAATGATTACCATTTTAATTGTTCAGCAGAAATATACTATCTTGCATGGCGGGATATTTTAAGAAAAGAATTAGTTATAGAAAAACCCTTAATACAAATTGTAATGGAGCAATTTAAAAAAAGGTCGGAAGTTTTCCCGGAAGGCCAGCTTTCAGCTTATCATGTTAGATATGGCATGGTTTTAGGAAATATAAGTTCTTTAAGGATAAACAACGATTATGATTTTAAAGACTGGAATTTATTGACAGGAAATGGGTATTTTACCACGCATAATCCAAAAGGAAATAGTATTATCTGTCCTGCAGTTAATACCTCTAAAAAAGCGCGAGACATGGGTGTAGAAGGAGTAGCTAAAACATTAATAATTTCAGCAAGAGATGTTGCTATTTCTTTAAAAAATACTGGTTTGGAAAACATGTTTGTGTTTACAAGGCCTTCTGGTTATTTAGATTATACAAAAAAATACGGCGATGTTGCGATAAAAGAATACCTAGCAACAAAAATTAAAGGCAAACCTAGCGAGTTTAAAGACCCTATTGATTTGCACTTGGGTTTAGGCGCTAAAATATTAACGCCTTTTAAAGATGCAAGGCCTGCTGATTCAGCTTCTAAAGGCTATTGCGTTTTAATGAGATATGAAATCTAATTGCAAAAATTCTATAGTGTGTTCACGAAAGCAAATTATGCAATAAAACAAATATTTATTAACTTTGTATGCTTCTTAATAAGATGGGTTTGTTAAATGATATTTTTCCTAAGGAAGATATTGCAAAGGAAATAAGCAAGGATGTAGAAAAGCGGATTAAAATTTGGAATGAATATCTTGAAACATATTTAAAAAAAGAGAAGCTTGCCAAAGAATTATTAAAATCGCCAAACTATAAACAAATAATAAAAGATATAGAAATCCTTATCCCTAAAGAATTGGTGGATATGGAAAAAGAGGAAAAAAATGAAAAAGAATTATTAAAAGATTTTAAGAGATTAACTTCAGTTAAGTGGGGCAACCAAGTATTTGATTTAAAGGAAATTATTCAAGAAGAAAGAGATGTGCAGTCAATATATTTAATATTGGAAAAACTGTCTGAATTGCTAAAAGCGGAAATAAATATTATTAATATAATAAATAAAAATCCGGAGAAAATTAATGATTATCTGGATTATTTATATAAAATGATTGTCAGCCAGGAATTTAATTTAAATACTCTATTTAGGCATAGGCTGGTTAGGGTGGAATTTAAAGAAACCCAAGAGCTGGTCCATAAAATTATAAGGGGAGAGAAAATACTTCATGAAATTGAAACGGACGAAGAAAAATTTTCCAGGGAAATATTCAAGGAAATGGCTAAAGATGAATCAAAAAGTAAGTATAGGAAGCTCGGTGAAGATATTTTTTCAGAACTTGCTGAAATGGCAGGAGCGCCCCTTTCAAAAAGCGAAGATATACTTGAAGGCATAGAAAGGATGGAAGGGTTTATGGCAAATGACAAGATCATTTATAATATAATCAGAAAATTAAGGCCAAAATATGATGATGCAAAGATAAAAATAGTTATTACAGTGTTCCGTAAAGCCTATAATCTGGATCATTTTTCAGATTTGGAATCAGAGTTTGCCACATAATATTTATTAAAATTCACCTTATAACCCTTTTAAGAGAAACCTTTTCAGAAGCTTGGTCAAATGATATTACAAATTTATCAAAAAATCCCTCCCTGCCCAAAATCACGGGAAAATCATAATCGCCTAACACGACTTTTATGGGCATAACAAAATTATAATGTTCATGGCCTTTTTCTATAGTTATATTGGCTTTTGTTTCAACCGAATCAACCCTCCCGCCTATCCCGTATGCTGACGTTATCTCGCCGCTAATATTTAAACCAATAAGTTCAGCAATAGCTTTGGGCATAACAGATATGTCTGCGCCGGAATCTACAAGAGCTATAGTCTCAAATTTCTCAAACCCGTTTAATAAAATTGGGATAGATGGAGTCTTAATGTTTGTTCCGTCTGGTCTTTTAACAGTTTTATACTTAAAAGTAATAGTCATTTTGGTAATTAAAATATCATTGTTTCTTTATTTGGGACCCTTACCATTAAAGGTCTTTCTTTTGGGCACTTTTTTTTAGACTCTTCAAATACTTTTTTAACATTCTTCCCATGTGAAATAATTTTCTGGTTGCATATAGCTACCCACTCGCCTATATAAGGATCTACATTTGCTTTCATAAAGAATTGATAATTTTTATCCATTATAACGCCTCACCTCGCTTAATATAATTTTATTTTATCTTTATAAGCTTTTCTAACTAATCCAAGTAGCACACAGAAATCTAGTTTCAAAAACTTTATAAACCTCTTATTTTCTCAATTAAGCATGGAAGGCATAATAAATAACTTCAGGCGCGGAGTAAGGACTGTTTATAGTAATCAGATGATTGTTACAGTTAATGGTATAGACACAAAAGAAAAAGCCAATAAGCTATTAACTAAAAAAATCACATGGATAAGCCCGGGTAAATTAAAAAAACAAATAACAGGCACAGTAACAAAGGCTCATGGAAACAGCGGCGCTTTGCGTGTTAAGTTTGAAAAAGGAATGCCTGGCCAAGCTATAGGAGCAAAGGTAAAAGTAGAATAAAATGGTAAAATTAAGGTCATTCAAATGTTATAGGATAGTAAAGAGAGCTTACACGCGCAGGTCTAAATATAAAAAGAAAAATTATATTGCCACATTCCCTAACCATAATATTACAAAGTTTATTATGGGGGACTTGTCAAAGAAATTCAATTGCCAGGTAAGATTAGTTTCAAAAGAAGATAAACAAATAAGATATAATGCTATAGAATCAGCAAGATTAATTGGAAACAGGAAACTAGCTGATAAATTAGGAAATAACTTCAGGTTTATAATAAATATGTTCCCCCATCAGGCTGTCAGGGAAAACAAAATGTTAGGCGGTGCTCACGCTGATCGTATCCAGTCAGGTATGGCTCATTCCTTTGGGAAAGTTACAACTGCTGCAGCGCAAGTATGGGATGGAAAAACATTATTCACAGCTCATGTTGATAAGGAAAATACAGAAACAGCACGCCAATGCTTAAATTCTATGAGGCATAAATTGCCTACAAAATGCATTATAGAAGTGATTGAAAATAAATAATTATATAAATTTTTCTAATAAAATCATTACATGAAAATTAATGATAAGATTTATGGTTTAGTGGAAATAAAGGATAAAGTTCTTATAGAATTAATAAATTCAAAGCCTATACAAAGGTTAAAAGGCATAAAACAGGCAGGAATAACAGGGCATATAGTAAAAGATAGAGACTATACAAGATATGACCATTCTGTAGGTGTGATGATACTCTTAAGAAAAAAACAAGCTTCATTGGAAGAGCAGATAGGGGGATTATTGCACGATGTTTCCCACACAGCTTTTTCACATGTTGTTGATTTTGTCTATAAAACCAAGGAGCATAATTACCATGAGCTATTCTATGAAAAAATAATTAGAAATTCAGAAATTCCTTCAATACTTAAAAAGCATAATTTTAACTTAAATAGATTATTAAATGAAAATAATTTTCCTTTATTAGAAAAAGAAATTCCGGATTTATGCGCGGACAGGATTGATTATGCTTTAAGGGATTTAGATAGTTTTTACACAAATGGAAAACCGGTTAAATTCATTGCAAGTATTGTAAACAAAAATGACGAATTTGTTTTTTCTGATTTGGAGACAGCAAAGGAATTTGCATTTAATTTTATTAACTTGGATGAAAAGATATGGGCAAATATTCGCGAGGTTGCATATTTTCATATAGCGGCGGATGCGATAAAAATAGCTTTGGAAAATAATATATTAAAGGAAGAAGATTTATTTAAACAGGATAATTATGTGCTGGATATCTTGAAAAATTCAAATAACAAGAAAATAAAAGAGAAATTAAGCCTTTTAACCCCAAATTTAAAAGTTATTAATTCGCCAAAAAAGTATGATTTTTATTCAAAAACAAAATTAAGGTACGTAGACCCTAAATTCATTGAAGACGGGCAACTTAAAAGGTTATCTGATGTTGACAATTTATTCAAAGAAAAATTAAAGGAGCATAAAGCTTTAATAAGCAATGGTTATTATATCAAAATAGCCTCATACTGACAATGGCAGCAAATAAAAATAGCAATGAAATAAAGAGGATGCTTGAAGATATTAATAACAGTCTTATAGACCTTACAAGCGTAATAGATTTGTATTCAATAAACCCCCAAGGGGCTATGCGTGGAACTTCAAAGCAAATTGATATTTTTTTGGGCTTAAAAACAAAAAGATTTCCCCAAGACAAGGCAAAAAGTGACCGTGATAATATAAAAATGTTCAAAAAAGAGCTTAATGATATTGTGTATTACATAGATTTCGGAAATTTAAGGCTGTCGGAATCAAAGATTGAATTAGCGCAAAAAACTCTTTCAAAGATAAGTTTTTTTGATACAAATCAATTCAACTCATCATTGGAAAAAATAAAATCATTATTAAACTAATACCCGTATTTCCCGGCCATAGGGACAAACTGGTACTGCCCAAAAATCTTCTCGCTTATTCTTTTTGAAGTCTTCTTTAATCTCACTAAATT
>Ga0209542_10016550_pt1 | contig 12224 bp, 11 predicted proteins | sample RifCSPhighO2_01_FD_184028 | JGI IMG/M metagenome (GOLD analysis project Ga0209542, IMG submission 184028) | Soil microbial communities from Rifle, Colorado - Rifle CSP2_plank highO2_0.1 (SPAdes) (version 2) | ecosystem: Environmental > Terrestrial > Deep subsurface > Rock core/Sediment ...
CCCCCGAGAAAGTAAGTGATCTGGAAGCGCGCGATCTTGCGCGGGCAATCGCCCTTCGCGTGGAAAACGAACTCAAGTATCCGGGCGAGATCAAGATCACCGTCATCCGCGAATCGCGCGTCATTGAATACGCAAGATAAGCCCTTGGTCCGAGTTATAAAAGCCCCTGCGATGCAGGGGCTTTTATAACATTGCGATTTATTCCCCCGGAGCTACTTCAAGAAAGCCCGCTGTAGCGTTACCGTCGCACATGACGCCATAGATACCCGGGCCGTTTTTAAACTGTGCCTTGATCATCTGTCTGGCGCCTGAGGCTATCGTGGATTCGCCGGTAAAGATAACCATATGATGCTCACGACTGTCCCGATTCCAAATTGTTATGTCACTCCCCTCCTTCACCCGGATAATCGGGGGGATAATCGTACAGTCCGATTTGATCTCAAGAGTATTTGTCTCTTTCGCCGCAGTATGAATCGCCTGCGCAAACTTCATTTTTTCGTCAGCCGACCCGTTTATATCCGGAACTTTTATTCCCGCTACAAAACCGCCTTTTGTTTCGTTGCCGCTGTCTCGTATCTGTGATTGAATTTCCCCCTGGCGAGAGGACGGCAGCAACGACCGCCACCCGTTTCGAGGAAGCAGCATTGCGGCAACATTGCCGACGAGGAAGACGATCGCAAGAAAAATGATAAGACCAATAATGCGGAGCACCCGCAAAACGTTCTTGTTCCGTATCCAGTGTTTGATTGCCGTACTCATATATTTTATATTTTAGATGTTATTCGTTTATGCGTCGCAAAATGGAAATTGTTCGGATTTTACTCAATAGACCTACTGATTAAATAGTTTCGTTACGAGATGTTCAGATTTCGTGCGAGACAAAGCAAAAATTATGAGACATATACGGCGTATATGTTGAGTAATTTTTGCAAAGTCGTAGGACAGACGCGAGGCGTTCCCGCATAGCGGGATGCCCCGTCTCCGAAATCTGGACATCGGAGTAGAATAATATTTAATCAGTAGGTCTAATGACGGTCACTTTTCCGGTTATATAGGGCGCGAGATGATCATGCATTCCCCATTCTCCTTTTTCTTCAAATACAAAGCTCCACTCCTCTCCCGGCTCAATGGGGTGTTTGGGATCAAACTGCGGATACAGATCATGCGACGGATGGATATCCGACGCAGGCCATCTCCACAATGTATCACGGTTGATGAATGTGACGCGCGTGCCTTTTCTTACCGTAATGACAGCGGGGGAAAATCCGTCCGCGACCATTGTTATCGTTGCAAAATCGGAGTAGATCTTCGTAGAATCTCCACTCGCCGTTTTTTCTCGGGATAAAGTACCTACTAGTATCCCCCCAAGAATGGTAATGGCAAGGACTACGAAGAGAATAATTTTTTTACTTGTAGACATGTTTCCTATGGCTAGCGCTTTTGCTTTAGAGCGATGACCGCGCAGACTCTACTGAAAACAGGCACCCTTCCCGTTCCCGGCCCGCCAGCGCGTTACACAGCATTTGAGCCTTATCAAACTGGCGGGAAAATGCGTATTGGGTAGCCGCAGTTCCAATACAGTATTGCCGATAATGCTGGCCTGTCTTATCGCATTCTGCGATATTTGTCTCCGGATGATCGGAATTATCCTGGTTAATCGCATTCCCCAACCCCCCAAAGCATTCGGTTCGCACCGATTCATCAGGGAAATGCAGACAAAAACGCGCCGTTGCCAGGGTGTCCTTTTTGTAGAAGACGCGTCTGGCATGGTGCACGTGCTCTCTCACGCATGCAGCCTGGTATTTATCCGGAACAGAATCGCATGGATAGAACGGATCCTTTGAAACCAAAAAGTCTTTTGCGCCTTCCTGTTCAAATCTCCTGACCACATTCTCCATAGAAACGCCGTCATAACAGAAAAAGAGATCGGGCTGTTCATCCAACATGATATCACAGTCTTTGTATGATTCAAGGAGATCGTAGGATCGTACGACCATAAGGCCATGACCAATACCATGAAGGCAAGCCGTAATCGCCGTACGATTGCTTTGCAAATTAAGACATCCTTGGCCGAGTGATTTTAATATGTCGTTTCCGCCGCCACGCTCCTTGATGGCCTGCAGGATTACTCCATGATAGCATCCGAATCTGAAAAATGAGTCGCACGTCTGAAAAGCGTCATATTGGCGTTCCAAAAAGGCTATCTCGCCTACGATATGCACCAGTTCATGCTCCGAGCCGGGCTCGTCGGGATAAACGGCCTTGAGAAATGCATAGACCGCCTCGCTTCCTTCATCTTTGCCCATCTTACGGAGAATGGTAAGTCGTTCTTGCGACTCAAGATTGCGGAAGTACGCCTTATCTGCAGCCGAAATTTCTGCGTGCCGCACAAGACCCGGTATGAGCGCGGTCCCCCTCCATGACTGCACCATGCCTCCTCCAAATGCCAGCGCCGTCACTATCAACATCGCGATCCGCGCGTGTTTTTTATGATTATATATCGGTAGTATCCCGTTCATGTTTGAATTGATCTATTTTTGAAAAGCATGCCTGCTGCGCCTCGCCCGGATCTAGCGTAACGCAGAGTTCACGCGCATGAGCGAAATCGCCACCCATGGAAAACTTAACGACTCCTCCTTCCAGACATGACTGACGATACGCGCTTCGGGCATTGCCGCAAAGATTGATCACATCACCGGGATTTTGCCGAGAACCCGCTACCGCGTTTCCGGTCATATGAACGCATTCTCTCACAGTAACCCCATCGGCGTAAGACTCGCATAGCTCCAGCATCTCCTCATAACTCAACGACATACGTTCCTTTACAAACGTAATATGATTACGCACGCAAACGGCTTCATATTTTTTGGGAAATGTATTACACGGCGCACGAGGATCCGTGAGACTCGCATAAGGATTCTGCCGCCCCGCAAGCGTACGCGTAATATCTTCCATGACCACTCCATCGTAGCACCAGAAACGGTCGTTGTCGCTTGTTAATATGCGTTCGCATTCCTCAAACGCAGGGATAAGATTATAATTTTTTACCACCGTAATCGCATGTCCAAGCCCGTGAAGACAGTTCCCCGGCGTTGTCTGACGTTGACAGCCGTCCCAGAATTTCTGAGCAATATCATCCCGAAGACCGTATTTCTTCACCGCCGCGAATGCAACGCCGTGAAAACATCCGAACGCAAGGGACGCATCGCAGTATGCCAAGCCGTCAAATCCGGACTGTTGAAATGCCATTTCTCCGATACGGTGCCCCAGCTCGTGATCGGCATTTTGTTCATCCGGATATGCGGCGCGGATCATCGCCTGCGCTTCCTTTATCCCCTTTTCGCTCGCAATGCGCTCAATCGCTTCAAGCCGGACATCAGGTTCAAGACTGCGGAATTCAGCGGGCGACAACGATGCGGTCTTGCGCAATACGGTCACGGTTTTGGAACTCAAAACAAAGCCGGACAAAAGAGCGGCCGTGGCCAGCAGTATGATACACGCCGCTACGATGAAATTTTTTTTAGATGCAGACGACAAGACGGTCATGGGAGTGAAGCCTCTCTTCTTGTGCAGTATTGGACATACCCCGGTTCGCTTTGCTCGCAGTACGCCGCAAGCTTCTCGGGAGAGTAATAATTTTCATTGTTTCCGAATCCGATATTGGCGTAACAGAAGGGCTTTGCATCCGGTTCCACCCGCCTGCATATCTCAAAAGGGTTTTTGTTTGTGAGCAACGGATCACGCAGTACCCAGTACCGCGATGCTCCGGCATAGCAGAATTTCCGATATGCGGGAGTCGCAAAGATTTTGCAGTCGCTCACAATTCTTCCTATTTTTTGACTGTCATTTAAGGTCTGATCATTCAGTATCTGGGCAAGAAGCGTATTTGCCTGCGATTCATAACAACGCGAGATATAATCCAATCTCTTCTTGGGATCAGGTTCCGGAATATTGTCGCAGGTACGAAATCCGACATTAAGATCGTTGGACAATGTCCGCCCCGCGGCGTGGCTGTAACAATGACCCCTGAATTTTTCTTCTATATCAGCGCACGGATAGTACGGATCCCCTTCTTTCCAGACGTTGGAGATATTTTTTGTGAGCAGCGCATCGTCCACATGCCCGGGCACCGGACCGGCATGAAAGAGACCGCTTAAGCATAATTGCACTCCATCACTTTCAAACGGCCCCAAGCCGTCGCACATCGCAAGCGCCTGGGTAAGCGTAAGATTGGCAAAGATAGCCACTCCATGGCCGAACCAATGAAGGCATTGATTGACAAAATATTGCTTTTCCGTGACCAGCGGGTTTTCCATACATGACGCCCGAATAACACTTGCCCGCTTTTCAACAGGCAATAATGCCAATCCGGTTTCAATAATGCCGTGATAGCAACCGAATGCGCCGTAACCGTCACATTCAACTAATGCCCTGCCAATCTGCTGTTCCAGAGACACTCCTCGAGCAGAGTAGTAGGTAAGACCGTGATTACCGATGGTATGAGAGAATGGATGCGACCATTCAAGAAGTTCGGAGTGCTCTTCCGACAACGGTTCAATAATATCAAGAGCCGGCTTGATGCCGTACTGTTCCGTGACACGGATCAAAAGATCATTGAGGCATTTGAGTTTCTCCACCTTGTCCGGAACCAGACAAGCACGGGCAGCCTCCTTGTCTTTTTCTATACGGGAACCGTCGTTTTTCATGAACAGATACGTGCCATTCGCGCCAAGCATCAAAGCGGCGGAAAATACCAAAACAACCGCAACCCCGATACGGAAGAAGCGCCAATGACCGATAAAAATCAGGGAGGAGTTTTTGATCGCGCGATGGAATGAATAGATGATTCGTTTCATGCCTCAAGCGTTTATTGCGTCTGGCGAGGAGAGGAATGAAAGCTTGCTTTCATTCCATCCGTGCGAGACACATCAAAGGTTCAACATCGTCTCGATATATCGGGACGATGCGCGAGTAAATCAAGTTCCAACAATTCCTCGTCAGCCACGCCCGACGAAGAACCTTTATAAATTACTCGTGTAAGTATATCATCAATGATGCTTGGTTACAAAAACGATATGGATTCCCGATACTACGGTCTTGATCTGCCACGGCATGCGGCTATGCCCGATCCCGCGTCGGCGCATACCCGCTCATGCTCATCAGGACCGCCCAGTTGCTCCGCGCTCTTTCCCAGATATTGAAAGCATGACGTTTGAAGATCTGATTGAGAAACCTCCTGACAATAATGAATCCCAATGCTACCCGACCGATCTGAAACAAAACCAGAGATTATAAGACCTTGGATGCATGGCGCAGTCAGTTCTTTGCCAGCCATACATGCGCTCACACCTTTGTCCGCATTCCCCTCAAAAAGAAAATGGAAATCCGATCCGATGCCGACCGCACAGGACCGGCTGATATCGGAAGGAGCACTCCGACATACCGCAAATGCCCGTGCACCGTCTTGCGAACGGCGAAATTCATATCCTCCCGCGCTTCTCATGCACACGTCTTTTGCCACCGGAAGACCTTTGCAAAATCCAATAAAATCGTCAGGGAGAGGAAGGTGTTTTTGATTAAAAGTGGGCGCGTCAAAAAGCTCCATAAATACCCCCGTTGCGCATTCATCTTTACCTTGGATATCTTCCACTTCATTACAAAGAGTAAGCGCTTTGACAATATCGCGTCCGGCAAAATCGGCAAGGCCGTGGCCAATGCCATGATAGCAGGCAGTTCCGTCTTGACCGGGAAATGAGGATCCTTTACGCCGTATTGCTCCACAAATCGTGCTCAAATCTTCCAATATATCGCCCTTTTTCCTAAAAAGGGCCGATGCCGCTCCATGATGACAACCATATCCGCATATAGGCGTGCAGGCGGCAAAAACCTGTTCCGGATTTTCGGCAACGTCAATTCCCACTTCAGAGATAATGTGCGCTTCTTCATGACAGACCACATTGCGCGCGGATTCTTCCAATGAGACCTGCTGTTGGTAGAATTCCCGAACCGCACTGATGGTTTTTTGTACGCCGAAATTCTGCACTACCGGCTTAATCTCTTTTCGGAGACATGCGTAATAATCATTGTCGCGCTTTTTCCATCCGCATGCGTCCAGTGCCTGGGCAAGCGCCGGACCGGCATCGGTGCCATACGTTTGCGTAATCTTATTTACCTCCCATGCGAGAATCCCACCCGCGCACAATACGAGTAATGCGGCCAGCACAAGATACTTCTTTGATCCCAGTAGTATACGAATCATAGTAATTTTCAATCTTGATTCAAACAATACGATTCCTGATTCGGGAACAGCGCGCAGACCCGTGTACGTTCATCCGATCCCCGCGTTTCTTCTATGCGCGCGCCGAATTCGGCAAAGCAATATTCCTGGTCGGAAGGCTCCGCGGCCGCACACACAGCTCCGCCCATTTCTATGCGCGACGCGCTGTCTGTTACCGCAACTTTCGCCGCCATGCCAATGCACATCTTACGCATCAAAGGATCGGATATGTTTTTACAGTATTTCGCCACATGGTCGGGTTGTTTGTCGGACAGAAAAATACTTTCTCCGATCCGAGCACTGCATTCCTCTTGCCACCGGTGAGGAACGTTCCCGCATGTCTCAAACGCCGCTTGCGCGCCGCCGCCGATCCCGAATATAAGGTATCCGGAAAAAATAAAGCATGATGAGTGATATGTGTCATCCAGTGCGGCGCAGAATGCCGGTATATCGGGAGGCAATTTCGCTTGTTTTATTATTTGCGGAGGAATGGTGGAGAGCGCCATAAATACGGCGTGTCCGCATTGAAATCTTCCTTCGGTATCATGAATACTGTCGCACCGTCTGATATTTTTTTCAAGATCAAATCCGAACACGTCGGCAAACCCGTGGCCGAATCCGTGATAACAGGCAAGTGTTCGCGTTCGCGGCCCTGAAAAATCCTCCGGTTTACAAAATGAATCAATCCCATTTCCATCTTGATGAAGCGCCACGTACGCATGCCCGATGCCATTAAAGCATCCTTCTTCACACACAGATGAGCATGAGTTCAAAATTTCAGTCGCCGAATATCGGCTTGATAGTGCCGCCTCTCCCAGATCATGTCCCAACGCATGGCACGCTCCCCCACGCAGGCGCACACCCTCATCGGATCGGATGTACGCGTCAAAATGTGCCGAGGTTTGAGCAAGGCCGAATTGCTTGATCCATGCGCGCAATTCGCGCCGGAAACACGCAAGATCATTTTCTCCCAACCCCGCTTCTCCGACTGGATATGCGCACGCACTAAAAAGCGTCTGATATCCGCCATCTGGAACGCGTATGCGCGTGCTATCAGCCCAATAGATATATCCGCATATCGCGATAACATACCCAAGCATAATAATAATTCCCGAAACAGTGCCCGGACGGCCGGAAATTATTTTTTTCCCACGGACTAATGCGCTTTGCACAATCCGACAATATGTTGAAATTTTCTTTGAAAAGTTTGGGTTCATGGGTGCATGCGGCATATTTCTTTAAGCCAGTCGGGACTTACAGTGATTTCGCACAGGCGCGCACGCACATCTCTCCCCAGGTGCTCATCAAGCCGGGTGACGAGGAAATCCGCGCACGATTGTCTATTTTCCATTTCCGCAGATGCGCATATGCCGAAACCGGACACAGCCGAAGAGTCTGCCACTACCGACGCGGTAATCGCGCCTTGCAGACATAACGGAGACTCGTCTGAAGCAGATTCGCGTCCGGCTGCGCATAAAAGCTCAATCTCTTTGACCGTGCCGTTAAATACAAAATAAGCATTGTGCCCGATATAAAATATACATCTGTTCCGGAATTCTTGGGGAACGCGCCTGCAGGTGGCAAATGCTTCTGACACGCCCTTTGATCTTGCATAAGCATGCAGGCCCGCCGTTGTATAGCATGTATCGGAGTACGGATTACGGAGTGTTGCGCAAAATGCCGGAATGTCATCAGGAAACTCTTTCCTCTCGTGGACAAACGTGGAAGGTTCATATATCTCCATCATAACCCCCGATCCGCAGTCCGCCCGCCAATCTTGCGGGACGTTATCGCAGATCGCCAATGCATCGTACAGACGAAAACTTGTCAGACTAGCCGCGCCATGCCCAAGTCCGTGAAAGCATGCGCTCTTGCTCGCCCCACGCGCAAGACCGGCGCAGGCAGTGATAAGATCGTCCGACGTGCGGCCCGCAGAAGTAGCTCCCTCAATCGTTCCATGGTAGCACCCGTAGGTACACGCTTCTGTACAGGAAGAAACAACGGAAGCAAAATCGCCGGAAGACGCACCGGCAAGACCCCCCACCACATGAAGAAGATCGTGGCACATAGTAACAGAGTTTTTTTCATCAGCGTGCGTTCCAAACAGCGATTCAACCGCCCGAATATAAGGCGCAGGCCCTGCATGCTCCAATGGGGTCTTGAGCTGTTTTTTGTAGCACAGGATCTGTTTGTTGCGCTCCTGCTCCCCGGCGCAATCCTTTTGTGCCTGGCGCAGTTGTTCAATAGCATCTTTTTCGGCAGATTTGCTCGTTTTCATTATTTCGGGCGCCCACACCAATGAAAACAGAAACCCCGCACAAAAACATATCGCGACTGCAATCAATACCCGTGATTGTGCGCCTGTGAAAATATATGCACGTATTTTTTGCCTCATAATCTAAAAACAAAGCAGCCGAAAAACCAGCTGCTTTGGAAGGATATCGATTTTGCGTGGCCGACTAGCGGTCCGATACCATCACATAGCCGCTCAATACGGAATCACAGACGAGGCCATAGGTACCCGGGCCGGTTTTAAATTTGGTTGAGATAGCCCGTTCGGCGCCGGGCGGAATTTCTACCTCATCAAAAATGCGCATATTATGTCGGATTGAATCTCCGTTGGTCACGGTGAGTTGAATATTATCTTTCTTCACCGTAACTACCACCGGAGAAAGAGCACACTTCTTCCCAATAGTCATTGTATTTTGCTCTTTTGCAAGCTTGTTCAAAGCGGCATTGAATGCCTCGCGTTCTTTTGTGGAGGCATTGGGGCCAAGTACGGGAGGTAAGTCTCCTGCGGAGGGACTTGCTTTGATGCCTTCCGGCATCGCTGACGGAATGGATCCGGATACGTCCGGCTTGGAACCGGAAGGCGTTCGTGGCGATATTCCCAGAATTGATGTAACTGAAGGATTTCCAATAATGATTATGCCCGCGACAACGAGAAGGGCAAGGATGACGACAAAAATTGTAGCTCTATTCGACATATGATGTGGATATTAGTGTTATTTAAGAGGACGATTTAAGAGGGGAAATTATAAAGGCGGAATTTCTTTGAACGTAGGCGAAGGAAAGAATGAGGGGTAGAAAGCCGGATAGAAGGAAGAGTAAGGGCTAAAGCTTGGGTAGAAGCTGGGGTAGAAACCAGGGTAGAAGCTGGGATAGAAACTTGGGTAAAAGCTGGGGTAGAAACTTGAATAGCTCACAATGAATTTTACCGTCACATCCTTATCTGCACTCATTGTTACGTTGCAATTAACTCCCGAAGTGCTGTTACACCCGCTCCAACTTGAAAATTCCATACCAGTAAATGGAGTCGCGCCAAACGTTAGCACTGTGCCTGCATTATGTTCGCTGGTGCATGGCCCCACACCCAAAGGACAGCTCACACCTGAACCCTGAACAGATCCCCAATTCGACGCTTCTAGTTTATTTATGGTAAGCGTAAACGGACTAAAGGAGGGGTAGAAAGAGGTGTATGGGCTAAAGCTTGGGTAGAAGCTGGGGTAGAAACCAGGGTAGAAGCCAGGATAGAATCCAGGGTAAAAGGAAGAGTAAGGGCTGAAACTCGGGTAGAAGCTTGGATAGAATCCAGGGTAGAAACTGGGATAGAAACTTGGGTAGAATCCAGGATAGAAACCGGGATAGAAGGAAGAATAAGGACTGAAGCTTGGGTAGAAACTCGGATAGAAGCCAGGGTAGAAGCTTGGATAGAATCCAGGGTAGAAACCGGGGTAGAAGGAAGAATAAGGACTGAAGCTTGGGTAGAAACTCGGATAGAAGCCAGGGTAGAAACTGGGATAGAAACTTGGGTAGAATCCAGGATAGAAACCGGGATAGAAGGAAGAATAAGGACTGAAGCTTGGGTAGAAACTCGGATAGAAGCCAGGGTAGAAGCCAGGGTAGAAGCTGGGATAGAAGGAAGAATAGGGACTGAAGCTTGGGTAGAAGTCCGGATAAAAGTCCGGATAGAAGTCCGGATAGAAGTCGGAATATTCGCAGGCGGATATTATGTATCCTCCGGCGAGACTTTCTCCGGAAAGAGAGATGAATTTGAATGTAATATCCGGTTTTTGTTCAGACAGAAATTTCCGATCCGCATGGTTTTGGGCGACACTCTTATTAAAAGCGATGGCGGTGCGTATCTGGCCAAGCCGATCCGATGCGTCTTTAGGGTCATTCCCCGAATACGCGCGCTGAATATCCGCAACATCCAACGCCTGCGCCAAGTCATCAGCGCGGGAAAGTACAGCCGCGGCAGGTTCAAATTCTTTTTGGCTTAGCAGTGAGACACCAAGCGCATTGAGGAGCCACACATTGTCGCCGTATCGGGCAAGCCCCCGACGTGAGATTTCCTCCGCATTTGCGTACTCTCCTTCTGAAAAGTATATCCATGCAAGATCGTTATATGCCGCCCACTCGCCCTCCCCCTTCACAGGCGTTTCCTCTATGGCGGCTACGACTTTCTTAAAATCGCTTTCTGCCTCATCAAAATGCTTAAGAAAGCCATAAATCAGCCCGCGCACATAGTAGGACTGCGGAAGCACGGTAGGGTGCAAAGCAATTTGGGTATTGATCCTCTCAAGAGCTTGAGAGGAGTCTTTGCTTACAAAACTAATGCGGCTTAGCTGGTGCCAGGCTGTCGGATGAGACGGATCAAGCTCAAGAGCTTTTTTGTAATAGATCTGTGCACTCGCGGGATCATACGCGCCTCCCCGCTTTGCACCAAAATAGTAATCGCCGATCTCGTACGCGAGTCGCGCGTCCGGATTAATGGCAAGCGCAAGCTTTGGCGCATGGAAATGCCGCCATGCAAGGGTACCAATGTACCCATGAAACACGGCACCCCCGAAGACGGCGCACAAAAGAATGAGCACCGCAAGAAATCTTTTTGTCGCCAATTGATGCGGTACGAACGCGAAAATCTTTTTTAAATTCTGCGTCTTCCATGTCCGCAAGACATGGAAAGCAAAACCGCGTCGTCCGTGTCTATTTTGATGTTCTGCTTTGTTTTTCTGCATCGTTGGATGAGTTACCGCTTTGCCTTACAGTATACACTAAACCGGCAAAAAAAGAGGAGGGTTATCCACACCTGATACCCAATGTGAATAGCGGTATAAAGTATTCAAAGAAGGCTGTCACTTTGATTTGCAGAACCCATCTCAAAAATGGCTTTGTAGGCGAAATCGAGCGAATTTCGTCGCGAGGCCTCCGCCGCAGGGATGATGCGTACTGAAAGTACGCTGAATCCCGAGAAAGAGGCCGTAGCAGAAATTCGCCGATTGAAGCCCAAATGCATTTTTGAGATGGGTTCTAGTCAGCAGACTGGCGGCGTCGCGAGCTTTTTTAACGAAATACCGATGGAAACGAGAAACAGCAGTACGCTTAATCCCAGCACCCACAGTTTTGCTCCAAGTAGCACAGAACTGAACGTAATTCCGAATACGGAAAGAAAGAAAAATAACAGCACGGAGCCGCAGGAAAAACAACCGAGCCCCAGAATGGCAATAAAAAGCCCCGTCATGGCGGGTGCCGCACATCTGCCGGAAAGAAAAAGCCGCTCGCGAAAAAGCCGATATATGGCAAGCAGATTCAGTATGAAAAGGAAATCCAGTACCAGAAAGAAAACGAGATTGTTGATGCCGTAGGTATCAACCGGGTTGGAGAAAAGGGTGGCAAGAAAAGCGAATTTCTCGGCAGGGCGGAGTGTCGCCTCAGCCAGCACTATCAAAAGGAGTCGGTAGTTTGTAATGAAGATGCCGACAATGCCGAAGAATGCCATACCGGAGAGGAGAAACATGATGCGGGATGGACTCCATAGGATACTCGCAAGTATGCGTAGGTACGAACGTATGCTACTTTTCATAAGACCTTTTACAGAATAAGCTTTTGAGATGATTTCTCCAAATTTCGAGCGAAAAAGGTAAAGAGGAATGACGGCGTACTG
>Ga0209542_10016551_pt1 | contig 12224 bp, 12 predicted proteins | sample RifCSPhighO2_01_FD_184028 | JGI IMG/M metagenome (GOLD analysis project Ga0209542, IMG submission 184028) | Soil microbial communities from Rifle, Colorado - Rifle CSP2_plank highO2_0.1 (SPAdes) (version 2) | ecosystem: Environmental > Terrestrial > Deep subsurface > Rock core/Sediment ...
AAGCAACCTCGCTAACCAGTACTATGCGACTCTCGCGCAGAGAATGCATTCTCGCAGCCGCCTCTCTTGCCGGTTCGGTTTTATTTTTTGTGCTGTTTATGGCGCACTTCGGGGAGCAGTGGTACACGACCGGCGGCAATCAGGATTATTATTGGACACTGGCGCAAAACCTCCACGACCACGGGGCGTTTTCGCTACGCACGGAGCCTCCGTATACGCCGACCGGGCTCACGACCCCGCTCTACCCGCTGATTCTTTCCGCCATCGCCGTACCATTCCATAGCGCCTACCCGGCCATCGTTCTGAATTTTCTTCTCTTTGCGGCGGCGGCAGTGCTCTTGTACCGCACGATGAAAGAAGTGTTCGACGAGCGCGTCGCGTTTTTCTCCGCACTCGTTTTCGGCATCGAGCCGTGGAACGTGTTCTCGGTAAACTTTGCCAACACGGAGGCACTGTTCCTCTTTCTCCTCGTTTCGAGCCTTTTCCTCTTGCGCAAGGCCCTTGCAGAAGGGAGGGAGAGATTGTTCTTCGTGAGCGGCCTCGTGCTTGGCGCCGCAGGAATGACGCGGCCCGTCGCGGTCTACCTGCCGCTCCTTATCGCGGTTTTTATCTTGTGGTACCGGCGTTCTTCCGGCGGATTTGTGCGCTCGCTTCGGTTCGCGGGCGTGCTACTTGCGGGGTGCCTGCTCGTGTTTACGCCGTGGCTTGCACGCAACTGGGAAGTGTTCCACGCCGTGTCGCTCTCGGCCAAAGGCCCGTACACCGTGTACTTCTACGATGTCGCCGAGTTGGTCAAATACCGCGATCATATCTCCGCGCAGGAATCATTCGAGCGCCTCTTTGGCGACGTGCAGCAGCGGGCCGCGGAAATTTCGGAGCCGCAAGAACTCTTTAACCCTGCGTACGGTAGCCTGCTCAATACACTCTCGTTCAACCAAATCATGAGCTCGCCGTTTCTGTTTGCGAAGCTCCATCTCGTGGCGCTCGGTACCTTCTTTGTTTCTGACGGTTACCGATTACTGTTGCAATACTTCGGTGCATTGTCCGGTACGATGCCCAACATCACCTCTCTCGTTGCTTCGGGCAATGTCGTTGCAGTGTGGGAGTATCTGCGGAGCGACCCGCTTGCCGGAAGCGTATTTGTGCTCGGCGCACTCTTTTGGGGGCTCGTCACGCTCGCCGCGTTTGCCGCGTTGCCGCTTGCCCTTTGGCGGGAAGAACGACGCGAGCGGCGTTTTTTCATCGGATTGTTCGTCGCGCTGATGCTCTACTTTGCACTGTTGACAGGACTCGCCGCGCTCGCGCGCTACCGGGTGCAAATAACCCCGTTTCTTTTTCCCTTGGCCGCGTATAGTGTGAGCGTTATACTCCGTCGTTATGACTGACTTCCGCAAACGGTATTGGTATTACTACCGCGACATCGAGCTACTGCTCAAGTTCCTTGTCCCCGAAGACACCGCAACATCCGACTACATCGTCATGGTGGACGAAGTGGGGTCGCTCGCTGATATCGGTGCGGCACTGGAAACCGCCCGCAGTAAACTCGGCGAACGCGGCCGGCTTGTTCTCACCTTCCATAATTATCTCTGGGAACCGCTTTTTGTAGTCTTCGAGATGCTCGGGCTGAAGGCGCGCTCACGCACGCAAAACTGGCTTTCGCCGCGCGATGTGGGAAACCTTCTCTACCTTTCCGGTTTCGAGATCGTGCGCGGCGGGCAACGCATGCTGTGTCCCATATATATACCGCTCGTAAGCGCGACGCTCAACGCTATCGGGCGGCTCCCGCTCATCAATCGCCTTTGCGTCACTCATTACATGGTCGCGCGCCCCATCGTCACGGTTCCCCGGGAATATAGCGTTTCGATAATCGTCCCGGCACGCAACGAGAAGGGTAATATCGAGGAGTTGGTACGTCGTACGCCGCATTTCGGCACCGCGCAGGAGATTATTTTCGTCGAAGGACATTCCCGCGACGGTACGTGGGAAGAAATCGAGCGCGTGGCGGCGCTTCACAGCGGCGGGAAGCGGACTATTCGCGCCGCACGGCAGGAGGGCACGGGCAAGGGTGATGCCGTACGCAAAGGCTTCGCGCTCGCTCGCAATGAACTCCTGATGATTCTCGATGCTGATATGACCGTCGCGCCGGAAGATCTGATACGCTTCTATGATGCCGCCGAGCGCGGCAAAGCCGACTTCATCAACGGCTCGCGTCTCGTCTACCCGATGGAAAAAGAAGCTATGAGATTTCTCAACACACTCGCAAACAAATTTTTCGCACTCCTCTTTACCTGGCTCCTGGGCCAGCCCATCAAAGACACGCTCTGCGGCACCAAAGTGCTTCTGAAATCGGACTACGAGCGGATTGCCGCGGCACGCGCCTACTTCGGCGATTTCGACCCGTTCGGAGACTTTGACCTGCTCTTCGGCGCGGTCAAACAGAATCTCAAAATTATCGACCTCCCCATCCGCTACCGCGAGCGCCGCTATGGGACCACGCAGATCCAGCGCTTCGCGCACGGTTGGCTCTTGCTTAAAATGAGTTTCTTTGCCGCGCGGAAACTCAAGTTCAATTAATCACTATGCTGTACCCGCTACTCTTGCTGTTGTTCTCGTCGCTATGCGGTGTCGTGAGCCAGATCCTTTTCAAGAGCTCGACGCTCTCTCTCGGCGCGGCTCCCTCCGGAGTGCGCGAATACGCGTACTTTTTTGTCCAGCTTCTCGTGAACCCGTGGTTCCTGTTTGCGCTCGTGCTCTACGGCGTCTCATTCGTGCTGTGGATATTCCTCCTCTCGCGCAACGCGCTTTCCATTTTGTATCCGATAGGCTTTTCGATGAACCTCTTGTTTACCGTACTGCTTGCCTCGGTCGTATTCGGTGAGACAATCGAGCCGCTACAGATGGCGGGTATCGGAGTGATTATCGTGGGGATGTTGCTGGTGCTCGGATACCTATGACCGATAGCCACACGCAGGAGGCCATAGCCGCTCACTTCGACTCCGAGTCGCGCACCTACGACTACTGGAAGAACAAAAATTGGTACTACTACGAGACACTGCGTTCCATCGCACGCTCGCATGTCGTGCGCGGTTCGAGCGTGCTCGATGTCGGGTGCGGCACCGGCGCCATGCTGGAGGCGGTCTCGCCAGCGCGCGGGCTCGGGATAGATATTTCGCCGGAGATGGTGGCAATCGCGCGACAGCGCAACGCAAATCGTCCGGAGTACCGATTCGAGACAGCGGATATTACGCGCTTTTCTACGGCGGAGAAATTCGACACCATACTTTTTTTCGACGTCATCGAGCATGTAGTAGACACCCGGGCGGCGCTGTCCGGCTTGCGCGACGCGCTCGCAGAGAGCGGCAGTATCGTGCTCTCGATGGCCAATCCGCTGTGGGAGCCCATCCTCATGCTTGGTGAGAAACTCGGGATGAAAATGCCCGAAGGTCCACACTACCGCGTACCGGCCAAGCATCTTATCGCGCTCGCAAAGGAGAGCGGCCTCGCGCTCAAGGAACGGGAATGGCACCTGCTGTTCCCTAAGTACGTGCCGCTTGTTTCAGCTCTCTTGAATTGGCTTGGCCGTCTGCCGCTTCTGCGCCGCCTGTGTGTTATCGAAGTGTTCGTGTTTGAAAAAGCATAGTGTGCACAGGGTGGCGTACTGGCACTTTTTGCGCTACGCTACTGCGAACTATGGCCACGAAACGTAAAAAGGCCCTTATCACCGGTATTACCGGTCAGGACGGCTCGTATCTTGCCGAATTACTGCTCAACAAAGGATATGAAGTGCATGGTCTTGTCCGACGCGCGTCAACGTTTAATACGTCCCGTATCGATTACCTGTACCATGACCCGCACGAGAAGGATACGCAACTCTTCCTGCATTATGGCGATCTCTCGGATGGCAGCAATCTTAACCGCGTTCTTTCGAAAATATCTCCCCATGAAATCTATCATCTCGCCGCCCAGAGCCACGTTCGCGTCTCCTTCGATATGCCCGAATATACGGGCGATGTGAGCGGACTCGGGACTCTGCGTATTCTCGACGCGATGCGCGAGGCAGGGCTCACGAACGCGCGCTTCTACCAGGCATCCTCGAGCGAGATGTTCGGCAACGCAGAGCACTTGCCTATCAATGAAGAAACGCCCCTACACCCGCGCTCCCCCTACGCGATTGCGAAAGTCTATGCGTACTGGATCGTGCGCAACTACCGTGAGAGCTACGGCATATTTGCGTCGAACGGCATCCTTTTCAACCATGAATCGCCGCGACGGGGCGAGACGTTCGTGTCACGCAAGATTACGCGTGGTCTCTCCCGCATCAAACTCGGAAAAGACGAAACACTGTATCTCGGTAACCTCGACGCGAAACGCGACTGGGGTCACGCCGCCGATTACGTCGAGGGCATGTGGCGCATACTGCAGCACGACAGGCCTGACGATTTCGTTCTTGCGACGGGAGAGGCGCACAGCGTGCGCGAATTCGCCGAAAAGGCGGGTGAAGCGCTCGGTATGGAGATTACGTGGAAGGGCACGGGCCGAGCGGAGGTGGGTATTGACAAGAAGACGGCGAAGACCGTCATCGAAATCGACACGAAATATTTCAGACCGTCGGAAGTCGACATACTTGTCGGCGACGCGTCGAAGGCGACAAAGGCACTTGGTTGGAAGCCAAAACACACGTTCGACTCGCTCGTGCGAGAAATGGTGGAATCCGATCTCGCGCATGAGACCGGAAGATAAGATCTATTCTTTCACCGCGATGCGCGCGGGGCCGGCGTGGGTTGAATGCCTATAAGAAAAAGTATAAAATTGGCCACTTACGTATGAAAGCAAAAATCTTGATTACAGGCGGGCTCGGATTCATCTTTTCCCACGTCACGGAACATTTCGTGAAAAAGGGGTGGGACGTCGTTGTCGTAGATAATGAGTCCACGGGAAGCCATCCAGAGATCATTGACGGCTCTTTCACCTACCACAAAATGAATGTCTGCGACCGGAGTGTGATTGACCTCATTCACAAAGAAGCTCCCGACTATGTCATCCACGCCGCCGCTATCAGCGATGTCGACTACTCCATACGGGAGCCGTACCACGTGCTCGGAGAGAATATCACCGGCAATCTCAATATGTTCGAAGCGAGCCGCGAACTCACATCGCTGAAAAAATTTCTCTACGTTTCTACGGACGAGGTCTATGGTGAATGCGAACACCCAAAAAAAGAGCACGAAATAATTTTCCCGCGCAATCCATACGCATGCTCCAAAGCGACCGGCTCGCTCATGCGGATTGCCTATGACAACACCTACGACGCGCTCAAAGAAAAAACGGCGGAAACGCGATTTTGCAACGTCTTCGGAGACCGGCAAGACACGCGCAAAATTATGCCACTCATTAAGCACTCACTGAAGACAGGCGAACCAATTCCGTTGCACAACGAAGGCGGCGGGTATCGCGAGTATATCTACATCAAAAATATTCCACCAGCCGTTGAACTCGTTCTGCTCAAAGGAGACCGCACCTACAACATTACGCTCAATGATGGTCTCACGGTTCGTGAGCTGATTGCGCGTGCGGAAAAAGTGACGGGAAAGAAAATCAACACATTCAACGAGAATCGGCCCGGCATGGACATGAAGTATCAAATGGACGCCTCCCGCATCCGTGAAGACCTCGACTGGAAGCCGGATTACTCGTTTGACGAAGGTTTAAAAGAATATTTGACCGAGCATGACAATTGAGCCAACACTAATACGCGATGTCTACGTCATCACGCCCGACGTGCACGAAGATGGGCGCGGATTTTTTATGGAAACGTATCGAGCGGATGCCTTCGCACAGGCGGATATACATGATGTGTTTGTGCAGGACAATCATTCGCGCTCGTCGCGACGTAATACGATACGCGGCCTGCATTTCCAGTGGGATAAGCCGATGGCGAAACTTATGCGCGTGACACGCGGTAGCGCGTACCTTGTCGCCGTCGACATTCGTAAGAATTCTCCGACTTTGGGACAATGGGTGGGTATTGAGGCGAGCGGTGAGAATAAAAAACAACTGTATGCACCCGCCGGTTGCGCACGCGGATTCCAGACACTAACCGACGAGTGTGAGGTCCAGTATAAGTGCTCGTCACTGTACAATCCCGGCGCACAGGGAAGCATTCGGTGGAATGATCCAGAGGTTGGCATCGAATGGCCGATCAAAGACGCGCCCCTACTATCGCCCTCAAGTGCCCGCGCGCCATTGTTCAAGGAGTGGCTCAAGAGAGTGGAATCCTCGAGCTTTAATTTTTAGCATATACTACAGTTATGTTTAAAACTCTGCTCGAGGCAGCGAAAGCGAAGCAGTTTGGAACGCTCAGCAAACATGAGAATTTCTTTGACGAGTATGATTTCAATTTCAAAGAAATTAGGGGAAAAAAAGATTTGCGTATTCTTGAGATTGGGGTTCGGGGCGGCGGGTCGCTCGCGATGTGGCGTAGCTATTTCGACGACCCACTCGTTGTTGGCGTTGACATAGACCCAGAATGCGAAAAATGGCGAAACGACAGAGTCCGTATATGTATCGCCGACCAGGGAGATGAATGGCAGCTACGAAAGATTGAGAAGGAAAATGGCCCGTTTGACGTTGTCATTGATGACGGCGGGCACACCATGCATCAACAATTAACCACGTTCAAGACATTGTTCCCATTGCTCACTGACGGAGGTATATTTGTGATTGAAGACCTGCACACGTCGTACTGGCCGTCTTTTGGGGGACGTGGGGGAAGTACCACGGTAGAGTATCTCAAGCGCATGGTAGATGAAATTCACTACGCCGCCAAAAGAAGTCCGAGAGCGAGTATTGTATATTGGCTGAAAAATAAAATCAGGCCCTTCAAGGCGACTCCGAGAAATGAGATCCAAAATGCTGTCCGTTCACTGTATGTTGCCGAGAGTATTGCATTTGTACACAAAAGGACGGCAAAAAAGGATAAGTTACTTAAATTCTAGTTTCTTTCAATATGAACCATACTGACAATTTGCGAATAGATTTAGGAGGAGGCAAGAAGAAGCTGGAGGGCTTTATCAATATTGATATCGTCGCACTGCCGACGGTCGATATCGTCGCTGACATCTCCAAAGGGATTCCACTTCCAGACAATAGCGTAATCGAGGTGCGGGCTAACTACAGCCTGGAACATATCCCCAACACAGCACGTGTTATGGAGGAGATCTATCGCGTCTGCAAGAACGGCGCAAAAGTCATTATTCGTGTCCCGTATTTCAAATCAACGGCGGCTTTTAAAGACCCGACTCATGTAAGTTTCTTTACTGAACGAACATTTGAGTATTTCGATCGCGATCTCGTCGGCAAGAAAGTCCCTGAATACAACCTCAAAACAAATTTCAAGATGCGCAGCCTGACGTACAACTACTACACGAGAGGCACTCGGTTCATCCCATTCGTCGGCCTGCTACGTAGATTCCTGTGGGACGTCGTAAAATCCATCGTGGTTGAATTGGAAGTAGTAAAGGAGGGTGATGTGCGCTAGAATAGCGCCATGAAAACTATACCGCTCTTCAGACCATTCATGGGCCGCGAAGAGGAGCGCGCGGTCGTAGAGGTGCTCCGCTCGGGCTGGATAACGCTCGGACCGAAAACCGAGGAATTCGAACAGGCGTTCGCGCGCTATGTCGGCGCCAAACATGCGATAGCGCTCAACTCCGCAACTGCGGGGCTTCATCTTGCACTCATTGTCTCCGGTGTGGGGAGAGGAGATGAGGTTATCACGACTCCGCTGACGTTTGCGTCGACCGCGGAGGCGATACTCTACGTTGGCGCGAAACCGGTGTTCGCTGACATCGATCCCAAGACGCTCAACATCGATCCGAAGTCGATAGAGAAGAAGATAACCAAAAAGACCAAGGCTATCATACCGGTGCACTACGGCGGCCAGCCGTGCGACATGGACGCTATCAACCGCATCGCCGCGAGACATCGACTTGCTGTCATTGAGGATGCCGCGCACGCTACGGGCGCAATCTACAAGCGAACAAAGATCGGGGGCGGGAAGAATCTCTGCGTGTTCAGTTTCCACGCGGTCAAGAACTTGGCGACCGGCGATGGCGGCATGATTACAACATCGAGCACGACGGTCGAACGTCGGCTGCGCGCTCTGCGGTGGATGGGAATCAGCAAGTCCACGCGCGAGCGCGAGACTGTCAAAGGATATCGCTGGGACTATGATATCCGGGACGGCGGATACAAATACCACATGAATGATATTGCGGCGGCTCTCGGTCTCGTTCAACTGAAAAAACTCGACTCTATGAACGGAAAACGACGCGCCCTCGCTGACGTGTATAGCCGCATGTTCAAAGGAGCATTGCGTGTCCGACCGATCACGCAGCTCCCGCATCGCGTGAATTCGCGTCACAATTATTGTGTGTTGCTCTCTGGTACCTCCCGTGAAAAGCTCATCACGCACCTGTCAGTCCAAGGCATCTCGACAGGCGTCCACTACAAACCTCTGTACCATCATCCCCGATACCGTCCATTCGGTTCGGCGAAAGGTTCGCCGGTTACGGAAGCGTTGTGGCCGCACATTCTCATCTTGCCTTGCCATCCGCACATGAGTGCGGCCGACGCAAAACGGGTCGCCGGTGCAGTACTCTCGTTCCAACAGTGAAACCGGCGTTCCTTACATCGTGATTGTATGGTATCTTCTCAAGTATGAAAATTGCTGTTGTCGCGAGTGGCTGGCACTTTCCACTTCATTTTTTCAAATCGATAGCCGCGCAACAGCTTCCGACGGGGTGGTCTCATGACCTCTTTTGTGTCGCGCACCGCGAACCGAAATATTCAGCTGAAGAAAAAGGTGCCATCGTGTCGAATCTGGGATGGAGCTACCGTGAGGTCTTGGATAAGATACTCTACGAAAAAGTCGCGACCGTTGAGGATATGGAAGCGCTCGGGTGGAAGTATATGCTTGAGCCAAATACCGTCGGGGGGTGGGGCAATACGAATCAATGGCTCGAGAAATACGACTATAAACAATACGACATGCTGCTAGCGACGCATGATGATAACCTCATCCTGACCGACCGGCTCTATCTCGACCTCCTGGTGCCAGAGGGTGACTGGCTCATCACGACCAACAGCGCGGGCTCCGACCCGCTCTCACGTCGCGAGAAACTAAAGCGGCTCTTCATGCCGTGGAAGAAACCCGTCGCCATGCGCGGCTCGTTTGAATTCATAAAACCGCAGGTCTTGGACATGCTCGGTGGGAGATTCGACCTCGGTCCCACGACCTTGAATCGCGAAGGGCAGGTCCACGCCACCCGCGATCAGATGCTCCTGCGCGATTGGAATGATATGGTGCGGCCGCTCAAAAGACTGCTCGCGGAGAAAGGCATGAAGCATAAAGTTAAAAGACTATCACCCTATCTGCGCATGAGCGAATACTGCCTCGAAGGTCAGCGCGGCTTCGTTAGTATGTCGCAACGGGGTCAGCGTGAGCGTGAGAATAAAGGGCTTGCGCTCGTTCAAGAGAAGTTCGAGAATCGCATGGGTCCCGATTGGCGCGGCTTGGTTGGGAAAGAAGAGGACTAACATTTATGCCGCGCGGCTTGCGCTCTTGGCAAGAAAGAACCGAAGGAAAGCGCTTAAATATCGAGTGATGACGCGCGCGATTACGAGTCCGAACAGACCGTACCACATTACGCCGAGTGTCATGGAAAGTATCTGGAAGAGTGAACTTGCCACGTTGGCGTAATATTGTTCGCGCACTTTCTTATGTGCCTGTAGAAACATCGTGGCGGGCGCCGATGCGACACTTAACAGCGAAAGAGAAAATAACTGAGAGAGTGAGACAGCGCTCACATATTTCGGGAACAACAAGTGGAATGCGAATGGAGCGACGAGTATATAGATACCGATGAAAGCCGCGGAGAACACGAACATCATGACTACTTTGAAAAACAGAGAGTTATGTATCTCGGAGGCAGAACGTGCCGAAAAACGCGGAAGCAAAAGGTCGTCAACGGTGCTAATGAGATTTTTCATGTGTTCGGGCGGCGCTATGGCAACGGCATACGTTGCCACCTCGACCGGCCCTAGGAAGTGGAAGAGCAATATCGAGTCAGCCTGACTGGCCATCTGGCTCAGTATGTTCATCACGCTGAGATGTTTTGCATACCCGGTAACCTCGGGGTCGACCGGCCCGCTCGGGCGGTACCGTTCTCGGACGTACACCCACGTCGTGATGCGCAGGAGAGCGAACGATGCCAAATAGGAGATAAGAATGACATGCAGTGTCGGATTGATGAATGCTGCAGATATCATAATCAATACAGAGCCAATCTGCACAAAAGCACCGGTCGTGACGTATGTACGGAAATCCTTTTTCCCCTGCAGAAATGAGTTGTATGAAGTAAACGTATCGAAAAATGGTAGCGATACGGCAATGACGAACAGTCCGAACGATAGGTCTGCATTCCCGAAATACGCATAGTAAAGAGCGCCGCAAAATGCAGCTGCGACGCCGATGAAAGACCACTTGAAACGCGTAGAGGTCGCCGAATAGTATGAACCGCCGAAGCCGCGTGCCACCGCACGTATCAGGGCGACATTCATCCCCGGCAGTGTGAAGAGCGAGAAAATGCCAGCGATTGCGAGCAGATATTTATATGTTCCGTAAACGTCTTTTGGTAGAACGTTTGCAAATACGATACCGAGAGCCAACACCGAGAGAGTTGTTACGACCTGCCCCACAGTGAGCCAAAACCCCCCATGGAAAAGGTAGACCATGTCGGTCTTGGTGTATTTCTCGCCCCACTTCAGGAGTCGGATGAAGCGCTCCATACCCCGCTCTATCATGGGGCACATAGTAACGGCTCGATGGGCCTTCCGCCAGCCGCTTGCCGTGGGGCGCACTAGCATAGTAGAGTAGACCGAATATGGTAAAGCGCCCGAAAGTTGTTGCGGTTTCCGGCGGGTTTGACCCGCTCCACATCGGGCACGTCCGCATGTTCAAGAGGGCGCGCTCCCTCGGCGACAAGCTTGTGGTCATTCTCAACAATGACAATTGGCTCCGCGCAAAAAAGGGCTACGCGTTTATGCCGGAGAAAGAGCGAGCGGAGCTCATCAAAGCGTTTCCGTTCGTTGATACGGTGGTTATTACCGGACACAAGGCGAACGATAAGGACATGAGTGTTGTGCGCGAATTGAAGAAACTCAAACCCGCCATGTTTGCAAACGGCGGCGACCGCAACAAGACCGACGCGGCGAATATGAAATCGTCACTCAATCCGGAACAAAAGCTTTGCAGAAAACTTGGTATCAAGCCGGTCTATAACGTCGGTGAAGGCGGCAAAGTACAGTCCTCGTCGTGGATGATCAAGGGGGCGACGCGTCCTGTGATGCGCACGGTGCGGCCGTGGGGCGAATACTACGGGTGGGATCAGGGGAGCGGGTGGAATCTCAAGACGATTTATATCAAGCCGCGCAAACGATTGAGCTTGCAGTATCACCATCACCGCTCGGAATGTTGGCTACTCGTTTCCGGCGATGCCATTGCGACGGTGCACACCGGCAAGGGAGACGAGAAGAAAGTCGCGCTCAAAAAAGGAGAGACGTTCCTCGTGGGGAAAGGTCAGGTGCATCGGCTCGAATCAAAGCGGGGCGGAGTGGTCGTGGAAGTGGCCTATGGCGCGTTTGACGAAGACGATATCGTCCGGCTCGAAGACGACCACGGCCGTCCGACGCGCGCGGCAAGGCGGAACAAGCGCCGCTAGCGTCCTGTTGTCCGGATTGTTACAATAGTCACCATGTCCACTCTCGAGAAAACGCTCCGAGGAATAGTACTTGCCGGAGTGTTCGCGCTCCCGTTCGTGTGCCTCGTCGTCTCCACGTCGCTGTTCTTCCCCTACATCACCGGCAAAAACTTCGCGTTCCGCGTTATCGTCGAAATACTCACCGCGGCGTGGCTTGCGCTTGCGCTCGTGAATCCGGCATACCGCCCGCGCCGCAGTTGGGTGCTCGGGGCGCTTTCAATATTCGTCATACTTATCGCGATTTCCGACGCACAGGGCGTCAACGCGTTTAAGAGCTTCTGGAGCAACTTCGAGCGTATGGACGGCTTCGTTACCATCGCGCACCTTCTCCTGTACACGGTGGTAGCGGCATCCGTTTTGCACACGGAACGCCTGTGGCGATGGCTCTGGTGGACCACGCTCGGC
>Ga0209542_10016556_pt1 | contig 12220 bp, 13 predicted proteins | sample RifCSPhighO2_01_FD_184028 | JGI IMG/M metagenome (GOLD analysis project Ga0209542, IMG submission 184028) | Soil microbial communities from Rifle, Colorado - Rifle CSP2_plank highO2_0.1 (SPAdes) (version 2) | ecosystem: Environmental > Terrestrial > Deep subsurface > Rock core/Sediment ...
GGTGGCAACGTACGCGCTCACAGTTGTTTTGGGGCTGAAATTATTGGCGAATTAAAAACCGTTGTAGGTTCTGGAGACTGCACGTTTGGTACGCAAGGTTCTCTATCAGAAGCCGATGACCCAATACCCTTACCTATTACAGAGGCGCAAATTGAAGATTGGAAAGATAACGCAACTAGCGGAGAAGTTATAAATGGCGATTTTGTTGTAGGTAATTTCGATACAGAGTCTCTGGGGCCGACCAAAATTACCGGAAAACTAGTAATTAACAATGGGGGAACTCTTAACATAACAGGAACTATCTATGTGGTGGGTTCTGTTCTTTTTGATAATAATTCCATAATAAAATTAGACAGTTCTTATGGCTCTTTGGGCGGAGTGGTTTTATCCGACAGCAATATTGATGTCAAAAATAATGCATCTTTAAATGGCTCCGGCCAAGCTGGAAGCTATCTCTTGGTTCTTTCAACCAGCGCTTCAGATTTAGCTATCCTTGTTGACAATAATGCAGCTGGCGCAATTTTTTACACAAATAATGGAGGCGTTGTGCTTAGCAATAACATAGTAGCCAAAGAAATAACTGGATATAAAGTGAAGCTTGATAACAATGCTGCAGTTGAATATGGAACCGGATTGGCAAATGTTCTTTTTACTAATGGGCCAAGTGGAAGTTGGAATGTTGTAAGTTGGGGAGAAAAATAAAAAAATAATTTATTCCTAATTAATTTATTTAATGGTATAATAGACCTGTCCCTTAATAATTATTCTACTGCAAATCGCATATTTCGGCAGTAAATTCGCTATAATTTTTGACCGTATCCAAAGGATACGCTCAAAAATTCTATCAAATTTACCGCTCTAAATCTTCAATTTTCGTCACGAATATTATTAAGGGACAAGTCTATTGTAATAATGCTTAAGTTTTTAAACATAAAACCAGAAATATTTGCAGTGGATATTAACGATTTATCGTTAAGAATTGTTAAGTTGCAAAAAAGGGGCAATGGGTTTAGTTTGCTTTCTTTTAATGACGTAGCCATACCGCCAGACATAGTTAAGGATGGCGTAATAAAAGATGAGGTAGTTTTATCAAAGATAATAGATACGGCTTGCAAAACAGTCAATGGTAAAAAGTTAGATACAAAGTATATAGTGGTTTGTTTGCCCGAAGAAAAATCTTTTGCCCAAGTCATACAAATGCCAAAAATGACAGACCAAGAGTTAAGATTAGCGGTGCCATTTGAAGCTGAGAACTATATACCTCTACTAGTAGATAAAGTTTACTTAGACTTTCAAGTAATTAAGCAAGAAAGAGCGGAACTTAGTCATTTGGATTTGCTCATTAACGTAATGCAGAAACCCATAATTGACTCTTATATTTCTTGTTTTAAAAGAATTGGCCTGATACCTTGTATTCTAGAAGTTGAATCGCAGTCTATTGTAAGAGCCCTTACAAGGGAAATTGAAACAGTCGTGCCAACCATTTTCATTGATTTTGGTCGAACCAAGACAAACTTGATTATTTACTCAGAAAACTCAATTCGTTTTTCTGTTACAGTCCCTATTTCTTCAAGCCAGCTAACCGAAGCCATTTCTGATGGGTTGGGCATAGGCTTTGACAAAGCAGAAAAAATGAAAATACGATATGGTTTAGACAAAAATATCAGAAAAAAGGAAAAAGACTTGTTATCTATTATGAGTCCTACTCTGCATAATTTAGCAGAACAAATAAAAAAATATCTAGATTTTTATCGTGGGCATTCCTCTCATGATTATTTTCACTCCAGCGGAGACATCAAAAAGATTATTCTATGTGGCGGAGGTTCTAATTTAAAGGGTTTAAAAGAATTTCTTTCAAAGGAACTAAATATCGCAATTGAAGTTGGCGATCCGCTCTTAAGCATTCAAAAAGATAAAGATAATCTTTTCCCCCGCGATAGAGCGTTATCGTTTGGCACTGCTATAGGGGCTGCTATAAGAGGAGCTGAAGATACTTATTTAAATAGTTATAGTGACAATGATTGAGAAAATATGATAAATCTACTTCCCTCAAAAGAAAAACAAGGATTGCTGTTTCAAAAGTACAGGAATCTGATTATAGTTTTAGGCAGCATGGTTATAATTTTTTTAATTTGTCTTTCCTTGGTTTTATTGTCTTTAAAGTTTTATATCCTGCAAAGAGTTAGTTACGAAAAATATATTTTAGAAGAAACGGAAAAAAGTTACCAAACTGCTGATTTTTCATCTCTTTTAGATTCTATTAAAAAAAATAATATATCTTTATCTAAAATAGATAGCTTCTATAAAAAGGAATCGTACTTGTCGAACGCGCTAAAAACCATCCTTGATATTAAAAGGTCAGGAGGTATAAGCTTCAATGATATTGTTTTAAATCATCCGGAAACAAATGGAGTAATTAAAGTTAGTATTTATGGCACAAGTATCAGTAGGGATGAGTTGCTTTCTTTTAAAGAAAATATCGATAGTCAAAAAGAAATTAAGAATGTTAATCTTCCTCCGGAAAATTTGATAAAACCATCAAACGCCAGTTTTTATGTGACTTTTGAAATTGATCCATAAAATAACTCATCAAAAGAAAAAACTAGATTATCATATTAGATGAAGATCCAAAATAAAATATATTTGACACTAGTAATTTTTACTTTAATATCACTTATACTGATACTATTTTTAATATATCCAACTTTTGCGGATATTAAAAAAGGTTCCGAGGAAGTTTTATTAAGCAGGGAAAAAGTAACTTTTATATATACTCAAAATGAGGAACTAGACAAGTTTAAGGAAAACTTTGATAGTTATAAAACTAACCTAAATCAAATAGATGATTTATTCATCGATCCTAGAAACCCAGTTGATTTCCTAAAATTTTTAGAAGAGACATCGTCTAGTTTGAATGTTAACATTGATATTAACCTAATTGATAATAATAAAGAAGAAAAAAGCGCTAACAACCCATTATTTTCTTCTTTTAAGGTTGGCGCCAGTGGAGAGTTTAAAAATATATTAAAATTTTACAAAAAACTTGAAAACAGTCCATATCTGCTTCAAATCAACAATCTATCAATTAATAGTTCAGCTTTAGACACAGGTAGCCAAACTTCCAACATGGTGGAAACCATTTTTGAAATTAGGGTTATAAATAAGCAACTTTAATTTTTAATGAAATGAATAGAGGATTTAAAATATTTACAATTAAGTATCAGAAGCTAGTATATGGTTTTAATAATAGTATTAAAAAAGTGCTTTGGTCTTTAGCAAGAGACGCCTTTCTATTTGTTTTAATACTTATTTTAGTATCTATGGTATTTGGCGAGCTTTTATTTTACAATTACGCATTGTTAGCAGAAACCAAGGAGATAGACATTGTTTCCAGTATAACCAAGTTCCAAGAAGATACCTATCAGTCAGTAATTCAAGAACAGAAAAACAGAGAAGATATCTTTAATAATCCGCCAGACACAAATTATCAAAGTCCTTTTTAGTATATAGGGTATCGTAAGCCAAATCTGCGCAATACTGAGTTTTGGCTCTGATTATTTAATATCATTTGAGTAATAACCACTATTAAGTGAAGTTCTAAAAATAGGTTAAATGAAGATATAAGCTTAATAGGCAAATCGTGAACAAACTTATTTTTCTTATAGAAGACGATACTGCAATTGCTGATGTTTATAAGATTATAATGGAAAAATCTAACTTCGATGTGGATATTTTTGGTTCTGGTAAAGAGGTTATAAAGGTCATAAAAAAATTAAATAATACGAAAAAAGACAAGAAACCAGACATTATTTTGCTTGATCTAATACTGCCAGATATGAATGGAATAGATATTTTACGCGAAATAAGGAACAACGATTTAGTTAAAGATGTTAAGGTTTTTATTTTAACTAACCAAGAAGACGTTAGATTTAATGATTCAGATAGTATTAAGCCAGATAAAGTAATAATAAAGGCAAATATTACACCAACTGACCTGGTTAATATTGTTAAGGAAGAGTTAAAGTAACATGGATAAGATAAATAAAAAGGTTCTTATTGTAGAAGATGATAAAGACTTTTTATGGCTTTTGCGCCAAAGTTTTGATACTAAAGAATTATCAGTTTTTTTTGCGGTAGATGGAGAAGAAGGTCTTGAAATGGCAAAAAAGGAGAAACCAGACTTGATTTTAATAGACATTTTACTGCCCAAAATGGATGGCATAGCTATGGCAAAAAAAATAAAAGAAAGCGGCATTAATTCTCAAATGATATTTTTAACTAATTTAAAAGACCCTCAGCATATTAGCGAAGTTATGAATGTTGCAATCGGCGCAGACTATATCGTAAAATCTGACATGCATATTGATGCAATCATTGAAAGAGTAAAAGACAAACTAGATATTAAATAGGTAATAAAAGGCATTAAAAAACAGCGAATTTTTATGATTCGCTGTTTTTTTACTTCCTTACAGGAAACCCCGCCCGAGGGCTTGAAGCACCTCGGGGTCTGCCCGAGGGCGGGGAGGAATGAGCAAACATTTTCTTTGTAAAATGTTTGCTGTTCTCGCGAGCAAAGCTCGCGAGAAGCAAGGAAACCCCGGACGACCCGAAGGGAGTCCGGGGAGGACGTCATTTAAATAAGGTTTTATAGGTTTTAATTTATACACTGCATAGTATTTTTTAAAAAAAATGATATAATGAAGAATACATTAAATATGTTTCTAAAGAGTTTCAAAAAAGTACCGCCCCTTTTACTGGTTGCGATACTCCTTGCCAGTGTGGCTAATGTTTTTTTGATACCGCCGAAGGAGGTAAATTCTGTAGGAGGAGAGGTTTCTAATTCAACAACATTCACAGTTAGTAGCCCAGTTCCAACCATCACTAGTATTTCACCTACATCAGTTAATGCGGGTACCTCAGAGATTACTCTAACCATTAACGGCACTAACTTTATCACTCTCTCCGTAGTCAAATGGAACAACATAGACAGAACAACTACATATGTTTCTCCGACACAGTTGACAGCTACTATTCCAGCCTCCGACCTAACTACTGCTACCACTAGAAGTGTCACTGTTTCCAACCCTGCTCCAGGAGGAGGCGCATCCAACTCAGCTACCTTCACTATAAATAATTTATCTCCACTGATTGAGAACATCACACCCACATCAGCTACCGTAGGGTCTAACCAGCTTACACTGACAATTGCAGGAGCTGGATTAATACCAGGCTCACAGATAAAATGGAACAACTCAATTAAAACTACCACCTATGTCTCTGCAACACAGTTGACAGCTACTATTCCAGCCTCCGACCTGACTACTTCAGGCACCTACAACATTACCATAACCAATCCTTCTCCTGGAGGAGGGACATCTGATGCTTTAATCTTCACAGTTAATGAGGCTGAAGTTGTAGTACCCCCTCCTCCACCACCACCTATTATTCAGGGTTTAATCAAAGTCATTAATAATATTCCTTTTGAAGAAGTAATCGATAACATTCAAAAACCAATAGAAGCAGCGACTCAATTAATTACCGAGGGAACCAAAGCACTCATAGAGGGAATAAAAGACATAATACAGAACTCAGAAGTACTAATGAAAGGAGTAGAAGTAGTAACAGAGTCAGCCAAAGTAGTTGTCGAACAAGCCAAAGTAATAGTTGAAACTCCAGAGGTAGCAGTCACCACTCAAGTGGTCTCAACGGTTGGAGTAGCTGCTGGAGGAGCAGCTACTGCCTCAGCTGCTCCTCTTTCCTTCCCTCTCTCTGAGATATTCCTGTTCCCAGTAAGGCTCTGGGGAATGTTACTGTCACTTCTGGGAATAAGGAAGAAAAACCTGCCCTGGGGAGTGGTCTTTGACTCCGTGACAAAGCAACCACTAGACCCTTCATACGTCACTCTTAAAGGACTCAAAGGAAAAGACATCAGTTCTAGTATTACTGACCTCGATGGCAGATACGGCTTCTTAGTTCCTCCGGGAACCTACACCATAGAAGCCAAGAAAACAAACTATGTATTCCCATCAAAGAAATTGACAGGTTTAAGAGACGAAGTCTACAACAACCTCTACTTTGGAGAAAAGATAGAAATCAAAAAGTTAGGAGAAGTAATCTCTAAGAATATACCCCTAGACCCAGTAAGATTCGACTGGAATGAATTTGCCAAGAAGGACAAGAATCTAATGAAGTTCTATTCAAGGTTTGACATAGTCATCAGGAAGATAGCAGACCCCTCCTTCATTATTGGATTTGTTGTCTCACTGATAGCTCTGTTACTCTTGCCTAGCATCTACAGTGTTATTATGTTTGTCTGTTACCTTGTGTTGCTCCTTATCAGGTCTATCATGAGAGTCATGGGAGTCAAGCCGAAGTCATTTGGACATGTGTACGATAAAGAAGGCGCTCCATTGTCATTTGCCATTATGAGGGTAATAATGCCTTCTTCCAACACAGAAATCAGCAGCAAGGTTGTAGACAAGTACGGAAGATACTACTGCTTGGTTCCCAAGGGTAAGTACTATGTCAAGATTGAGAGAAAGAACAGAGATGGTTCTTACTCACTGGCTTACACTTCCCCTGTCATAGACGCTTCAAAGAGTGGTATCATTAAAGAGAGGTTTGTGGTGTGAGGGGGGAAGTTAATTTTAATTTCAGTAAAACCTGGCGAAGTAATCGCCAGGTTTTTTTATTGCTAAAATCTTCATTTTTATGTAGAGTAAAGAATAAATTAACGAATACCAAGCACAGAAATATTTCATATTTTATGCTCGGTGAAAATTTTTATTACATTAAATTTTCATGTCTATTTTCAATAAAATTTTTGGTAACTCACATCAAAAATTCGCAAAAAGTTTGCAACCCTTGGTTGCAAAAATAAATTCTTTTGAACCCGAAGTCCAGAAATTATCTGCTGATCAAATAAAAGAAAAAACAAAAGAACTAAAAGAAAGACTGGTAAAAGGCGAAAGTTTAAATGATATTTTGCCCGAAGCCTTTGCGCTTGTCAGAGAAGCTTCAAAAAGAACTTTAAATCAAAGGCATTTTGACGTGCAATTAATTGGCGGAATTATCTTACATCAAGGAAAAATTGCTGAAATGAGAACAGGAGAAGGTAAAACACTTACTGCCACCCTACCATCTTATTTAAATGGATTAGAAGGCAAGGGAGTTCACATTGTGACGGTCAACGATTATTTAGCAAAAAGAGACTGTGTTTGGATGGGGCAAATTCATGATGCTCTTGGGTTAAAAGTTGGTTGCATTACTCACGAAGGAGGTTTTATTTACGATACTCAAAGAAAACAGGAATTAGATAAGGAAAGGGATGTTGTCGGGGGATTTAAAGTTGTTGAAGATTATTTAAGGCCCACAAGTAAAAAAGAGGCTTATTCAGCTGACATAACCTATGGAACTAATCATGAGTTTGGTTTTGATTACTTAAGAGACAATATGGTCTATGAATTGGGAAATCAAGCTCAAAGAGGGCACAACTTTGCCATCGTTGACGAAGTAGACTCTATTTTAATTGACGAAGCGCGTGTTCCTTTAATTATTTCAGGGCAATCAGAAGATCCTACAGAAAAATATCATCAGTTTACCAAAGTTGTTGCTCCCTTAGTAAAAGAAGACCTGCCTGCGCAGCCAGGAGATTACATAATTGATGAAAAGTTAAAGGCAGTACACTTTACAGAGGCCGGCCAAAATAAAGTTGTGAAAAGCTTAAGCCAAGACCCATGGGCTGAAAATGATATTTCTGCCACGCATCAATTGGAATCAGCCCTAAGAGCAAAAACTTTATTTCAAAAAGATAGGGATTATGTTGTAAAAAACGGTGAAATAATAATTATTGATGAGTTTACTGGTAGAATGCTGCCGGGTCGTCGCTGGTCTCAAGGTTTGCACCAGGCAGTTGAAGCAAAGGAAGGTGTTAAAATACAACCAGAATCTTTAACTTTGGCAACCATAACTTTCCAGAATTATTTTAGGCTTTATAAAAAACTTTCTGGAATGACTGGAACTGCCCTAACCTCATCTGAAGAATTTGATAAAGTTTATAAACTGGATGTAGCCGTTGTGCCAACCAACAAGCCCATGACAAGAAAAGATTTTGAAGACAAGATTTTCAAAACAGAATCAGGAAAGTTAAAGGCTGTTGTAAAAGAAATTAAAGAGTTAAACCAGAGGGGCCAGCCGATTTTAGTGGGTACAAGGTCTGTTGAAAAAAATGAATATTTGGGAAAATTATTGGATTTGGAAGGCATTAACCACCAAATTTTAAATGCCAAAAACCACGAAAGGGAAGGAGAAATTATAGCCCAAGCTGGTAAAAAAGGAGCCGTTACTATTGCAACTAACATGGCAGGACGTGGAGTGGACATTATTCTAGGAGGAAACCCTCCAAATCCAAGGGAATCTGATGAAGTAAAAAACCTTGGCGGTTTGCATGTTATTGGTACAGAGCGTCATGAGGCACGTAGGATTGATAACCAATTAAGGGGCAGGGCTGGTAGGCAGGGAGACCCAGGCGCATCACAGTTTTTTGTTTCTGTAGAAGATGACTTAATGAGAATTTTTGGCGGAGACAGAATTAAAGGTTTAATGTCAGCATTAAAAGTTCCAGAAGATGAGCCAATACAGGCAAAAATGATTTCAGGAGCCTTGGAATCTGCCCAGGCAAAAATTGAAGGTTTTAATTTTGACTCCAGACATCATTTGCTTGAATACGACGACGTAATGAACAAGCACCGAGAAATTATTTACAAAAAGAGAAAAGAGATTTTAGAAGCAAAGAAAGAAGGAGTAGAAAGTAAAATTGCTGAAATCATAGAAAAGACTGGATCAAAAAAAGAAGACTTTGATAAAAAAGAAAAAGAGTTGGGCCAAGAAAATTTTTATCAAGCTACTAAGTTTATAAACCTACGCGTTTTAGATATGCTGTGGCAAGAGCACCTTTCTAATATGGATCATATGCGAGATTCTGTAAGATTAAGGGCTTATGGGGGACAGGATCCTTTAGTTGAGTATAAGAACGAAGGAAGAAAATTGTTTACGCAGTTATTAAATCAAATAGATTTTGAAGTAGCAGATAATATTTTAAAGGCAACGCTAAATCAGCAAGCTCAAAAAAAACAATCTAAAATTGTAGAACAGTTAGCAAAACATGAAAACGAAATAAAAGAAAGTGGAGTGGGTAGAAATGATCCATGTCCTTGCGGTTCCGGAAAAAAATACAAAAAGTGTCATGGCAAATAAAAAATACTATGAGAATTAAATGGTTAATTTGGGGATTAATATTATTTATTATCAGCGGATTTGGCTGGTTTATTTTTGTTATTTTAAGCGTAATAACTTTAGGAAAATTTCGCATAGCAGCAAATATATTCGGAATAATTTCTGCTTTAAGTTTACCAATATCAATAGTATTAGCTATTTTTGATAGGAAAAAAATTAAATAATTGCTAAATAATGGCAATAATTAAGAAAAAAATTTGGCCGAAATTTTTTGAAGACGTGGCTGGAGGGAAGAAAAAGTTTGAATTAAGGTTGAATGATTTTGAGATAAACGAAGGTGATACGTTGGTTTTAGAAGAGTGGAACCCAAAAACAAAAGAATATACGGGTAGAAAAATTGAGAAAAAAGTGACGTATATTTTAAAATTTAAAATAGATAAATTATTCTGGCCAGAGGAAGAAATTAAAGAAAAAGGTTTGCAAATAATTTCACTTGTGTAAAAATAGCCTCTTTTGCACAATTGCGCAAAAGAGGCTATAACTTGATTATGGAAAGTAATAAGTACGAATTGTTAAAAAAAATTAAGGAAGAAGTAGTAAACTTAAAAGAGTCGCCACTTTATGCAGAAAGAATTCAAAATAAAGTGTTTCCGGTGATTGGAGAAGGAAGTCATGATGCCAAAATTATGTTTGTAGGGGAAGCTCCAGGTAAAAACGAAGCAGCAACCGGCAAGCCATTTTGTGGTGCTTCAGGTAGAATTTTGACAGAAATGATTGAGTCTATTGGGTTAAAAAGAGAAGATGTATATATTACAAATGTTGTAAAAGACAGGCCCACTGATAATAGAGACCCACTACCAGAAGAAATTAAGCTTTACGCTCCATTTTTAGATAGACAGATCGAAATTATAAAGCCCAAAATAATTGCTACCTTAGGCAGATATTCAATGTCATATATTATGGAAAAGTTTGGATTATTTAGCGAACTAAAAAGTATTAGTCAAATTCATGGAAAAGCTTTTGATGTGAAAGCTTCATATGGAGATGTAAAAATTATTCCCTTATACCACCCGGCGGTTGCTTTGTATCAAAATAGTCTAAAAGAGCAAATGTTTAAAGATTTTAAAATTATCTCAAAATACATGAATGAATCTTAAAGAAACATATAACAAAATAGCCAAAGAATGGCATAATGACCATCAAACTGATGATTGGTGGGTTAGTGGGACAGATAAATTTATAGAACTCATAAAACCCAGAGGGTTGGTTCTAGATGTAGGGTGTGGAGGAGGCACTAAATCAAAATATTTAATTAGTAGAGGGCTAAAAGTTGTTGGAATAGATATTTCAGAGAATATGATTAATATAGCAAAAACAGAAGTTCCAGAAGGCAAATTTATAGTGATGGATTTGACAGAAGTTGGCGATCTCGAAGATATGTTTGATGGAATTTTTATGCAGGCGGTGCTATTGCACATTCCTAAAAAAGATGTCCCAAATATTTTAAAAAGTGTTATAAGTAAATTAAAAAGTGGCGGCTATCTATATATTGCAGTTAAAGAAAAAATGCCAAGTGGCGTTGAAGAGGAAATAAAGATTGAAAATGATTATGGATATGATTACGAAAGATTTTTTAGCTATTTTACCGTAGAAGAGTTAGAAAAATACTTTAAAGATTTAAAATTAGAGATTGTGTTTGTAAAAAATTCTCCTTCTAAGAATGGTGATAGAGCCTGGATTAAAATTATAGGTAAAAAAGTATAATTTTATTATATGAATAAATTTTTAAGAACAATAATAAGTTTATTTGTTTTAGGGTTAATTGGTTTGGGATTATTTTATTTCTTTGGCGATAATCTTTTGAAAACCTATAATGAAAGTTTACAAAAATTTGAAAAAAAAGATTTAGCTGGAATTATAGAAGAAATTAAAAAAGAAGTCTTAGCTCCAACACCCCTTAATATTGGTGGGCTACCCAGTAATGTTGTATTAGTTAAATCAAAAGTAATAGCAGAGACCAACATTCAGAGATACAACAATGGCGGTTTACTGCCTTTAGTTGAAAATGTACAGCTTAGCACAGCTGCCTTGGCAAAAGCTAATGATATGTTTGCCAAGCAGTACTTTGAGCACATTTCTCCAACCGGAGTGGGACCTGGAGAACTGGTAAAAACCTACAGCTATGACTATATCGTTACAGGAGAAAATTTAATCCTAGGGAACTTTAAAAGTGAAAAGGAGGTTGTTCATCTTTGGATGAATAGCCCAGGACACAGAGCCAATATTTTAAATGAAAGGTTTACAGAGATAGGCGTTGCTATAATAAAGGGGAAATATAATGGAGGTACCGTTTGGATTGGCGTTCAGGAGTTTGGTTTGCCAATGTCTGCTTGCAATCAACCAAGTATACAACTTAAAATTCAAATTGATGTAAATAAAGCAGAATTAGATCAACTGTTATTAGAGATAAATACTAAGGAATCTGAAATAGAAAGCACTAACAAAGGATCTGAAAAGTATAATCAGCTGGTAGATGAGTATAATCAACTTGTTAAAAAGTATAATTTATTATCAGAAGAAACAAAAAATCTAATCCTGCAATATAATAGCCAAGTGAATATTTTTAATCAATGTGTTGCAGACAGTTAATTTAAATGAAAGTTAAAGCAATTAAGACGAGGAAATTTTTGCCTCCAAAAGACGACTTATTCGCTTTAATAAAGGAAAGTTTTTCAAAATTAAGATTAAAGGAAGAGTCTGTAATAGTTGTTACTTCAAAAATAGTTTCTATTGCAGAAGGGAGATGCATAAAAATTGAAGATAAAACAAAAAAACCGGAGCTTATTAAAAAAGAAGCAGATTTCTATATTGATAAGAATAAAATATCGGGAAAGATTTCAACACTGACAATTAAGGATAATATTTTAATTTCTTCTTCTGGTATAGATGAAAGCAATGGTAATGGATACTATATATTATGGCCTAA
>Ga0209542_10016557_pt1 | contig 12218 bp, 15 predicted proteins | sample RifCSPhighO2_01_FD_184028 | JGI IMG/M metagenome (GOLD analysis project Ga0209542, IMG submission 184028) | Soil microbial communities from Rifle, Colorado - Rifle CSP2_plank highO2_0.1 (SPAdes) (version 2) | ecosystem: Environmental > Terrestrial > Deep subsurface > Rock core/Sediment ...
GCGCGGCGACCTGTACTACTAAAGTGTTTGAGGTAGCCAATCTTGCGAACACAGATGGGCGAGAAACCGGCAAACCACAAAATTCCTCGCCGAAGCTCATTAGTCGTGTCTCCAAACACAATTCTCTGGACAAACGGAATGGTGTCGGAAGTAACAACCATAGTTGCGCTCCTACCTTTTAATAATTTTTTCCAGCTATAGTCACTCGTAAATTTGTATGCAAAGCCCGGAACCCAAGCTCGATCAAAAAGACCCTTAAGAAGAGCCGGCATTGTGGACCACCAAGATGGATAAAAGACGATGAAATGCTCACACCACCGCATGTTCTCCTGAAAAGACAGGAGGTCCGGCTCAAGTTCTTGCACTAAGCGATATCCATGGTGAAGGATCGGGTCAAACGTCATGTCAGAGACATTGACTCTTCTCACCTCATGCCCCGCTTCTTCCGCCCCCTTCTGGTATTCATTGGCCAAAGTGCAATTAAAGCTGTCTTCGTCCGGATGCCCGAGCAGAATGAAAATCTTTTTCTTTTTATTGTTTCCGAATCCTAGCATGTGACTTATCAACTTATTGCCTTATCAACTTATTTAACTCACTTTGATGCTCCCGCATCACTACCATAGTAGCGGTCATTTCGCTTTGACCATTTTTCATCCTTTTTTTTACCTCTTCACCAATTTTTTTAAAAAAGTCAGGATGCTTTTCCATCAGAGCAAGCATGCGCTCACGCTCCGCCTCCGGCACGTCCTTCATCTTCACCTTAAGCGCTTGTTTGAGTAAGAAGCTTTTGAATACTCCCATTATTTTATGGTGAGCGTAGTCGAACTACTTCTTTTTTTCTTTCTTTGGTTTCTTTTTTTCTTTCTTCTGCGGGTTATTACCTTTCGCCATAAATTTTATTTATCAATTACTAATGTCTTTAGTATAACAGAGAGTTTGGAGTGCAGCGAGGTCAGTCGGTGTCAAACTTTCGGCTTCGCCTTCATTTAAGTGGTACATGATGGCTTTCGGATCGCTATTGTGGTCAAGCCCTAGTGCGTGACCCAACTCATGCGCCAATATGCGCACCAGTTTATCTCGACTACTGAATTCAAAGATATCGATACTCTGCCCACCCTCGTCCTGTGTATAGAGACCACCAGTAAACGTCTCTCCCCGAGAAGCACCGATTACATTATACTTTTCGACGTTCAGATTTAATATTTGTGCTAGACGGTTCAGGGTCCGTACAAGATTGTTTAGGACACGTGCTTTTTCGTTAAGTTGTGTCTCTAAACTCTTCAATTCTTCAATTGCTTTCTCTAGCGTATTTCTTTCTACCTCCAATGCTTCAAATTGTTTTTTAGATGTCCTTGGACCAGCGTTCCAATCTTCAACCATTCGCTGGTAGGATAAATTTCTCTCATCGAAAGTTGAAGCGAGAGCATCGTAAGCACTTTTAGCATCGTCGTAGTCTTTTTTAAGGACAATATAATTACTCTGGAGCGCTTTGTAGTTGGATTCACTTTCTTCGAGAGTATCTTCGAGACCCGATAGTGTACTTGTAACTTCCTGACGTTCGTCATAAATCAGATTAACGGAGAGTTCTCTGGTTTCCGGCGAATAGATGAAAAGATTTTTACTAACTGGCTTTTCCCAAATATTTTCGGCTTCGGTAAGCGCACTTAAAAAATCCTTTTGGGTGATATTGAATCTCCTATCGAAAGTCCCGATAGTATAAGCAATTGGCTTTTCACATGGGACGGGTGTCTTAGTGAAGGTAGGGTAAATCCATGCGCCCAAAACTCCAACAAATACGAGAACAACAAGTGTATTAAGTATTACTCTCCAAGACATATCAAAAATCTATTTTAGCACCAATACCCAAAATCCTCTCTATTCTCCGATTCGAACGAATTGGAGATATGCAGGGGCTGAGCTAGAGACTAATCTCGAAAATCTTAAGTTTGGAAGTTCGACCTGAAACTAGATCTTGTGGATAACTTTCGGTTAACATTCGGTATAATAACTGTATGTTAACTAGTTCCAAAAAGAGAGTTCTTGATTTTATAAATTCCTATACAAAAAAGAGGGAGGTCTCCCCCTCGTTGGAAGATATTCGTAAGGGATTACGACTTAAATCTGTATCTACCATTCACCAGCATGTAAAAGAATTAGAGGAACATGGGTATTTGAGAAAGGAAAGTAAGCGCCATCGTTCTATAGAGATATCTACACGTAAGGATATGGTCCAAGTTCCTCTCCTAGGAACCATCGCCGCTGGGCAACCAATAGAGGCTATAGAAATCTCTGATGAAACTATTACTATAGCGAAAGATGAAATCGGAAAGCAGGGTAAACACTATGCTTTGCGTGTTCAAGGTAGCAGTATGATTGATGAGGGTATTTTTGATGGTGATATTGTTGTAATTCGCAAACAGGATGTGGCGGAAAATGGACAAACAGTCGTCGCCGTCATTGATGATGACGAAGCAACACTTAAAAAACTATATCGTGAAAATGGAAAATTTAGACTTCAACCAGCAAATCCGACGCTGTTCCCCATTTATCGAGATGTAGTGCAAGTACGAGGTGTTGTAGTTAAGATTGTTCGTAATCTTGAATCACAGCGAGATCAAGAACAATCAAGAGACGAGAAATATGTCCGTAAAATAGATTACTCATGGGACTACAGGGGTGAAAAGACAAAATCATATACACACGGAATACATACTTATCCGGCCATGTTTATTCCGCAAGTCGGGCGAAGATTGTTAGAAACTTATAGTAAAGAGGGTGATATAATTTGCGATATTTTCTGTGGTTCTGGTTCAGCTTTAGTCGAAAGTAGATTGATAGGAAGAAATGCTTATGGCATTGATCTTAATCCTTTAGCTATTTTTCTCGCCAAAGCAAAAACAGCCCCGATCAATCCTCAAAAATTAACAAGAGGGTATCTCACTTTACTTGATAGGGTAGAAAAAATTAAAGATAAAGAAATAAAACGACCAGATTTTAAGAATATTGATTTTTGGTTCAAAGATAAAGTAATCATTAAGCTTGCAAAACTAAAGAAAGCTATACGAGAAATCAAAGACGAGACTATTCAGAACTTCTTGATGGTCGCGTTTAGTGAGACGGTTCGATATTCCTCAAATACAAAGACTGGGGAATTTAAATTGGTACGTGTTAAAGGAGAAAAGCTAGAAAAACACGACCCTGATGTTATCGGTATATTTCGCAAACACGCAGAAAAAAATATAGCCGGAATGACTGAATTTTACAAAGATGCAAAAAGGGACTCTTGGACAAAGATAATCTATGGTGATTCGTCAAAAGATAATGGGATTAAAACGAATTCTATTGATTGCATTATCACTTCTCCACCCTACGGTGATAGCCGTACAACTGTTGCTTATGGCCAATTTTCTCGCCTCTCGGCACAATGGATTGATGTATTTGATGATCCAAATGACGCTTCTGGCGTAGATAATGATCTTCTTGGTGGTAGGGCTACTAAAAATTTAATTCATACACTTTCATCTGGTTACCTCAAAGAATCATTAGAAAAAATTACGAAGCAAGACGAAGAAAGGGCAAAAGATGTATTAAGCTTTAATCTCGGATTGAATGAATGTTTGAAGCAGGCTCATAGAATCCTTAAACCAGGAAAGTATTTTTGCCTTGTTGTTGGTAATAGACTTGTCAAACAAGTAAGAATTCCTACCGATTTTATTATTGCCGAATTAGCAGAAAAAATAGGATTTACTTGCGAAGATATAATAGTCCGAAATATCCCCGGTAAAAGAATGCCAATCAAAAACTCCCCAACAAACATTGTCGGCGCTTTAGAGGAAACAATGAATAAAGAAAGTATCGTTGTATTGAGAAAAAACTAGATAAGCCGACGATATACTTTGAAAATATTCGGCAATGCTGTTTTCTTGACTCTAAATGCAGAACCGTGATCATGCGGTCTACCGTCGGGGTACCGACCGATACGTATATCATAAAATAAGTTCTTTAGAAATTTATTAAAATTACCCACCTTTAGGATATAGGCTTCCTTGTAATGAAATCTTTCTTTCCCCTCTCCATCTTTCTGAGAAGTCGCAAGCGCTATTATAACTCCATTTCCAACCTTTCGGTCAAAAAGTTTTCTTAATTTATCCTTATCATAAGAAAATATATACTTGCCTTTCTTCAAAATACTGAGCTTTTGTTTAATGTTTTTTAATCTAAAACCTTGCTTGTTTGAGCGTCCCGATGTAATCGTCTGATGCAAGACATAAAGTCCATCTTTCTCTCTCGGGTATCCGAACTTATCCAAGACTTTTGAATTCAAAACGTCATCGGGCTTTTTCGTAAATAAGGTGATCAAAGAAGCGCTTTCTAGGCGCCGAGATTTAAGCTCAAGTTTCCCAAAATCTGGCAAAGCAATATTGTTTTCCTTAAGGTTTAGGTAGCTTTCAAGAGTTTTACCAATTCCTGTATTATGCTTGCGCAACGACTTAATCCACCCCTTTTTCGAGAGTTCTTGAAGTGCTTTCTTAATTTGGATTAATGTTCGTCTTTGCATATTACTTTTGTCCAAGAATCCTTATTCTACTTCGGTTCAAACTTGAAAAATCAAGTGACAATTATGGGATTCGAGCTTTATCAAAACTTTATCATTTTTAGCTCCTTATAGCGAAAACAGGTGATCATGTGGTCATTGACCATGCCAACAGCTTGCATGTGAGCATAGATGACAGTCGGGCCGAGAAACTTGAAGCCGCGCTTTTTTAGATCTTTAGATAAAGCTTCTGCTTCTTTAGTGTATTCTGGTATATCATCTAGACTCTGGCGTTTACCATTAATTGGTCTATTTTTAACAAAACTCCACATATACTTGCTGAAAGTGCCGAATTCTTTTTGGATTTCTAAAAATCTCTTAGCATTATTGATAGTGGCTTCTATCTTTAGCCGATTTCTGATGATACTAGGATTTTTGAGAAGCTTTGCAACATATCGCCTACCAAATTTTGCCACCTGAAGTGGATCGAACCGGGCGAAAGCGTGTCTATAACCTTCCCTCTTGCGCAAGACTATGAGCCAAGAAAGTCCAGCTTGGGCACTCTCAAGAGTGAGGAATTCAAAAATCTTCCTGTCGTTCCTGACTGGTCTGCCCCACTCTGTATCGTGATACTTGAGCATGAGAGGGTCAGCTTTGGGCCACTGACAGGTCTTGTCCATAGACAAATTATCTATGGTATACTCCTAGAGTCAAGTCTATTAGATAATTAATTATATTAAATTTATGGTCAGAATAGCTAATCCAGCCCTTATGAAGCCGATGAACCTGACACCAGAACTCGAGGTCATTGTCGGCAAAGGCCCAATGCCCCGAGGACAGGTAGTCAAGCAAATGTGGGTATATATCAAAAAAAATAATCTTCAGAATCCTTCGAATAAAAGAAATATCATAGCCGATGACAAGCTCAAGCCAATCTTCGGAGGTAAAAGTGAGGTCACGATGTTTGAGATGACGAAACTCGTCTCGGGCCATCTGAAATAAAAAAGAAACCCAGCGGCGCGGGGTCATGAGCTAGGATCGGACCAACTCCAGGAGACCATCCACCCTGAACGGCTTCTGCAGAAAGGTAACGCCACACTTGGCGCACACCTCACTGAGTGGTGTCAGATCCCTATCCGAGACAACGCGACCTCCGCTCATGAGTATAAAGCGGATACCAGATGTCGTGGCGTTACCTTTGCAACGTTGCATCAGTTCGACCCCACTCATCCCCGGCATGTCTTTGTCAGAGATTATGAGCTCGTACTTCTCACCCTCAAGCTCGAGGACATGCAAGGCATCCTCTGCATCGCAAACCGCCAACACCACAAAGCCGGCGATTTCAAGAACGTCTTTAACCAACATCCTCATCCCAGGATCATCATCCACCACAAGCGCCCACTTTGGCACGGTAAGCCCCCTTTCAGGTTTTTGGGAAGTCGGTATTACAACAAGTCTATCTACTAATATACTACAGTTACTCGTCAAAGTCAAACCACCTACTCCGAAACCCACTTCTCCTCACCCCATTTCACAGTTTTAGATTTAAAAATATCGGAGAGAACCCGACCAACCTTTCGCGCCAGTTCTGTATTATCTTTTGTCTCATTACACATATGCACATCTATCGTCACATGACGAGCATCGAGATAAGCACTCACAGTCACATGAGATTCTTGCAAAACCGCGACCCATGTGACTGTGTCATCAGAAAAAGTTTTATAATATTGCCCAAGGACTACCACTTCAACCGTTCCGATCGATTTTTCTAAATTATTTAACACACCGTCTTTGACAGTGAGAGGCCCATCACATTTATTTAGATTAATAGCAATGCGAATTCCAGATGCCATAATAAAAAGTATATGCTATTGTGAAAAATAAAATAGGTGTGGATAACATTTTAAAATGTTAAAATGTGGTTATGCGAAAAATTATTCTCAAAGAAGGTCCATTAGTTTTTCTAAGAAACGTTCTAGTAATGGAAACTGTAGCCGCTATCTTTCTCTTTGCCTTATCCTTTCTTGAGAACTACGAAATGCTCTTTAGAAACTGGGGGCTGACAAAATTCGTTCGTTACGACATATTTCTCATCGTGGCCTTTTCTGCGTTTCAATTAATCTATGTTTCCCTACTCTTCCTTGATTGGTACTTCGCTCATTTTGAAATAACTGAGAAAGAACTAACAAAAAAATCTGGGTTACTCTTCCGCCACCGAAGATCAGTAAGTCTTTCTGACGTCGTCTCAATTGAAACATATTACTCCCCCCTCGGTCGCATGATGCGACACGCCACCATCATCATCCACCACGCCACCGGCAGAAATACCAAAATAAAAAATGTCTTAAACGCAGATGAGTATGTGCATGTCATAAAGCAAATGTCACATAATTCTTCGGACCAACTTCCCACGCATGATATTTCTTTCTTGCTAAAACAAGGAGAGGGGCTCATGACAGAGTTCAAAGAAACTCTTCGTTACAACAAACGGGAGAGAAAGGTGAACAAAGAAATGGAGCGAGTGGTCATGAAAACGATCGTGGCCTTCCTCAATGCTAAGGGTGGTACTCTAGTCATCGGCGTGGATGATGATGGAAAAGTGGTTGGGCTTGAAGATGATTACCAAACTTTACCCAAAAAGAGTCACGATGGATTTGAGAATCATTTAAATATGCTTATGAGAACTGCAATCGGGATGCCATTTTTGAAATATGTAGTGGTAAAATTTGAAAAGATAGAAGATAAAGAAGTCTGTATAGTTAACGTGGGAGAAAGTCATAGGCCAGCATATCTTCGCAGTAACAATCAACAGGAAGATTTCTTTGTCCGCGTAGGCAACTCAACCCAACCATTTTCCATGAGCGAAACGGAGGAATATATCAAGACAAGGTGGAAATAATAACTGGATAATATAGTTGCAAAATTGGCAAAAACATTTAGAATTTCATAATTGCGAATACACGAAAACAGAGGTGGGCCCTTAGCTCATCTGGCTAGAGCGCCTCATTTGCAATGAGGAGGTGGCAGGTTCGAGTCCTGTAGGGTCCACCTTTGTTTTCGACACAAGGCAAACTTGAATTCTCTGGTTATTTATAGTACAATGGTGGCAGAATTGAGAAGTTGGAGTTAACAAAGTAGCGAGAGAAAAGGAGAGAGTCATGAAGAAGGTTGTCTCGGTAGTGTTACTAGTTACGGTACTGTTGTTTGTCCTTGCGCCACCACAACAGCCGGCCGAGGCCAATGGTGGTGCCGCCCTGGCGGTTTTTTGGGGAATCTTCGGGGGGGCTCTACTGGGAGCGATGTTGAGCAGACCCTACGTGGCGTACTCGTATCCATATTATTACGAGTACCCACCGATAGTTTATTACTCTCTACCTCCATTGGTAGAGCAGACACAGCCAGTGGTGGTGTACTACCAGACTGGCCGGTACGTGCTGTATGGGGACGGGATCAATGTCGCCTACCAGTGGGTTTGGTTCCCTAATCCGCCCACTACGTCCCCGGCACTGCCGCCGCCTTCCTCCCCTTCGGCCTCTCCGTACGGACAATGATGTGCGCCTCCCCGAGCGCCACGCCGACTTGAAGTCGGCGTGGCGCTCTTCTATTTTCAAGTTGACATATACTTATTTTTATAGCAACATATAATTCAGACTTGATCGAACAGTGACTTTTATTGAAAGGAGGACAGCAAGTGAAAAAGGGGCGACCAAACAATCTGGGACGGAAGATCCGTACGCAGAGAAAAAAACTAGGAATGAATGGCTCCAAACTGGCACGAAGACTTGGTGTCTCAAGGCAATATGTCAGTCTCATAGAGCTCGGGCAAAGCCCACTCTGTCATAGCCCGATTATCAGGCAACTTGCTCGAGTCCTCAAGTTGGATACTTCTGTGCTGACAAGTGCAAGACCAAGAAGGAAACTCTTCCAACCTGTCAGGGGAAAGCCACTAGGCACGTTCCTGACAAGGAAGCGAGTAATCCTCGGCCTGAACCAGGAGGAAATCGCGAAGAGAGCCAATATCGACAGAACGACCTTACAGGGAGCAGAGGCCGGCACAACTAATCCTCTTGCTGAGACTTTGAGCAAACTCTGCCGCACACTCGAATGTGAAGTACCATTCGGGCTCGCTCGGTGACCGCAAACAAGATCAGAAACTTTTTCAAGGCCCGCAATTATGGAGGTATTGCGGGCTCTTCGTTTATAAAAATAAGGCGCCCGCCCCGACTCTGTCGGGGCGGGCGTGTTGCATCCTATCCTACTTTGTAGCTTTGTGCTGTCGTTTTACAAACTCTCGCCAACATTTCGTGAGGACCGCAAACTCGTAGTCCGCACTGGAACTTTCTGGATCGATGATACTGAAACCGAGCTCCACGCTTCGGTGAGGCCTAATTCCAAGCTCGCAGAGTCCAATACTGTAATGGTCAAACAACTGCCCGAGGATATCTTCGTTCGGGCTGGCCATGTCGAGTGTCTCGATGTCAACGAGTTCACGCCATTCCAAACCACGCTTTTCATCGAGAAGCGCGGCTCCTGCCTGAATCCGCTTCCTCACTGGTGGAAGGGACTTGAAGACCGAAGAAAACCCCAGCCCAAGAGGTAGTTGCTGCGGCTCCATCATCCCCTCTCTTTCTGTTATGAGATTTACAGATAACTAAGGTTGTCCCCAAAAAACATTTCTGCTCAAGACTATATCACATCGCCAGTTTCAAAATGTGATCTACAAAGTCACGAGGCCGCCAACCTGTGGATAAAAGCGAGCTAAGAGCCGAGGAATCCTCATGAAGTGGGGGTAGCGAGTTAGTTGCCAAAATATAAATATTTCTTTTCGGAGAGATGACGAAATTAGAACTAGAATAATGACGAAGGCCAAGTATTTCGTGTGCAAGTTTCGCCATCTCTTCTATCTTTTTGTTTTCTTCTGCCTTCAATTTCAATTTTGATTTGTTCGACGGTATTAGAGCATAAATTCTTTCTCCTCTTGCCTCTTCTATGACAAGACAGGACACTTCCTCACCCTTGATAGACTCCTCGACTATCACCCGTGGCGAATGATTGAGTGTTTCTTTTACTATTTTCTTTAGCCCATTAAACGTATACGCCATGGAGACACCCAGAGACCCGCTTGTGTTTGCAGGTTTAACTATCATTGGCGAAAGATAGGTTTTGAAAATGGCAATCAGTCGCTCATCGTTAAAATCTTCTTTAGTTATAAGTTCATGCGCCGGAGTAAGAAGCGCGTAACGATTATATAGGCGCTTAGACATATCTTTATTCATAGCAAGAGCGGAAGGAACGACGCCTGAACCAGTGAAAGAAATTTGTAAACTCTCGAGTACTCTCCCGATCTGACCATCTTCGCCATATGAACCATGGAGTGCATTCCAGACTACATCTATGTATGCAAGAGCTTGATGAGGTTCTTGCACTAATCCTTCGCGATGCCATTCACCTTCCTTGGAAATAAATATATCCAGCGGTTCATAAACATCTTCCATTTCTCGCAAAGTTGAAAGTACATATTTACCAGTCTTGAGCGAATCGAAATAGCCGTTAGATGCGCCTCCGCGTAGGACCGCCACTTTGATCTTCGAAGATAGATTCATCTTTAAATTATACCCTGAATCCTTTTCCCCGTAACTTCCGGTGATAGCCGATAGCAAAGCGATGCGCTTCAGAATTAGCTAGAAGAATCTCCTTGTCCGAAGCTCGGCTTAGGACATTTTTGCCACCGATAATTTCTCGAGCTTTATGCCTCTCATCTTTGACCACAGATACCACAGTAATACCCAGACCCATATTCTTGAGAATTTCTTTAGTAGCATTTATCTGCCCCTTTCCCCCATCTACAACGATAAGACCAGGGAATCTCCACTCCCGATGAGCTAACCTTCTAGTGAGTACTTCTTTCAGGTTGGCTGTATCATTATTTTTACTGACACGAATTTTAAATTTTCTGTACTGATGTTTAGCCAGTTCTCCATTTTCAACGACTGTCATTACTCCTACTGCATTTTTACCAGACAAGTGGGCTATGTCATAGGCCTCGATTCTGAAAAAGCTGTCATAAGCAGCTTTCTCAACATCTTGCCTGATAAGAGCTATGTCTTGAATATGATCCAAAGCAAAAATTTGCTTTTTGATTTTATCTGCATTTTCAAATTCCTGATTTTTTACAAATAACTTCATCTCTTTCTCAAGAGATTTAATAAGCCGAGGTTTCTTGGCTTCGAAGAAAAGTTTAAGATGCTGAATAATTTTCCTATAATCTTTTTTTGAAATCCTTCCGGCACATGGTCCGGGACAGAGGCCAATCTGGGCGTTAAAACACGGTTTGTTTTTCCCAATCCGGCATTTATCATCACGATACGGAAAAATTTTTCGGATAATCCTTAGGGCCTCTTTCAACTCTGCACCATGAGGAAACGGTCCGTAAGTACCTGACCCGCGAGTAATTAATAACTTTGGAAAATCCTCTCTAGTGAGAGAGACATAGTTATAACTTTTATCATCTTTTTCTTTAGAATTATAAAAGGGTTGATGCTTTTTAATCTCACTCGCCTCAAGAATCAGAGCTTCAAGAACCGAGTCTGTTTCTACGCACTTAATCTTTTTTGCTTCTTCAAGCATCTTGGCTATGAGAGGACTTCTAGTCAGAAGGATATCGCAAGAAAAATAACTCTTGACCCTATCTTTAATACTCGTTGCCTTACCTATGTAAAGGATTTTCTTTCCTCTCTTAAAGAAATAAACCCCCGGCGTGTCGGGTAAGGCACATTTCTTTAGGTCTTGACTTTTCATTATATATACTATATACTACTCACAGACGATCACAAGGAGGAGCACACCATGATCTTTGGGACCCAGAAGGCTGAGCGGTTCAAACCTTCGGCTGCTGAAGAAGTTTCCCTGGCCGAGCTGGAGGGCGTGGAGGCCCTCAAGGAACTCGAAGATTTTTTCGCCATGGAGGACAGTGAGCGGGAGGATCTAGACGATACGATTGAGTCATACCCTCTCCCGTTCGACGACGAAAGGTACGATCCCCGACACATAAAGCAATTCTGACGACCCGGGCTAACATAGCCGGGTCGTTTACTTTTTACGTAGTGCTTTCCTTAAATATTTACCCGTGTGCGTATCAGTGTTCGCTACTTCTTCTGGTGTGCCTTGGGCTACAAGCTTTCCACCATCGTCTCCGGCGTCAGGGCCAATGTCGAGCACATGATCAGCACTTTTTATAAAGTCAAGATTGTGTTCGATAACCACAACCGTGTTTCCTTTGTCCACCAACTTTTGAAGAATCTCAATCAATTTTTTGACATCTTCGTAATGGAGACCAATAGTTGGCTCATCTAGAAGATAAATAGTTTTCTGCAAGTGAGGACGGTAAAGTTCAGAAGCAATTTTGACCCTCTGCGCTTCTCCTCCAGAGAGAGTAGTCGCCGACTGACCAAGAGCTAGGTAACCAAGTCCAACATCATTTAAGCTTTTTAACCTATCAGAAATAGCGGGGATATCTTCAAAGAATTTCAGCGCTTCTTCTATAGTCATCTCAAGAACGTCAAATATATTCTTTTTATTGTATTTGATCTCGAGAGTTTCTTTCATAAATCTTTTACCAAGACAGACATCACACGGTACATAAACCGTCGGTAAAAAGTGCATCTCCACTTCTATCATGCCGTTA
>Ga0209542_10016559_pt1 | contig 12215 bp, 15 predicted proteins | sample RifCSPhighO2_01_FD_184028 | JGI IMG/M metagenome (GOLD analysis project Ga0209542, IMG submission 184028) | Soil microbial communities from Rifle, Colorado - Rifle CSP2_plank highO2_0.1 (SPAdes) (version 2) | ecosystem: Environmental > Terrestrial > Deep subsurface > Rock core/Sediment ...
CCAGAAAAACAAAGGTTTTTTGCGCGCGTCATTTTCTGCCCTTTCATCGAGGGTTATTTATTTTTTTTCTAACTATTGATAAGCATTCATGAATAAAAAAAACTTTGTTTTTCTGGTAGTGGGGATTGTCGTGCTCGGAGTCATCGGCTGGATTGCATGGCCCGATGATAAAAACGGCGTGACAGCGGGAGATTCGGCAGACGCGGTCGTCCAGGGCGCGCTTGATTCTGATGAGAAAGCATATGACTTCGGCACGATCTCAATGGCCGCGGGGAATGTCCGGCATACGTTTGCGATTCAGAACAAAGGCGAGGGGTCTGTCGCAATCTCAAAGGTATTTACTTCTTGCATGTGCACCGAAGCAACGTTCATCCGCGGTGATGTTCGCGCGGGACCGTTCGGCATGCCCGGACACGGGTCTGTTCCGTCAATCAATGAATCGCTTGCGCCGGGCGAAAAAGCGGAAATCGAAGTGGTTTTTGATCCTGCGGCGCACGGCCCGTCAGGACTCGGGAGGGTTGAGCGCGTCATCTTCATAGAAAAAGCCGGCGAGCGAAAGCCGTTCGAGTTGAGATTTGTCGCGACTGTCACGCCGTAAAAACCATGAATAAGAAATTTATACTTGGTATCGGAGTTGCGGCGGCGGCAATCGGTTTTGCGGCGTTTCTCGGCGCCGGAGGCGCGGGTTCAAAAATACTGTGGGAGATTTCAAATAACGGAACGTGGCTCTTGCCGCTCGTGATTGTCTCGGCCGCGATCGACAGCATCAACCCATGCGCGTTTTCGGTGCTTCTTCTTACCATCGCATTCCTTACGGCGCTCGGCGCAACACGCGGAAAGATTCTTCGTATCGGCGGGAGTTTCATTGCGGGGATTTCCCTCGTATACATTCTGATCGGCCTCGGGCTTCTTCAAGCGCTCCATCTCTTCAATACTCCGCATTTCGTCGGCAAGGTTGCGGCGCTGGTTCTCGTTGCGTTTGGAGCAATAAATCTTCTCAATGAGTTCTTTCCTTCATTCCCGATTAAATTCCGCATCCCTTCTTTTGTCCACCGCCCGATGGCAACGCTCATGGAAAAGGGATCTGCGCCTGCCGTGTTTGTTCTCGGCGGGCTTGTGGGGCTTTGCGAATTTCCCTGCACCGGCGGGCCGTATCTCATGATTCTCGGGCTTCTCCATGACAGTGCGACCTATGTGAAAGGGTTCGGGTATCTTCTCCTCTATAACGCCATCTTCATCCTGCCGCTTTTCCTCGTGCTTCTTATTGCAAGCGCGGGCCCGTTTCTTGAGAAAATTCGGAAGTGGCAAAAAGATGAGAGGCCTCTCATGCGTTTCGGAGCCGCGGTTGCGATGATCACTCTCGGATTATTTGTTTTTCTTTTCTTCTAGCTATGGAACTGCTTTATGCGCTCGCTTCAATCGCTGTTATTACGGCGGTAGCGGGCGCCGCAAAAAAGTTTTTCCCTTTTTCGGTATGCCCGATCTGCGCCGGAGTTTTCGGCACGTGGCTTTGGATGCTTGTGAGTGAGTATCTCGGGGTTTTTTCGGGAGAGAGTTGGAAGATTATTACGGCGATTCTTATGGGCGGGTCAGCGGTCGGTATCGCTTACGGACTCGAAAAACGGCTATCCGCCGCAGCTTCGCCGTTTTTGTGGAAAGCGCTTTCGATTCCAGCAGGGTTTGCGATGGTGTACAGTTTGGTTACCTCAATGATATGGGGGGTTTTACTCTCGGCGGCATTTCTCGCATTTCTCGCGTTCTGGTTTTTTGTCTTGAAGCGCGGCAGCGCGTTGGGTGATGAGCCGCAAAACAAAGAGAAGTGGAAAGTCGAAGAATTAAAAAAGAAGTTAAAGGATTGCTGTTAGGGTGGCATCCGCTATCCGCGCGGATTTTATCCGTATCAGCGTATAAAAATCATGGAACATTTATGGAATGATGATCACAAAGAATCGCCGTCTAAATCAAAAGAATGGCAGCTTGTTGTCTCAAGCGCTATCGTGGCGTCAGCGCTCGTTATTTCTTCGGTTGTTTATTCATTCGGCGCGCGAATCGGCGCGGAACGGATCGCAAAATCACCGCCCGCTGCACCGGCCAGTGATCTCGCAGAAAAAGTTTTGCCCGCGCGCGGAGTTCTCCTTCCGGTAAGTTTTGGAGAGTTGGGGATTGAAATGGCGCGTGCGGGCGTAGTCGATGCTGATGCATTCCGAGCGCTCTATCGCGGCCGGGGCGGCCTTGGAGAAGAGGAAGATATTTTTGAGCGCGCCCGCGATAGCGCTGTAGTGATGACGCAGGAGAATTCGGGTATGTGGCTGAATCTCTTTTGGGCGCTTGGGCTCGGCAACAAAAACAGGATTTTGGAAAGTGGGCCCATGGCTGACGCGCGCTACGGCGGCACGGAGAATTTCGCTTCGACCGCGGGGTGGACACTTGCAGAGGGAAGCGCCATGGATCACTACAGCCGCCATCAATTTATGGTTTTAACGCTCCAAGAGCAGGAAAAAGTCGAGCGCGTGAGCAAAAATATTTTCCGGCCCTGCTGCGGCAATTCGACCTATTTTCCTGATTGCAATCACGGCATGGCGATGCTCGGGCTTTTGGAGCTCATGGCGTCCCAAGGCGTTTCTGAAGAGGAAATGTATCGCGCGGCTCTCAAAGTGAATTCATACTGGTTTCCGGATACCTATCTCACTATCGCTCAATATTTGAGCGCGAAAGGCGTTGACTGGCAAGACACAGACCCGAAAGAAATTCTGGGCGCGGGTTTCTCAAGTATTTCCGGATACCGCCGCGTTCTCGAAAGTGTTGATGAAAAAAGACAGTCCCAGGGATCTGGCTGCGGGATTGAGGCCGCGCCCCAGCCGCAAAATCAGCAAGAAAGCGGAAGCGGTTGTGGAATATAAAGTATCCTAAAGAAAGGTCGCAATCGAATGTATATTATATATGTAACCGGAGAATGATAAATATATGAGGAAATTATCACTCAAGAAATATGGTTGGAAGTGCGCGCTTGGCGCAGAGGTTGCCTACGGCATCTGCCTTGCAGGCGGACTGTTGCCGCTTCGGAGCGCGAAAGGCATCGAACTGCATCACGAACTCTTTGAGACACTCCCCGGGTTTGCGTGGATAAGTTTCGGAAGCGTTGTTCTTGGCGCAGTCTATGTGTTCGCATTCGCTTGGGCTTTCGCCTCTTATTTCGTTTGGATGCATAACTCCAGCCTGGTCGGGGAATAAACAGCATGTCTGATACAATCTACTTGCGATCTTTTTTGTACGGAATAGCGGCAAGCGCAATTCTGCTCGGCGTGTATTTTGGGGTGCTTACGCTCGTCTCCGGCTGGAGTTTCGCGCAAAACGAGTTTACCTCCTTTTGGTATTTCATCGTGAGTCTTGCAGTCGGCTTCGGGATTCAGATCGGCCTCTATACATACCTGAAAGAACTTATCAAAGGAGGACAAGGAAGCGGCAAGATTCTGGGCCTGACCGCGACGACGTCAACCGCAACAATGATTTCCTGCTGCACTCACTACCTCGCAAATCTTCTTCCGATTCTCGGCGTTGCGGGAGTTGTCACATTTGTCACCCAGTATCAGCGAGAGCTTTTTTGGGTCGGACTCTTGTTTAATCTCGGAGGGATCGCGTATATGGCGCATAGGATTTTTTCATTTCGGCGTTTATCTCTATGAAGTATCTGCTGTCTATGGGCATTCTTTTGGCTGCGGTGTTTTTGACTTATTTCATGGTTTTTACCGGAAAGGGAGAGTCCGTGAAAAACGGAGAGCAATCCGAAGAGCAGAAGAGCGAGGTTGAACAAAAACAATGGGAAACGAAAATCAGTGAAGTGCCGCCGGTTACGATTGAAATTACTCCTGTCGAGTTCGGGCCCGCCGCGAGCCAATGGAAATTCAATGTTATTTTCACCACTCATTCAGGGAGTTTGGATTTTGATCCGATGCAAGCCGCATTTATTGTTGATGACAGCGGCAGTGTCTCGCGGCCGATTGCATGGCAAGGCCCTGGATCGGGAGGCCACCACCGTGAAGGAGCGCTTCTCTTTAATGCGCCGAATCCCGCGCCGGCGTATGTGGAATTAAAAATAAAAGATGTCGGCGGAGTTCCCGAACGGCTATTCAAATGGGACATACGATAATATGAATCACCATAATCACAATGCGCATATCGAAGGAGCGCGCGAGGCGGTCTATACCTGCCCGATGCATCCGGAGATACGGCAGGAGAAGCCGGGCATGTGTTCCGAATGCGGCATGAATCTTGTCCCGGCAAAGCAAAAAACAAAAATAGCAGGCCGTGAGGAGCACGATAAGCACGCCGGTCATCATACCGAGGCGTTTCTCAAAAAGTTTTGGGTCGTTCTCATCCTTACGCTTCCCATACTCGGATACTCGGAGATATTCGAGATCGTCTTTGGATTCCGATTGCCGCAATTTCCATATGCAGGGCATCTCGTGTTCGTCCTCGGCTCTGTCATCTTTTTTTACGGAGGATGGGTATTTATTGCAAGTTCGTATCGGGAACTGAAAGCGCGGCTTCCCGGAATGATGACGTTAATTGCGCTTGCGATTACCGCGGCCTACTCATTTAGCGTGTTCCAAACGCTTCGGGGGTCTTTGCACAATTTGTTTTGGGAGCTTGCGACGCTTATCGCGGTGATGCTTTTAGGCCATTGGATCGAGATGCGCGCAGTTCAAGGCGCAAAAGGGGCTCTCAAGGAGCTTGCGAAATTGCTTCCCGATACCGCGGAAGTCATGCGCGGCAATACGGCACAGATAATTCCGCTCGCGGATCTTGTGGTTGGAGATATCGTACTGGTAAAACCCGGCGGTAAAGTGCCGGCTGACGGGCGCGTTGCCGAAGGCCGTTCGGAACTCAACGAATCCATTATCACGGGAGAATCAAAACCCGTTTCGAAAATTGTTGATAGCGAGGTCATAGCCGGATCAATAAATGGGGACGGAAGCCTCAAGATAGAAGTAACAAAAATCGGCGAGCATACGTTTCTTGCCGGCGTGATGCGGCTTGTCGCAGAAGCAGAGGCGTCTAAATCGCGGCTCCAGATGCTTTCTGACCGCGCCGCGTTCTATCTTACGGTGCTCGCGGTTCTCGCGGGAGGCATTACGTTTGCGGCGTGGCTTTTTCTGGGAGCCGGAATTGTTTTTTCCATTGAGCGGCTTGTCGCGGTGCTTGTGATCGCCTGCCCCCATGCGCTTGGCCTCGCCATTCCGTTGGTAGCTTCCATTTCTACTACAATGGCCGCGCGAAACGGCCTTTTGATCCGCAGGCGCCTTTCTCTTGAAGCCGCCCGGAATGTGAGCGTTGTTTTGTTTGATAAGACAGGGACGCTTACGAAAGGTGAATTCGGGGTGGACGTTATTATTCCTAAAAGCGGCAGAAGCGAGACAGAAGTGCTCGAGATAGCCGCTTCAATAAATCTTCATTCGGAGCATCCGCTTGCGCGCGCTATGGCCGCGGAGGCGCGGAAACGCAAGCTTGAACTTGCCGAAGCGAAAAATATCGAGCGTATCGCGGCGGGCGGCATCAAAGGCGTGATCAACGGCAGAGAAGTTTTGGTCGGCAATGAAAGGTTGCTTGGCGAGTTCGCGATTCAGTTGGCGCCGGAATGTAAGGCCCGAGTCGACAGTCTTTCGCGGCAAGGCAAGACGGTAATTTATGTCGTTTTTGGGGGCGAGTTTGTCGGGAGTATTGCGCTTGCCGATCAAATCCGCGAAGAATCGCGCGAGGCCATCAGAGATCTCAAAGCGCTTGGCGTAAAAATTGCCATGGTAACCGGCGATTCCGAAGACGTCGCAAAGTGGGTTTCCGGGGAGCTCGGGGTGGATGAATATTTTGCAAAAGTTCTGCCGCACGAAAAATCTGAAAAAGTGAAGCTTCTTCAGTCAAAGGGAGAAAAAGTCGCGATGGTCGGAGACGGCGTGAACGACGCGCCTGCGCTCATGCAGGCAGACGTCGGCATTGCGATCGGCGCGGGCACGAATGTCGCTATTGAATCCGCCGGCATCATTTTGGTGCGGAGCGACCCTCGGGACATCGTGAAGATTATCCGTCTTTCCCGGATGACGTATGCAAAAATGATTCAAAATCTCTTTTGGGCGACCGGGTATAATATCGTAGCGCTTCCCATAGCCGCGGGGGTTCTCGCGTCAAAAGGAATTCTTCTCGATCCCGCCATTGCCGCGGTATTCATGTCGCTTTCGACCGTGATTGTCGCGGTAAACGCGGTGTTTCTCGGCAGACGTTCGCTCGCAAAAGAGTAGGCCTTGGATTCTTGCAATAATCGGCAAAATATTATATAATTTCACTTACTGTTTAATGCGGTTTTATTAGACGCGGGGTAGTCGCGTTTTTGCCTTTTTAATAACAAAAAATGTCACCGGTCACAAAAGTCCAGCAAGAACTTGAGCGCGGTGCGAACATCTCGATTATCAATCTGGTCGGCTCGCTTATCGAGCATGCCCAGCACGTGGGCGCTTCCGACATTCACATTGACCCGCTGGAGAATTCGATGCGGGTGCGGTTTCGGATTGACGGCGTACTGCATAACATGCACGCGCTCCCAAAAGGGATTCACAACGAAATTGTTTCCCGTATAAAAGTGCTCTCCGGGCTTCGGACGGATGAGCATAGCGCCGCGCAGGACGGCAGGTTCCGGTGCGCCATCGAAGGGACGCCGATTCCAATTGACGTTCGCGTGTCAATCGCGCCGACCTACTACGGCGAAAACGCCGTGCTGCGCCTTTTGTCCGATAAGGCGGAACAATTTTCGCTCGAGACGCTTGGGTTTTCGAAAAGCGATCGGGAAAAGGTTGCGCACGCCATAAAAAAACCGCACGGGATGATTCTTTCAACCGGCCCGACCGGCTCCGGCAAGACGACGACGCTCTATACCCTGATAAAAATGATCAATACTCCGGAGGTTTCGATTGTGACGATTGAGGACCCGATCGAGTATTCGATCGAAGGGATCGAGCAGATTCAGGTGAATCCCCGGACCGGCCTTACGTTTGCAAACGGGCTTCGTTCGATTCTCCGCCAAGATCCGAATATCATCATGGTGGGCGAGATCCGCGATTCAGAAACTGCCTCGATCGCCGTAAATACCGCGCTTACCGGGCATATGCTTCTTTCCACGCTCCATACGAATGATTCTGCGACAACGCTTCCGCGGCTTTTGGACCTCGGGATCGAATCGTATTTGATTGCGTCAACGGTTACGGTAGCGCTCGGCCAGCGGCTCGTCCGGAAAAATTGCAAAAAGTGCGCAAAGCCGAAAAAGCTTACGGACGCTGAAAAGAAGAGTCTTTCCGACGCGCTTCCGGAGCTCGACATGAAGGGCTCAAAATTCGCAAAAGGGGACGGATGCGAGGAGTGCTCGCGCACGGGGTTTAAGGGAAGAATCGGAGTAAATGAGGTTTTGGCAGTCGACGGCGAGGTGAGAGAGGCGATTTTGCGCAAATCCTCTGCGGCGGACATCCGAAAAATAGCGATAAAAAACGGCATGACGACAATGCTCCAAGACGGATTTGACAAGGCGTCCGGAGGACTTACTACGATAGAGGAGGTATTGCGCGTAGTCCATGAATAAAGTGCGGACATTTTTTCTCGGCCGGCTCTCGTTAAAAGAGCAAACGCTTTTTGCAAAGCGGCTTTCTTTTTTGATTACGGGCGGCATCCCGATCCTCGAGGGGCTTACGCTCCTTTCGCGCCAAGCGAAGACCCGCACGAAAAAAAAGATTTTTGAAAAAATTATTTTTGACGTCGCAAACGGACAGTTTTTGTCGACGAGCTTAGCGCAATTCAATAATATGTTCGGCGATTTTGCGATCAATCTGATCCGCGTGGGCGAGACGTCGGGGGTGCTCTCTCAGAATCTGAACTATCTCGCGGACGAGCTCAAAAAAAAGCAAATCCTCCGCCAAAAGGTGTTGAGCGCGCTAGTATATCCCGCGTTTATCACGGTGATGACGTTTGCGGTTGCCATTCTCCTCACGGCATACATTTTTCCGAAGATCATGCCGATATTCCAGAGCTTGCACGTAACACTTCCGATTACCACGCGGATTCTCATCTGGATGAGCGACGCGATCCGCAGCTACGGGTTCTATGCGGCCGGAGTGCTTCTCGCGGCGGGAATCGCTTTTGCCGTCTGCGTAAAAAAGATCGAGCTCTTTCACTATGCCGTTGACCGGACGCTCATCCGGCTCCCGATTGTCGGCCGCCTTATCCAGAGCTATAATATGGCGAATTTTACGCGAACACTCGGGCTTCTTTTAAAAAGCGGCATTTCGATTCTGCACGCGACAAAAATCGCGGCGGACACCCTCACAAACCGCGCCTACCGGAAAGAGGCGCGCACGGTGGAGCACGTGGTTTTGAAAGGGGGAAAAATTTCAAAACACCTTGAAAAAAGTCCGCGTCTTTTCCCGGACATGGCAACACAGATGATTTTGATCGGGGAGACGTCGGGGAAATTGCCGGAGACGCTTGTCTATCTTTCCGAGATGTACGAGCACGACGTGGAAGACATTACCAAAAATCTTTCAAGTTCTATCGAGCCGATTTTGATGGTCGTTATGGGCCTTATCGTCGGGTTTGTCGCAATTTCCGTAATTACACCGATCTATGATATTACGCAAAATCTTTCCAATAGCATCCGATAGGGGTTCACGAGGCGGTTTCACTTTGGTTGAAATCATTGTCGTCATGGGGCTTGTCATGCTCATTTTCGGCATCGGTTCTTATTTCGCGTTCGATAATTTCCAGCGCTATCTTTTTCGCAAAGAGCGGGATACCGCGATTGCGGTTTTGATGAAGGCGCGCTCCCGCGCGATGAATAATTTTTATGAAAAGTCGCATGGGGTCCATATTGGGTCAGACACTTTTACGCTTTTCCGCGGCTTGAATTACGGGGATGATCCGTCTACATATGAAGTAATCCCCGGAACAGCGGCTATTTCGAAATCGGGCGCGACGGATATTGTATTCGAGCAATTGAGCGGAAGACCTGCGGCCGCCGGAAACCTCACGCTTTCCTACGGCGCGTCAAACATAACTATTTCAATAAACAATGAAGGCAGGATCGATTGGTAGCGCACCCATATATAATGAAGGAAGCTCGACGATTGAGCTTATTATTTCATTTTCGGTCCTTATTTTGACGATGACCGCGGTTTTGTTGATTGCATTCGGGAATCAGTCAAATACTCTATACGCGGACTTGAATCAAGAAGCGCTCTATAAAGCGAATCGGGTCCTGGAAGATACCCGTGCAGACGCAAAAGGAAATTACCTTTCGGTGGTTACGGAATCCTATAGTCCGGAGACGATCTATTCTCTTTCGCGCGAAGTTATTGACCTGACGCCCTGCAAAAAGCGCGCGACCGCGCGCGTCACGTGGCAAACAGATGTCGGCCGTCCGCAGAAGGTCGAGCTTGCGAATGAGTTTGTAAACATAGCGGAAGCGCTTGCTTTGGGAGGGGATTGTGCCGACTCTCCGCCAAACGATGATTGGGATAGACCCGACAGTGCGGGAGATATAGATTTTATCCCAGGGGGGCAGGAAGGAACCGACGTAGATGCGGCCGTCATAAATGGCACGCGATACGCATTTACAACATCGAAGAAGAATCCTCCCACAGAACTCGATTTTTGGGCAGTGGACGTTACAGATAGCGAAAATCCTGTTTTTGCTATGCCTGGTCCTGATTACGGCATAAATACCGGTCCGGGATTAAATGCCGTCGATGTTGACCCTGATGGTAAAATCGCCTACGTGGCAAGCGATAATATTAATGAGCAGTTACAAGTAATCGATATATCAGACCCGACAAATCCGCAACTTTTACTTCCCTCAGTTACGCTTCCTGGAGTGGGAAATTCATATCCGCAAGGATGGAGTATATTTTACTACGATCATCATGTATTCATAGGTACAAGGGAAACGGCTGGAAATGAATTTCACGTTTTTGACGTAACCAATCCTTTGTTGCCCATTCATCGCGGAAGTATTGAGATTAACCATAACGTGAATGATATTTTTGTTCGCGACCAGACTATTGGAGGCGTTACCAAGCGCCTTGCGTTTCTTGCTGTTTCATCTTCGGCCATAAGTCCCGAGGTCATGATACTTAATATAGATATGTCTACTCTCCCGTATACAATTTCACCCTTCGGATCCGGATTTGACGCTCCTGGAGAAGAAGATGGGACGAGTATCTTCTTGTTAGGAAATACGATTTTCCTTGGCAGGGAATATCTAGCGTCCAGTAATCCTCAATTTTATACACTTGATGCATCCGATCTTTTTAACATAGATGAATTTGATTCATTAAACGTTGGTTTGACAAACAATACTGCAATTGTCGGTATCGCTGTATCAGGTAAATTTGCATTTCTTGCGACTACACGACAGACAGCCGGTTTCCAAGTATGGAATATTGAGGATCTAACGAACATAAAACCAACTTCCGCATGCAACATCTATAACTACTCAGAAAAGGCGACGGGAATTGATTACTTGGATAATCGAGTTTATATTTCGAATGAATCGAATGACGCTCTCCGCATTATCTGGGATCACCCGACACTCGCTTGCTAATGGCTAAACAAAGACATCAATTTGGGTTTTCTCTTCTCGAAACGCTCATCTATATCGCGCTTTTTTCCTTTATTCTTTCCGGGATTTTGGCGGGGACGTTTTATATGCTCGACAGCACCGAACGGACGCGAGCAAAATTGCTTCTTGAAGAAGAGGGGAATTTCCTTTTGCGAAAGATTACCTGGGCGCTTTCCGGGCTCGACACAATTCAAGTTCCTGCTTCTGGTAATTCGGGACCAATTCTTACGGTAATAAGAGTCGGGCTTCCGTTAGGAGAAAATCCGTTGACATTTAGCGAAAATGGCGGAGTACTTCAGATGCAACGCGGGTCAAATCCGACTATTTCGCTTTCTAGCTCGGGTGTTAGTGTTAGTGGTCTTACATTTGAGCATATTGCGTCAGTTGTGGGGAAGCCCGCTGCCGTAAAGATAAATTTCCAATTGAATGGAAAACCGTTTGAGACGATTAAATATATACGTCAATGATCTCGTTAGAGAAAGAAAAAAACGGCTTTATAGCCCTCATTTCCGCAATCATAATTTCTGCCGCGCTTCTTTCTGCGATTTCCGCGCTTTCATTTACGAGTTATTTCATTCGTTTCGATATTTTGGAAGCGGAGTATAAAGACCAAAGCGCGGGACTTGCCGAGGCGTGTGTGGAGACAGCTCTTCTTAAACTTGCGAATGACAATGCATATTCGACAATAAATGAAGAAATTCCAGTCGGAGTTCATAAGTGTACAATTGTTTTAATTGATCCCTCCGTCTCCCCGATAGAAATCAGAACGAGTGCTGATGTGAATAATTTCTATACGAATTATCTTGTGAAGAGTATTATTGCCGCAGATGGAACGCCTACTATCGCGTCATGGGAAGAGGTTGCAAATTTTTGATATAATTTACGCATGAATACTGTGAGGCAAAAGCAGACGGTCAAACCGAATTACGCGTTTGTAGACGCACAAAATTTGCATCTTGGCGCAAAAGAGGCTGGTCTCGAATTGGATTACCGAAGATTCCGTGTGTATTTAAAAGAGAAATATCGAGTAGGAAAGGCGTATCTTTTTATTGGATTTATGCCGGCGAACCGGGATCTCTACGAAGACCTTCAGGAAAACGGTTTTATATTGAAATTTAAGCCAGTTATAGTTCCGAACGACGGACGCAAACCGAAAGGTGATGTCGATGCTGATGTGGCGTTTAGTATTATGCGATATTATAAGGAATATGACAAAGCTGTCATTGTGACGAGCGACGGTGACTTCGATACTGTCGTGAAATATCTGAACAAAAAGGATAAGCTGGCGGCGGTAATCAGCCCGAATAGGGCAAAATGTTCCGCGTTGCTTAAAATTGCAGCGAAAGATAAGATGCAGTATCTCGAGGATTTATACGGGAAGGTAAGCAAGAGAAAGGCGATGCAAGGCGAAAATGAAAAAGCACCGCCAGGGGACGAAACCCAAGGAAGTGCCTTTTCCTGATGATGGATGGATTATAAATGTACGGGAAGAAAAAGTCAATCCTTGTTTTCCCCGTAGCTATTGCCAAAAATACGGAGCTATGATACATATATACATCATCAGAAA
>Ga0209542_10016563_pt1 | contig 12213 bp, 9 predicted proteins | sample RifCSPhighO2_01_FD_184028 | JGI IMG/M metagenome (GOLD analysis project Ga0209542, IMG submission 184028) | Soil microbial communities from Rifle, Colorado - Rifle CSP2_plank highO2_0.1 (SPAdes) (version 2) | ecosystem: Environmental > Terrestrial > Deep subsurface > Rock core/Sediment ...
TGCAATATCATTATAACCCAATCCAATTATTATTCCCAACAAATGAACTGTTAATAACAAAGCAACAGTCCTTGTAAAAAGGCCTATTACCAATAACGTTCCAAATGCTATTTCGAAGATTCCATTAAGGTATATAAATGTTTTTGCATAGCCTGATAATAGAATAAAGTTAGGCAAATAACCCATAAGATATTCTGGATTTACTATTTGAGTTATTCCAAACCATAAAAAAACAATGCTGATTGCAATTCTTGTTAATATTCTTGAGTATTCTGGAAATGATTTCATTACAGAAAATATAATTGAATTATTTATAAAATTTATGTCCCGTACAAAACCAGTAAAGAAAACCATATACTTATTCTAGACACTACAGAATATAATTGTAAACTCTGCAAACAAAAAACATTAAAAGCAAATATGTCTTTAATCTCCTATGGCAACAATATGTGGTATTGATGAGGCTGGAAGAGGTCCAGTAATTGGTCCTCTAGTAATATCAGGAATTCTTATTGAAGAAAAAGACCTAGTTAAACTTAAAGATATAAAGGTAAAAGATTCAAAATTATTGTCTCAGCCACAAAGAGAGAAATTATGCAAGGAGATAAAAATAATAATAATAAAAGAAAAGACAATAATAATTCCTCCAGAAGAGATTGACGATGCTCTAAATTCTGAAGAATTAAATCTTAACAGGTTGGAAGCAATAAAGACTGCAATGATAATTAATTATCTTAAGCCTGATAAAGTTACAATAGACTGCCCATCAACAAATATTAATGCCTACGTAAATTACTTAAAAACATTTCTTAAATATGAGCCAAAGATAAAGGCAGAGCACAAAGCAGATTTTCTCTACCCAGAAGTGTCTGCAGCCTCAATTCTGGCAAAATGCGTTCGTGAAGAAGAAATAAAAAAATTAAAGGAAAAATATAAGATAGATTTCGGTTCAGGCTATCCATCAGATCCTAAAACAATAGAATTTTTGAAAAAGAATTATAATAAATATGATTTCTTCAGGAAGACTTGGGCAACATATAAAAATATACTGGAGCCAAAAAAAACAAAAGAGTTTATCTGATTATTAAAAAAGAAAAAAATCCTTATTTGGATTTAGTTATTACAAACAATTCTTTTATTGCAACAACAGCTGCTGCTCCTGCAGTAAATGATATGAATGCAGAAACTACACTAGTTACAAATGAACCAACTGCTGGTAATGTTAACCCAACGTTGCCAACCATCATCAATGCAACAGTTGCCAATAAGAATCCCATAACTTCTTTCCCAGTTACGTTCAAGAAACCCACTATTATTCCTAAAACAACCAGCCATGCTAATCCTGCTGTTCCTATACTGACAAGACCAGCCAAAACTGAAACTACCAGACCTATTATGAAGGCCCATCTTCCAACCATTTCTTTCATAATTTTACCCCCTTTATTTTTTTAAGATTGCTAATAATAGTAACGCTTCATAATTTATAAACCTTTTTCTTTAAAATAAAAATCAAGGACAAAATTTAAAAACAATAAAAAGTCTAAAATCATATGACTACCATACAGAAACTTAAGTTACATGGTTTCAAATCTTTTCCTAAGTCCACAGAAATATTATTTCCAAAGGGTTATTCATGCGTAATTGGCTCGAATGGTAGCGGTAAGTCGAACATCATGGATGCTTTCTGTTTTGTCTTCGGTAAAGGCTCTGCAAAAGGGTTAAGGGCGGAAAAATCAGCCAACTTGATTTACAATGGAGGGAAGGAAGGAAAACCAATGAAGGATGCAGAAGTTTCAATTTGGTTTGATAATAAAGAAAAAGAATTCCCCCTTTCCGAAAAAGAAATAAAAATTTCAAGAATTGTAAAAGAAAATGGTAATTCTATATACAAAATAAATGATAAAACAAAGAACAGGCAGGAAGTTATTGACTTGTTGAATGCCGCTCGTATAGACCCTGATGGTCATAATATAATTCTTCAGGGAGATGTGGTAAGGTTCATGGAACTAAGATCAGAACAAAGAAAGGAAGTAATGGAAGAAATTTCAGGAATCTCAGTATATGAGGACAAGAAACAAAAAGCACTTAATGATCTTGATAAAGTTGAAGAAAAACTTAAGGAAGCTAATATTATTCTTACAGAAAGACGAGCTAATTTAAGAGAATTAAAAAATGACAGGGACCAGGCATTAAGGTATAGAGAAATTGAAGGAAATATAAAATCAAATAAGGCAACTTATATTCATCTTCAAATTAAAAACAAATCTGAAAGCAAGGAAGAGATAGAGAAAAAAATAAAGGAGCATGAATCTATTGTTGCAAAGATTCAAGTAGCAATAGATGCACTAAAAATTATTATCAGTGAAAAAAAACAGGAAATAAAATCAATAAATGAAGAAATAGAAAAAAGAGGAGAAAAAGAGCAGCTGAAGATTCACAAGGAAGTTGAGGAGTTAAAGACAGGATTGTTAAAAAAAGAATCCAGAATTGATGCTTGTACTAATGAACTAAAAAGAATATCATCAAGAAAAGAGCAGTTAAAAAAAGATCATGTTGATTTGGAAGAGAAAATAAAGGATCTTAAAAAAACAATAGAACAGTATGAAAAAAATAAAAAAACTATTGAATTTGAAGAGCAGAAATCACTTAAGGAGATAAAAGATTTTAGGGAAAAACACAATATAAAAGATCTTGATGATGTAAGAAACAAACTTGATAACTTGAATCAGGAAAAAAATGATTTATTAAGACAGAAGGATAAGATTGAATTTGAACTAAGCAAATTCTCAGAGTCAGAATTCAAGGATGTAAATAAGTTAAGAGAGGAATTTAAATCAATAACAAATGAGCTTAACGCCTGTTTGAAGAATGATGATAAATACATTATTGAACTAAGCAGATTAAGAAAAAAATTAGTGGAATCCAATGAGGATATGGCTAAATTAAATGTTGAAAACATTAGCTATAAACAAACAACACTTGACTCAATGTCAATAAAAAGAGTTCTTGAATCAGGAATAAAAGGAATTCACAATATAGTATCAGAACTTGGAAGAGTTGACAGGAAATACTCTCTAGCTCTTGAAGTGGCTGCTGGTTCAAGACTTAAAAGTGTAGTTGTTGACGATGATACAATAGCTCAGAGATGCATCAATTTTCTAAAGGAAAAAAAATTAGGAGTATGCACATTCCTGCCTTTAAACAAGATAAACTCAAAAACTCCTTCCGAGATATCAAATGTAAAAGGCATTCACGGGCTTGCTGTTAATATAATAAAATATGATCAGGTATACAAAAATATTTTTGGTTATGTTTTCTCAGACACCCTTGTCGTTGATAACATAGAAATTGCAAGAAAGATAGGGATTGGAAAAGCAAGGATGGTTACACTAGAAGGTGATTTAATGGAAGTGAGTGGAGCAATGGTTGGAGGGCATAGGCAAAGATCAGCTTACAGTTTCAAGGAGATAAATTTTGACAATAAAATAGAAAAACTTGAAATTGAAATAAATGAACTTAAGAAAAAAGTTGATGATTATGAAAATATCAAAATTAATAATGACAACAAGGTTTATGATTTTAAAAAGAGAAAAGCTGACTTGGAAGCACAGCTTATAAAATTTGGAAAATTGTTTGATGGTTCTGTAAACAAAGTAGATTTTGATAATAAGCTTAAAGAAATAAAACCAAGATTAAGCTTTATAGAAAAGGAAATAATAAGTTTAAGCAAAGAGCTTGAAAGTTCAAAAGAAACCAACGTAAAAGGTCTAGAATCTTTGGAGCAAAGAAGAAATGAATTAAAAGAAAAGATTATTCATATTGAATCTGATGTAAAAAATTTTTCAATGCAGATAAGCTCGATGTTAATTCCTGAAAAAGAGAAAATACTTTCTATTTTTAAAAATTATGACAAGGAAATTGAGGAATTTAGCAAGGAACTGGAAATTTTAACACGAGAAGTTAAAACTATGAGTTTAGATCTTAAGAGTAAGGAAAAACTTGAGAAATCATTCTATGATGAATTTAAATCACTATTTGTTAAGAGAAATAAGGTTCAAGAAGTTATTCAGAATAAAGAGACAGATTTGATAAGGGAAGAGGAAAAAATAAGGAATGTGCAGCAAAAAATTAATTTAGTAAACATTGACCGGGCAAAAATTACAGCTGAAATGGAAGGTCTTGAAAAGGAATTTGAGCCATTCAAAGAAGAAAAGATAAAGAGGAACATAAATTTTGATGAGATAAAATATGAGATTCAGAGATTGGAAAAGGAGTTCCAGAGGTTTGGAAACGTTAACCTAAGAGCTCTTGAAATTTATGAAGAGCTTGAGAAAGAATTTGAAAAAATCACAGAAAAGCATGATACATTAAAGGTTGAGAAAGAAGATGTATTAAAAATGATGGATGAAATTGATAGCAGGAAAAAAGATCTGTTCATGAAGACATTCAATGTTATAAACAAGAAATTTATGGATATATTCACGACATTGAGTGATAAAGGTCAGGCTTACATGGAGCTTGAGGATTCCGAAAATCCTCTGGAACATGGGGTTAATATAAAAGTAAAATTACCAGGCAATCGGTTTATGGATATAAAAAGTCTTAGTGGCGGTGAAAAAGCTCTGACAACTCTTGCATTTATATTTTCAATTCAGGAATTTCAGCCTGCTAGTTTTTATCTTCTTGATGAAGTTGATGCAGCTCTTGACAAAAATAACTCACTAAAGCTGAGCAAATTAATAAAACAGTACTCAAACAAGGCACAGTATATAGTAATAAGCCATAATGACAATATTATAACAGAAGCCGACCAGATTTATGGAATATCAATGCAACAGGGAATTTCAAAGATAGTCAGCCTGAAGTTTTAGCTCTATTCTGAAAGTCAATCCAGTAAAACAGTGAGTCAATCATTTCTAGACGTCTTTTATCTTTTTCTATTTTTATCACATTTCCATTTTCATAATTTATTTTGAATTCAAGAAAATTTTTCCTTGATCTTATCAGACTGGCGTTTTCAAATAAAAGTTTGCTTAATTCAACACTCTCTTTCTTGACAGACATGTCAAATAATTTTCTTCCATCTTCAAGATCTTCAAGAAAGATATCATGAACTCTCAAGTAAGGTGTTCCATTTCTCAAAAGGAAATAAATAAAAGGTTCTTCTCTGATTAATCTTAGATTGCGGGCATACATTGGGAACACATAATCAATATGAGATAAAACATCCTTCAAAGAAGATAAATAATTGTTAACCTTGACATTCTTTAACATTTTAATGCACAGCACCTTCTAATCTTCTTAATCTAAAAACGCATAGCCCCCCATTTTCCAAGGGTAGGGAAAAATCAGCTGAAAATCCTAATGAGTTTAAGTATTCATTCATTTCATACCTACATGAACCCATGTCGTTGGTGTTGATATTAATCATGTCTTTTGGAAACAGAAATGAGTAGGATTCATTGAATCTATGGGTCATAATTATCCAGTTGTCACCAGTTACAGCATTATTCTCATCAGCTTCATAAGGTATAATCATTTTTTCTTTTTTTTGCCTTTCCTAGGTATTTCCTCCTCATCCTCAAAAAAGTCAATTATTGAACTCCAGTATTTTACTATTAACACTGTTATTAATATTATAATAAGAGCAACAAATATATAAAACTTATACACTTCTGCATAGTCAAAATATCTAACCATATATTTCTTTGCATACCCAAATAAATCATACTTAATTTGTGCATATGCAACAGCAACAATTGTAACAATTGCAAATATCCATCTGCCTATTTTTGATGGTTTTTTATCTTCTTCATCCTCAATAATATCATCTTCAGAATCTTCTTCAAATTCCTTTTCTTCATCTTCTTTCTCATTGGATGAAAATATAAAAATAAGGACTAATATTATGATAAGTCCAATTAATCCATACAACCAGTAAGGTTTTGCCTTTTCATAAAAACCTGAGATAAAATTTGTTTTGTTAATATTTCCAGTTATATTACCTTTTTGTTCTTCAATTTCTTGTTTGGACTCTTCTGCTGTTTCATTACTTATTTTTTCTGGAAATAATTTTGCAAAGAAATTAACAATCTTAAATGAAAAAGGAATGTATTCTTTGTTCTCTTGTTCTGATTCATTCATATCATCTCTTAAATCAAAACCAATATCGTAAGGTTTTTCAATCTCTGGTTGTGATTCTTTCATTGTCTCATTTTTTATTCTTTCTGGGAATAAATTTGCGAAAAAACCTGCAATCTTAAATGAGAAAGGTATGTACTCTTTATTTTCATCAATTAGAGATTCTTTTACATTTATGTTTATGTTCTTTGAATTAAGGAGATTGTTGTTGTATAAAACGTTTATATTTATGTTGTACACTCCTGGATAAATTTCAAGTGAAGGGGCAGAATACAAATAAACAGTTTCACTTGATCCTTGGTTTATCTCCAGTATAGAGGGATTTAACTGGGTGAATGAGGTTCCATCTCCGCTGATGCCCAGTTGATATGTCAGTTTTTCATTTCCATTGTTCTTTATTGTTATTGGCAGTGTTGAAGAGCTTGATTGTTTAACTAAAATTTGGCTGTCTGAAATTATTTCTATGTTATAACATTGATTTTGGTCTAATAGATTGATTTTTATATTATCATCCATGCTTAGTCCAGAATCATCAAGAGCGAATATTATTGCATATAAATAATAGCTTCTTCTTTCCATATTTTCAACATTTTTTAACATTAGATTTAGATTTTTTTCTTCATTTGGCTTTAATTTTAATTGATAATTATCAAAAGATGCCCATTGTTCAGAAGTTTCCAATTTGAATTCTTTATTAAACAATCCTGTATTCCTAATATGCACAGGAATCTTGACATTATTACACAAGTTAATTTCCTTATCTTTTATATCTATGAATACATCATTGCATTTGTTTACTTGTGCTCTTACAATTCCTGTTTTGCTCGAATCTATTGAGTTTACATTTAGTTTTATATCAAAATTTCCATTAACACTATAACCAGGACTCAGGATTAGATTTACTTTTTCTGACTTGCCGGGGTTTAATACTAATTTATTTTTCTCAAGATTTGCCCATTCTGGTCCTTTTATTTCCAAGTTATAAGCATCCTGGTGTATTCCTAAATTTTTGACATCAATGATTACTTTTTCTTGAGAATGTTCACAGAAATTAACAAAATCCCTGTTAGTTGATAATGAAAAATCATAGCAGGAGTTAACTTTCAGTTCTGAATTAATCTCTGAAATGCCATATTTGTTGAAGGCTGAGATTGTAAATTTTGATGATTCTGAATTTTGTGCAACATATGCATAAACATTTTTGGTCTCTCCAGGACTGATTGATATCTTATTCTCGCTCAAAGTTATGAACTCTGGCCCTTTAAGTTTTAATAAGTAGTTCTCATTATAATTACCAAGATTTTTAATCTGGTAATTATAAGAGACCACATTTCCGCCACATATTTCTTTTAACGCATCTCCTATTAATTGAAGACTATGACAATTTTTCACATTTATTGTAAAAGATATTTTTTTTGTTTCTTTTTCATTTGAAACTATTAAATTTAAGTTATATTTACCTGGGTTTACATTATTGTTTGGGGTTGAATAGACATAAATTTGTCTTGAATTATTTCTAATAACAAACCAATTTGGAACTGCAGTGCTCCATGATGATGCAGAGCCATCCATATTTACATTAAAGTTTCCCTCTTCAAAAATATCTGCAGTGAACAGTATTGTATTTCCCTGACATGTGCTTCTTACAATATCATCGGAGCTTAATTCAAAAGCAGACGCTAATTGAACGAGGAGAACTAAAAATAATAGCATCACCCCTACTCTTTTATTATTCATAAATTATAACCCCCTTTTGCTATTTTCAAAGGGTTATAATCATTTATAAATATTATTGTGAAAGAAAATAATTAATGATGAAATATATCACTCTTGGATTTGTATATATCCAATGCTTCTTCCATTCCTAACTGATAAAAACCCAAATCAGTTATCTTTTGGACATTTAAGCTCGTATTCTTTATATCTCCCTGCTGCTCTCTTAAACTTATTCTCTTTTCATACTCAGAACTAAATAATTCAGCAATCTCTCTTGCAAATTCATATTTTGACAATGCGTCTCTTCCAGATATGTGAAATGTTCCTCTATTTTGATTTTCTAACAAGAATATAATTCCCTCACATAAATATTCAAGATATGTTGGTGAAATTACTGAATCAACATCAACCTCAAAATTTTCTCCTTTTTTCAATTTTTTTATTATCATTTGATGCAATCTGTCAGGTCTGTTGCCATCTGTATATCTATAATCCCCAAATGTCAATGAAGTTCTTACAATGATAGAATCTAAACTTTTAGATTGGTCAATGATTTTTTCACTATCAAATTTGGTTTCTCCATAATAATTGGTTGGATCTGGAAAATCTTCTTCATTGTAATTTCCATTTTTTCCATCAAAACCATTGAACACATGGTCTGTTGAAAACTGCACAAATAATGGTTTATTTTCTAAACAAGAAATGCTGTTTAATAAATAATTTACTCCCTGAACATTTAAGTTATAAGCAATATCTCTTTCTTTTTCACATTTCTGCATGCTAGATATTGCAGCCAAATTAATTATCACATCAGGACTTTCAGAAATTATGATTTTTTTAACATTATCTTGAGACAACAAATCTATTTTAACTTGTGTTATTGGTATTTCAGAATATATTGTTCTTGTATTTACACCAGCTATTACATTGTAATCTATTTTAGATAATTGATGAATTAATTCCTGTCCTATTAATCCAGACGCACCAATTACAAGTATTTTTTCTTTCATATAACAATATATTTTTATAAAAAATTATTTATTTTTGTTTATTAGACAAGAGGCTGTCAAGAGTTCTTTGTAATCTTAGATTTGACTGTTTTAAAGAATCAAATGATATGTCTATTGGTTTTATTGTAATTCTCATCGTATACTCATTATAATCTACTTTAGAATTTTTGTCAATGTTTGAGATAAACAATAAATCTTCTCTCTTTACTAATTCAGATATTATATTTGATGATAACTCATTATAATCATTAATCAATTCTATTCGTTTGTTCTCATACTTGAACATTTCAATCGGATTAACTTTATGAGTTGCAGAAATACCTACGCAATAAATCACGCTTGCAAAAATTGCAGTATACAAATAATCATTTAATTTAGACATTTTAAAAATAATAAAAAAGAAAAAGCTAAAAAGCTTCTTATTTAGTAATAACTTTCACCCAAAGGTTCATTATTTTCTTTCTTGCCCATCTTTGTAACAGCCAAGATTATTCCCAGTATCACTAGTATTATTAACAATACTATGAACCCTATTTCCAAGCCTGTTGATACATTATCCCATTTACCTTCTGTTTCTATAACATTTGTCTGGAAACTTATCTGTTTTACAACATTATTTCCTTCCTTTACATTCATTGTAAATGTTTTTTGTCCATTAACATCTTGGTTAGGTGAAACATATACAAAAAGTTCTCCTGTTGAGCCTGGTTGTACAATTGTCAATGCTGGATCAACTCTATAGCTTCCCCAATCCAAACCAGAAACTTCTCCTGTAAATGTTCTTACAGTACTTCCCATGTTTGCTATGTCAACCTTATAAACAACGCCTTGTCCTGCTGCAGTGCTTTTTGATTTCTCAGTAGCATCTACAATCAAGCTTTCTTGTACTGTTACTTTCGAAGCACCAGCAATTGTTAGCTTGTAGCTTTGAGTTAGTTCATCATGTCCTCTGTTGTATTCAACTTTGACAATTAAATCATAAGTTCCAGGCTGTGCGCCTCTCAAGTCCATGTATATTGAATCGCTTGATTCAGAAGTTTCTCCTTCTTCAAAGCGATCTAATTCCTCAAAAGAAACTAATTCATCAATGTATGTAGCTCCGCTTCTTCCTAACTGTGGAACAGAAACTTCAACCTTGATGTCTTCTTCCTTCTTGTCACCCATGTTCTCAATTCTCACAGTTGTGAACAGAGGCTGATCAGCATTCAAATTCAAGCCTGGTGTGAAAAGAACATCCTTTATATCCAATAAATGTCTTTGTGACTTTATTCTCAATGTGTAAGGAGTCTCTATGTTTTCTTCCCTATTATAAACTCTTATTCTTAAGTCATAATTCTGAGAAGCATCTATGTCTTCAGGAATTGATAATGTTAAATGCTTAACATACCTTACTCCTGCTTCCATATCAAACATTTCAGATGAGTCTTCTATGTCATCATATTCATAACCATCAATTTCTGCCTTGATTCTTACATCCTTTATTGAAATAAAACCAATAGGCAATGGTTCAACAGTTTCAGTTTCAACTCTTATATTTAATGTATCTCCTCTTTCAACATATAGCACATTAACATCACTCATATCAGTGTTATCAACATCAATATCCATAACCCTGAATAGTGGTTCTGCATTTACATCTTTAGCATTAAACACTAATCCGCTAAGACTTAGGACTAATACTAAAAATATACTTAATATTTTTTTTATCATTTTTTAAACCCCCTGTATATAATCTAATGATTATAATGTTGTTATTTCATAGTTTATACTTATTTATAAACTTTACGGTTGTAACAGTTAAATTATCACATCCCTATATAATAAGTCATTAGCATCTTTGCTGTTTCCCCAAACACCTATTGTATAAACACCATTAACATTTGGTTTAGGCAGCATTAATATTCTCCAGTATCCATCGCCGTTTTCCAGTAAAAATGACTCATAAGTGATGTCCCCTGTATTAGTGTTAATTGCTCTCAACTGAACTCTTTCGTTCTGGTTTCCATCGTTATCAATTTTTACATAAATATTTACATATTTTGAATCCTGACCAAGAATAACATTTTTTATGCTGAATTCATGAATTATGTTCTCTCTTTTAGGTGTTATTACTTCTTGCTGTATGACATTTAAAACATATCTTTGAATGTCAAAATGCCCAAATATATCTCTTGCTCTTACAACAATATCATAATTTCCTATTCTCTGTGGAATCCATGTTATAACTCCAGTATTGCTATCTATGATCATTCCTTCAGGATATTCAGTTAGATCATATGATATTCTGTCATTTTCAAGATCAACTGCATCAACATCATATAAATAATTGGTGTTTACATTAACACTTGTAACAGGCTGTGAAACTATTCTTGGAGCAAAATTCTCAGGAATCTCATTTAAAATTTTTAATTTTACTTCATCATTTCCATCAATGTCCCCATCATCAAAAACCTGTACCTTAAATTGATATCCACCATTCCTAAATTGTTTGGTGTCAAGAATATAACTTTCTGGATTTCCTGGAAGTTCAACTAATAAAACATAATTATTGAAAAGATCAATTAATGGTCCTATTAAACGAATTCCTGTATTTCCTTTGTAATAAATTCTTGTTCTTACAATTCTTCCGTCTTCATCTTCAGCATTCCATCTTATATTTTGCATATCATTTATTACTGAATTAGTTCTGGGTGATATTATATCTACAGTTGGAGGAATATTTTCCAGTCTTATTTCTACAGTTCTAAAACTCCATAAATGACTTCTTGTTTCTAACTCTCCATCGCTGATTATAACATACCATGGGTAAATTGTATTGTAGTTAAGATTTCTAATATTATATTCTTGATTTTCAATATCATTGGCTACAAGCTGGTTATTGAAATAAACATCATAAGTTAATCTGTCATTATCCTGGTCAAATCCTTCCCATATCAATTCAATATTAATTGGAATATTATTTGCATTGTTTGAAGGAGAGATTAATAATATTGTTGGCGCATTATTTACTTCATTTATTGTAGTAAAAGTAAATGATTGGCTTCTTACTTCAGTTATTCCATCATTGACAAAAACATGCCACTCATATCTTGTATTGAAATTTAAATTTTCTAGCTGGTATTCCGTGTTTACAATATCATTACCTATCCTGTTTCCATTTAAATAAACATCATAAGTTAATCTGTCATTATCTGCATCCGAGCCTCTCCATCTTAATATTTGATTTATTGGAACGTTTTGCTGGTTGTTTCCAGGAGATAATAATTCTATCACAGGATTATTATTGTTTATTATTCCAAAAACATCATCAGAAACATCACTTGCAGAATTTATCATATCGCTTGCA